>Ga0209486_10000762_pt1 | contig 14121 bp, 10 predicted proteins | sample NCCompost_FD_187518 | JGI IMG/M metagenome (GOLD analysis project Ga0209486, IMG submission 187518) | Agricultural soil microbial communities from Utah to study Nitrogen management - NC Compost (SPAdes) (version 2) | ecosystem: Environmental > Terrestrial > Soil > Agricultural land | place...
GTCTGGCTCAACGGAATGATCAGTTGCCGCGATAGCTGATGAAAGCTCATCGCGTGCCAGTTCTTTCCACCCGCCGTGCTCGGGCACGCGTCGATCCATTCGCCGACCTTGTGGGCGAGGATGTCGGGCCGATAGCGGGGCTTGCCGGTCTTGGGATCGAAGTGCTCCCACACGTTCTGGAAGACCGTCTCGACGTGCCCTTTGTAGGCGCCGGTCTTCCGGTCGTTCTTCCACAGCACGCCGTCCTTGCCGACCGAGAACACCCAGCGCTCGCGACCGGCATCGACGAGGACGCGCTCGAAGACGTCGTCCAGATCGAACGCTTCGCCGGGCGCGTGCTGGTAATGCCAGGCGAGCTTTCCGGTCGTGGCGTCGAGCGCCACCGTGGAACTCGTGTACAGCGCCGCATCGTCCGTCGCCATGCCGCGGCTGGCCGGCATCCACGGCTTGGCCTGCGTGGTGCCCCAATAGGTGAGATTCAGCTCGGGGTCATAGCTCCCCGTGATCCAGGTCTCGCCACCGGCACGATAGAGATCGGGCAGCGTGCCCCATGTCTCGCCGCCCGGCTCGCCGCTTCGCGCAATCGTGCTGAAGCGCCAGCGCTGTTGTCCGGTTTCCGGGTCGTAGGCGCTGATGAAGCACTTCTTCTCTTCGTAGATCTGGCAGGTGCCCATGCCCTGGACGATGAGGCCGTTGGCGATGAGGGGGCCGCTGTTGCTCGCATATACGTCGGGCATCAGCACCTTCCAGGCGGTCTCCCCGGTACGTGCGTCGAGCGCGATGAGATAGGCGTCCTGCCGGTTGAGGGCCCACGCCGCCGCGCTGTGAAAGATCAACAGGTTGCCGTAGAGCGCCAGCCCGCGCGGCGCGACCTCGGCCCCGACCGCGTGTTCCCAGATCAGCTGTCCGGTCCGCGCGTTCAGCGCCTGCACGATGCCGCCGGTGTGGGCCAGATACATCGTGCCGTTGTAGACGAGCGGCGCCGGTTGATTGGTGCCGCCCTCGCGCATCGGCCACATCCAGGCGAGCTCGAGTTTCGACGCGTTGGCGGCCGTGACCTGCGTGAGCGGGCTGTAGCTCGTGGCGCTGTAGTCGCGCCGGATCATGAGCCAGTCGGCGGGATTCGGCTTCCGCAGCGTGGCATCGGTGACCCGCACGAAGCCCGGCACGGTGCCCGCGACGGTCACGCCGGTCCGACCAACCGGGGGGCCGGCGGCCGACGCTGGTGCACCACGTCCAGTCATCGCCTCACTGATCCGGATGGCGGTGCGCGCGGTCAGCGGCTGCCCGTCCGCGCCACCACCGTTGACCTGCAGAACATACGCCGCGATGGCGAGGTAGGTCTCTTCAGGGAGTCCGCCCGCATTGCCGGGCGGCATCGTCGACCGCATCTGCGCGACGAGCTCGCCGGTGCTGCGACTGCCCCACTTCGCCGCGAACTCCCGCCCCGCGAGCAGCGCGTCCGGCAGCTGGCGCAGGTTCGCGCCGTGGCACGTGGCGCAGTTCTGCTCGTAGGCCGTGCGCCCGGCAGATGCCTGCTCCGTCGTGAACGACGAGGTGGATTGCGCGCACCACGCGACGAGCATGGCGACGAGCGGCAGCAGAACTCTCAGGCGTGCGCGCACGGTAGCCCCCTTGGCTGCAGAGCATAGTCCGTCTGGTGGCCTATAATCGCCGCCTCGCGGCATCTCGATTTTCCCGAGGGGGTGGCGTGGCCAACCGAAGAGACTTTCTCAAAGTCGCCGCCGGGGCGACGGCCGGGCTCCTGGCAGCAGGCGCCCCCGTGCCCGGCGCCCGAGCCGCGGCGAGCCAGGTGGGGGCCCAGGCCGGTCGCCGCCGGGAGGTGCTCCTCGGGGGACGGCGGATCCGTACGGTGGATCTCCACGCCCACTGCTTCGTGCCCGAGGTGTGGGATCTCGTGAAGGACACACCGTTGGCCGCGGTGGCCAAGAACAGCCTCACCGGCAACATCGCGCTTGGCAATCCGCAGCGTCTGATCGACATGGACGCGCAGGGGATCGACTACCAGGCGATCAACGTCAACGCCTGGGGGTACTCGGCCGAGCGCGCGCTTGCGCGCGATCTCGTCGCGCTGCAGAACGAGAAGATCGCCGATTGGTGCCGCAGACATCCGGACCGGTTCGTCGGCATGGCGGCCGTCGCGTTGCAGCATCCCGATCTCGCCGCCGAGCAGCTCGATCACGCCATCGGCAAGCTGGGACTGCGTGGCGCCGCGATCGGCGGCAGCGTCGAAGGCCAGGAGCTGTCGGACCGGCGCTTCGATCCCTTCTGGGCCAAGGCCGAACAGCTCGGCGTGCTGCTCTTCATGCACCCGCAGCCGGCGCCGGGGACGACCCAGAACCCGCGATTTCAGGGGCGAGGCGGGCTGGAGAACACCATCGGCAACCCGCTCGAGACGACGACGTTCTTCTCGCATCTGATCTTCGAAGGGACGCTCGACCGGTTTCCCGGCCTCAGGATTTGCGGCGCCCACGGCGGCGGATACCTGGCGTCGTATCTCGGGCGTTCGGACGCGCTGTGCGGCCGGGGAGGCCGGCTGGGCGCGGACTGCAAGGCGCTGTCGAAGAAGCCGAGCGAGTACTTCCGGCGGCAGCTCCTGGTGGACAGCATGGTGTTCCGCGACAGCGCCCTGCGGCATCTAATCGCCGAGGTCGGCGTGGATCAGATCGTGTACGGCACCGACTATCCGTTCGACTGGCCGGTCGGCATCGATTTCGTGCTCAACGCCCCCTCGTTGAGCGACACGGACAAGGCGGCGATCCTGGGCGGCAACGCGAGCCGCTTGCTGCGCATCTGAAGCGAGCCTTGCCCTACGCGTCGGCGTCGAGCGCCTGACGGACCGCCCGCGCGAGCGCCACGGCGTTGAACGGCTTCTGCAGCAAGCTCGCCCCGGGCGGCACGCCGTGCGGGATCACCGCCTCGCTGGCGTACCCCGACATCAACAGGATCCGCGTGCCGGGGCGCGTCTGCGACAGCTGGCTGGCCACCTCGAGCCCGCTCATGCGCGGCATCACCAGGTCCGTGGCCAGCAGGTGAATCGGCCCTTCGTGCTGGCTCGCGAGCAGGATCGCCTCGGGGCCGTGCCGCGCGACGAGCACGGTGTAGCCCGCCGACTGCAGCACCCGCCGCGAGAGGAGGCGCACCACTTCCTCGTCTTCGACGAGCAGCACCGTTTCGTGCCCCTTGGGCATCGGCGCCTGCTCCTCGGCGGCGGCGGACGTGGCCTCGACATCGAAGACGCGCGGCAGGAAGATCTTGAACGTCGTGCCGCGTCCCGGCTCGCTGTAGGCTTCGACGTGTCCGCCCGACTGCTTGACGAACCCGTAGACCATCGCCAGGCCGAGGCCGGTGCCCTCCCCCACTCCTTTGGTCGTGAAGAAGGGCTCGAACACGCGGCCGCGTGTCTCCTCGTCCATGCCATGCCCGGTGTCTGAGACGGCGACCATCACGTACGACCCCGGCTCCACTTCCTCACGCTCCGACGCGTAGGCCTCGTCGATTTCCACGTTCCGGGTCTCGATGACCAGGCGGCCGCCCTGCGGCATCGCGTCGCGCGCGTTGACGGCGAGGTTGATGACGCCCTGCTCGAACTGGCCGGGGTCGATGCACGTGAGGCCCAGCGTCTCGTCCGCCGACAGGACGACCTCGATGTCCTCGCTGATCAGCCGCTGCAGGAGCTTGATCACGTCGCACAGCAGCGCATTGAGGCTGACGACTTCGGGCCGCAGCACCTGCTTGCGGCTGAACGCGAGCAGCTGGCGGGTCAGGTTGGCGGCGCGTTGTCCGGCGCGGCGGATCTCGGTCAACAGCTCGCGGTTGGGATCGGCGGGATCGAGCCCGTTGAAGGCCATCTCGCCGAATCCGATGATGGCGGTCAGCAGATTGTTGAAATCGTGCGCGATGCCGCCGGCCAGCTGTCCGACGGCTTCCATCTTCTGTGCCTGCCGGAACTGCTGCTCGAGCCGCTTCAGCTCGGTGATGTCGCGTGAAAAGCCGACCAGGCCGATGATCCGTCCCTGGGCATCGCGATAGACGCCGCGGCTGGTCAGAATCACCCGCGACACGCCGCGCAGGGTGGCGGTCTCTTCCAGCGTCTGTGGTTCACCCGAGCGGAGCACACCCCGATCGTGCTCGATGATCTCGTCGGCGATGCCAGGTGGAAACAGATCGTGGTCGTCCTTGCCGGTGATCTGGTCGATCGTCAACCCGAGCGAGCGGGCGCCGATCGAGTTGATCATCAGGTAGCGTCCGGCCATGTCCTTCACGAACACCGCCGCGGGCGTCCCTTCGACCACCGCGTTGAGCAGGCTGTAGCTCTCGACGAGCGCCCGCTCCGCCTCCTTGCGCTGCGTGATGTCGCGCACGAGCGCCACGGCGAAGCGCCTGCCTTCCATCCGGAACCGGCGCAGGCGCACTTCGACGGGAAACGTGGATCCGTCCTTCCGGCGGTGCCGGGAGTCGAATGCCAGCACCTGCTCGGACTCGAGCCGCGACCCGATCGTGTTCTCGAAGTCGGTGTCGATGTCGATTGCCCTGGGGTTCATGCCCACGAGCTCGTCGCGGGTGTAGCCGAGGCTGTCGCACGCCTGCTGGTTGACGTCGAGGATGACCCCGCCGCGGCCGTGCAGGAAGAAGGCGTCGGTCGCGTGGTCCACGAAGACGCGGAACCGGCTCTCGCTCGCCCGCAGCTCGTCCTGCGCGCGACGGAACTCCGTGATGTCCTGGACCGTCCCGAACATGCGCCGCGGCCGGCCCGGGCCGGCCAGGATGGCGTCCCCCTGACTGTGCACGACCCGCTCCTGCCCGTCGGCACGCACCACGCGGTATTCGACGTCGTAGCGCGGGCCGCCGTGGAGCGCCGCATCCAGCGCCGCGGATGCGTGCCGCCGATCGTCGGGGTGCACCACCGACCGCCACTCGGCGTCCCAGACGGCCAAGTCGCGATGGTACCCGGGCCCCAGCCCGAAAATGCGCAGCAGTTCGGGTGACACGGTGACGTGACCGCCGGTGAGGTCGCGCTCCCAGTGGCCGACGTGCGCCACGCGCTGTGCTTCGGCGAGCCTGCCCTCGCTCTCCCGCAGGCTGCGCAGCACGAAGCGGCTCGTCAGCCCGTCCGCGAGGCGCCGGGCGATCTCCTGCAGCAGGCGCTCCTCCTCCGGTGTCCACGTCCGCACTCGCGAGCACTGATGCAGCCCGAATGCAAAGGGCTGGTCCGCGTGCGGGTAGACGGCCATGGCCATCATCGACCGGACGCCGTACGCCTCGGCGGCGCGGGCCGAGACCGAGTGGCGGGCTCCGGGGCCAAACTGCACGGCCCGGTCGGCGTCGCGCAGAATGCCGAACCGCTCCGCCACCTCGGCCGTCATCGGCACGTCGCGATGTTCGCCCGCTTCGCTCGCCCACTCGGGGCGCGCGCGCTCGACGAGCACGCTCCAGGTGTCGGCGAACGGATCGCACGGATGCACGAGGTAGGCCCGGTCGCAGTCGAAGATCGAAAGCGTGGCGTCGAGCACGTCCGCCATCAACTGATCGAGGTCGATCGCGCCCTGGATCGCCCGGTTCACGCGGTCCATGCTCTCGAGGAACCACACGTGCTCCTGCCGCTCCTGATCGGCGCGCTTGCGGTCGGTGATGTCCAGGTGGCAGCCGAGCATGCGCAGCGGGGTGCCGTCGACGTCGCGGCGCACCTCGCCCCGCGAGAAGATCCACCGCCACGACCCGTCCTTGTGGCGCATGCGGAACTCGCTCTCGCGCACGATCTGATCGCTCTCGAAGAACGCCCGGAGCCCCTCGAGGGTCGGCCCGATGTCGTCGGGATGGACCCGCTGGCGCCACTCGCCGAGGTCGCTCTTGAACTCGTCCTCGGCGTACCCGAGCTGCCGCTTGTATTCGGGCGAGAAGAGGACGGTGTTCGAGGCGATATCCCAGTCCCACAGGCCGACGTCCGACGCCTTGACCGCCAGCTGCAGCCGCTCGGCGCCTTCCTGCAGATCGCGAAACGCCGTCAGCCCGGTCACCGCGTCGGCCAGACGGCGCCCGATCTCGTGAAAGAGCCGTGTCTCCCGCGCCGTCCACGCCCGCAGCCGGCCGCACTGGTGCACCTCGAGCATCAAGGGCTGGCCGACGCGTGGACGCAGGGCCAGCGTCATGGCCGACGTGACACCGAACCTGTCGGCCAGCCGATCGGCGACGGGATGGTCCGCCGCGGGTCCGCACTCAATCGGCCCGTCGGCATTGAGCACGGCGCGCATCCATCGAGCCACGCCGCGATCCATCGCGACGTCCGCGGGGGGCATGCCGGCGCCGGGTGTCCCCGGGCGCGCGCACTCCATCATCGGGCGCCAGGCGGGCGCCGCGGGATCGCACGGACACACCAGCCAGGCGCGATCGCACGCGAAGACGTCCTGCACGACCTCGAGCACGTCGTGCAGCATGCGATCGCGATCGTTGGTGCCCTGGATCGCACGGTTCACGCGGTCCATGCTCTGCAGGAAGCGCAGGTGCGTCCGGCGCTCGTCCTCGGATTGCTTCCGCTCGGTGACGTCGATCATCACGCCGCAGAGTCTCGGCGCGGCGGCGCCGTCCACGACGCTGACGAGATCGCGAATCCAGACCGTGCGGCCCTGATCGGCGATCATGCGGTATTCGAGCTCGGTGCAGCCTTCGGTCTCGAAGGCGCGCCATCTCGACTCGACAGCCCACTCGCGATCGTCGGGGTGGAGGTGCTGAGCCCAGAAACCGTTGGTCAGCCACAACGCCAGCGGATAGCCGAGGACGCGTTCGGCTTCAGGACTGACGAAGCTCAGCTGCCGCGATTCGACGTCGCCTTCCCAGACGATGCCGTCGATGCTGGCAACGAACGCTTCGTACATCCGCTGCAACGTCGGACCGGGCACATCGTGAATCACGATTACCCCATACAGCCGGAGTCACGGTGGCGCCGCGGGCCGGCCCACAGGCGTCGGCTCGACGACGGGAGGGGCGATGCTAACGCCCGATGCTGTCGGATGGCAATGCAGGAAGTGCAGGGTCGTGCAGGTCGAAAGGCTCAGCTACGCCCCCGTGAGGACCCTCAGACCAGATCGCCGAACCAGCCGCGCCGTGACATCCACTTCACCACTTCCAGCACCGGGACGATCGAAAAGGCGAACGCCACCATCAGCCCCCAGTCGGCGAGCGAGAAGCTGAACGTCCCGAAGGCGCGCTGGAGAAACGGGACATAGGCAATCGTGATCAGCAGCAGCAGTTCCCATACGACGGCCAGGTTGAGCCATCGATTCGCAAACGGCGATCGGAAGATGGAGAGGCGATCGGATCGGCAGTTGTAGGCGTTGAAGAACTGCACCAGCACGAGGAGCACGAACGTCATGGCCATCACTTCTTCCAGTGGCCGGCCTGCCTGCATGAGCCACGTGAAGAGCACGACGTTGACGAGCGCGGACCAGATGCCCGCGGTGACCAGCATGATCACGACCGGCCGCGTGAAGATGCCGACACGCGGATCTCTCGGACTGCGCCCCATCAGATCCGCCTCCGGCGGATCGACGGCCAGCGCCAGCGCGGGCAGCCCGTCCGTGGCAAGGTTCACGTACAGAATCTGCACGGCCGTCAACGGCATCGGCAGTCCCGCAATCACGGCGCCCGCGAGCAGGACGATCTCGCCGACGTTGCACGACAGCAGATACATCAAGTACTTCTTGATGTTCCCGAAGACGATCCGCCCCTCCTCCACTGCCGCCACGATCGTCGCGAAGTTGTCGTCGAGCAGGGTCATGCCGGCGGCTTCCTTGCTGACGTCGGTCCCGGAGATACCCATCGCAATGCCGACGTCGGCCTTTTTCAGGGCCGGTGCGTCGTTGACGCCGTCGCCGGTCATCGCCACGACCTGACCGCGGCTCTGCCAGGCTTCCACGACGCGCAGCTTGTCGGCCGGCGACACGCGGGCGTACACGGAGATGTCGGCGACGTCGCGCTTGAGATCGGCGTCGCTCATCGCCTCGAGATCGCGGCCGGTGATGGCCCGCCCGCCGTCGAGGATCCCGAGCTCGCCGGCGATCGCGCTCGCCGTCAGCGGATGGTCGCCGGTGATCATCACCGGCTGGATGCCCGCGGCCTTGCAGGTGTGCACCGCCGCGCGCGCTTCGTCCCGTGGAGGATCCATCATCGCCACGAGGCCGAGCAGCGTCATCTCCTGTTCCGCATTCGCGAGAGACGCGCCGCGTCTTCTCGCGATCGCGAGCACGCGCAGCCCTTCGGCGGCCATGCGGCGCTCCATGGCACGAACGGCCTCGCGATCCGATTCCTCCAGCGGCCGGTCTTCGCTCGAACGAAGCTGGCTCGTGCAACTCGCCAGTATGTCCTCGGCGGCTCCCTTCGAATACGCCGCGCTCCCGGCCGTTGGCCCGGCGCCAGGATTCGACGTGTGAAGCGTGGTCATGCGACGCCGCTCCGACGAAAACGGAATCTCGCCGATCCGCGGCTCCTGCGCATTGAGCTCGGCTTCGGTGAACCCGATCTTTCTCGCGGCGACGACCAGCGCCCCTTCAGTGGGATCACCGTCGATCTTCCAGCGGCCCTCGCGCGAGACGAGCTGCGCATCCGACGCAAGCACGCAGGCGCGCAACAGCTCGCGGAGGCCGGCTGACGGCTCGACGCGGCGGCCTTCATCGAGCACCTCGCCCGTGGGCTCGTAGCCACCCCCGGTGAGCTCCAGCAGCTGGCCATCCACGAAGAGCTGCCGGACCGTCATCTCGTTCCTCGTCAGCGTGCCCGTCTTGTCCGAGCAGATCACCGAGGTGCTCCCCAGCGTTTCGACGATGGGCAGCCGCCGGACGAGAGCATTGCGCTTGACCATTCGCCGCAGGCCGATCGCCAGCGAAATCGTCACGACGGCGGGCAGCGCCTCCGGCACCGCCGCGACGGCCAATGCGATGCCGAACAGGAACATCTCGATCACGGGCAGCCCTCGGGCAAGGCCGACCACGACGACGACCGCCACGATGGCGAGGGCCGCTTTGCCGAGCGTGGCGCCCAGACGATCGAGATTCACCTGCAACGGCGTCCGGCCGGCTTCCACGGTCTCGACCATCCGGGCGATACGCCCGAACTCCGTCGACATGCCGGTCTCGACGACGAGGGCCTGGCCGCGGCCGCGAGCCACCGACGTGCCCGCGTAGGTCATGTTCCGGCGGTCGCCGACCGGCAGCCGCTCGTCGGCGAGGGGATCGACGATCTTCTCGACGACCGCCGATTCTCCCGTCAGCGCGGCTTCGTCGATCGCAAGGTTCACGGCCTGCAGGACGCGCGCGTCTGCGGGAATGCGGTCTCCGGTCCGCAGCACCACGACGTCGCCCGGCACCAGGTCGCGGGCCGGCACGACAGTCTCCAGCCCGTCGCGAAGCACGCGCGCCACGGGTGCCGCCATCTGTTTCAGCGCTTCGAGGGCGCGGCCCGCGCGATGTTCCTGGATGAAACCGAGCAGCACCGCAAACAGGACGATCACGGTGATCACGACGGCTTCGAGGGTGTGGCCCAGGAATCCGGAGACCGTCGTCGCCGCCAGCAGTATCAGAATGAGGACGTTCTCGAACTGGGCCGCTAACGTACGCCAGGCGGACGTGCGCGTGGTGGCCTGCAGCTCGTTCGGTCCGCTCGCGGCCAGGCGCCGCGCGGCGTCGTCGCCGGCGAGGCCGCCGGGACCAGCACTCAGCCGTGCGAGTGCGTCTTCAACGGACAGGCTGTGCCAGACCGCGTCTGGCGCATCGGGCGCCGACACCTTCGTCGCCGACACTACGCCATCCCGCATCCTGCGACCGCGCTCATCGTCAATTGAAGCCCCCGGCTGCGACGGACGACCTGACGGTGAATACCGCTCCGGACGACCGCTGCCCATCGCAGGACCACGAGGACGACGCCCACCGCGACCGCCATCAGAATTCCTGACACGCCTATCGCGCCCATACGCTCCCTTTCGGCGTTGCCGCGAACAGCCCGACGATAGTGAGCGTGGCAATCATTTACAAATAGATAGTTCGTGACGTAACCGTGAGCTTTTTGTTATGTGACCAGACATACGATCGACGGCGCTCGCGAGGCTGGATCGCAGAGTTCGAGCGCTACTCGATCACGTCATGACAAACGGGACGTCAAGCGCAGAGGCGTCGCCCGCCGTGCCGTCCATGATTTGTCTCAGCAACGACGAGCAGCGTGAGGACGAGCTTCATGGTGTCCCAGATCTCGAGGGAGCCCACGGTATGTTGGAAGAGCGCAGCTCAGCCGACGAGCTTCATCTTCGTCATTTCGCCGACAGCGGCGTCGACGAGCTCCTTCACGAACTCCTGCAGCGCGCCTGGATCCTTCGTCTGGCTGGTGGCGGCCCACACGAGCCGATCGCGTGCGAGATCGTAGACGAGCGTCTCGACGACGACGACGGTCGTGTCCTTCGACCGCCTCACCACGCTGACGTCGCTCCATCCGTACCCGTAGTACCCCCAGAACGACTGGTAATAACCGGAGCTCCAGACGACAGGGGAGTACTCGCGTTCAGTCTGGCGGCTGACCGGTCGCAATGCGACCACTCCTTCGACCTGAGCGCGTTGAAACCAGCCTTTGGCGCTCTCGGCGCTCTTCAGCTCCGGCGCCGGCACGAAGCGATAGGTGGCCTTGCCGTTCACACCGCGGGCGGAGAGTTCCCGGACGAGCGCTTCCTCTCCGGACATCTGCAGAGACTGGCTGTCGGTGATGACGAGCGCCGCCACGGTCTTGCCGGCGAAATTCAGCCGCGCCACGTCCGGCGACCTCCACACATTCACGAATTGCGGGGCCGCCGTCACCGCGGCGGTGGCGCACGCGACAAGGGGAGCGATCCACGCTGCGCGCATGTTGGCAACCTCCCTGTCCCGCTGCTGCAAGAAGCCTGCTAGGCGCCCTGATCGGCCGCGGCGAGGCCTGGGACAGCCCGCAGTTCTGGACCATCGGCCTGCCGGCCCTCCTGCTGGTGTCGGCGGCGCTCGGATTCCTCGCCCGGCGCAGGGACTGGCTCTGGACCTTTGCCATCGTCCCCGCGCAGGTCACCACCATGATGGTGGTGAGCGGCGAGATCGGCAGTCTCTGGCCGTTGGCCGCGGCCCTCTCCGCGATCCTCAGCACCCCGTTCGTCGGCGCGGCATTCCTCGGGTCGCGCTTCCGGCGGGCCACTAGCGCGCGCTAGGAGATCGAGAGGAGCTCCGGGAAGCTGCGCACGGCCTCATCCTCCGACTCGAAGGTGGAGAAGATGCCCAGCAGGCGGGTGATCGTCAGCAGGGTCCGGTTTCTCGCGCCGACATGCAGCAGCTTCAGCCCGCCGGTGGTCTTCGCCACGGAGTTGTAGCACGCGACCATCTGGCCGAGGCCGCAGCTGTCGATGTAGCGGACACCGGCGAGATTCAGCACGATCGAGGTCCGCTGCTGCAGCAGCAGGCTGTCGACCTTGAGCTTGAGACGCTCGGCGCCTTCGTCAAGGGTGAGCGCGCCGTCCAGGTCGAGGATCGTGACGTCGCCGACCTGCCGTTCGCTCATCTCCATGTATTCGGGCTCATGGGCGTACCGACTGCGGCTTGAGGCCGGCGATGGTCCACGACTGCTCGCAGGTCCGGCAGCGAAACGACGTCGACGCCGTGATGACTTTCGCCAGCGTGTCGACGGATTTGGCGTGGCAGAAAGGACAGTGCGTCGGCCGCTCGACCGGCTGATCGGCAGGTCTTTCCGAGAGGGAACTCATGATTGCCTTTCACGGGAGCCATCCTCGGCTCCCGGGCCTAAGCGACTCGGTCGAACGTGACCGTGCGGGCCGCGAGGTTCGGTGTCGCCCGTCGATCGGCGGCGCTCCACGCATCCGCGTGGTGATCGCTGCTCGTGGCCGCATCGGTCCACCACCGGCCGTCGCTGCGCGCGATCGACGGCAGCGGGAACCCCAGCAGCGCCTCGATGTCGAGGAAAGTCATCACCACGGTCGTGGCGTAACGGTGCGCCAGGTATCCGTGGAGCGGCCCGTATATGCCAGGGACGGTGGCAACCGTGACGGGGTTGTGTCGTACGGCGACAGTGTCCGCGCGTGACGGCGACTGCCGCCACGCGCGCCACAATCGAATGAAACTTCGCATCAGCCCGTCGGCTGTTACCAGCGAGCCTCGCGGGACTGACGACCGTAGCCACCGCCGCCGCCGCCGTTGCCGCGCGGGGTCATCGGCTTGGCTTCGTTGACGGTCAGGTTGCGGCCACCGTATTCCTTGCGATCGAGCTCCTTGATGGCCTTCTGCGCGCCTTCCGAGTCGCTCATCTCGACGAAGGCGAAGCCGCGAGCCTGGCCGGTCGCCCGGTCGCGCACGATGTTGACGCTGGCGATCTGCCCGGCGCCTTCGAACAGCGTCTGAAGGTCAGCCTCGGTGGTCTGGTACGGCAGATTGCCGACGTAAAGCTTTGTGCTCATGAACTACTCCTGCATCTGGTCGATGCGAGATATCTGATGGCAGGCCCGAGCGAAATAGCTCGGCGACGAGGCGCAGGAGAGGCGAGGACGCTCGGATCTAGTGCGTGAGGCCGGAATGCGCAGCTGTCAGAAAGACAGGCGGAGTATAGCAGGTTTAGTCGAGAGCGACGCCGGGTTGCACCCTTCTGCAATTCGACGAGATCGCGACTCGCGGGGCAGCAAGCTCTAGCGGCCGCGATCCTCGCCGTTCACCTTTTCGAACACCCGCTCGGGCGGCGGCAACCCCTTCCGGGCGTTTTCCGCGGCCTGCCGCTCGTACTCCCGCTCACCGCTGAGCGAGTTCGGGACCGCGCGGTTCCCTTCGTGACAGCCGTACTCGTAGATTTCGTAGCCGGGCTGACTGGTCAGCGTCATCCGCAGCGTCCAGGGCGCTGCGTAGGTCTTCGGGTCCTCGACACGGATCTCGAACTCGACCATCTCCGGATCGATCCGGGTAATCCGCTCCGTCGTCTTCATCGCGTCGCTGTAGCGGACGCCGCCGCCGGCGGCGGCAATGCGATCGGTGAAGTTGGTGGTTTCGATGACGAGCGTGTTGCCCTCCCAGTGGCCGCGTGAGTCGCCCATCAGCTGGCGCAGCCCCTTGCCCACGTGCGGCCGGCCGTCGAGCGGAATGACGCGCACCTCGTGCACCATTTCGTGCGCGAGGATGACCGTGTCCGGCGTCTGCATGATGCGCGTGCCGTTGCCGTACACGACCGGCAGCCACGATCCAGCGATGCCGCGCGTGATGCAGCGGTCCCACAAGCTGAAGTCGTCGATGGTATTGAAGGGCCCCAGACCGCCGGTCCCGCGCGGGGCGGGGCGCGTGCGGGCCTCGGCGGTCACCGCCGGCATGCGGCCGTCCGCGGGTTCGATGACGAGCGAGGTGTACCCGAAGTCGCGCGTGCCTTCCTCGTTGCGGAAGGTGCCGGTCCGCGCGTTGTCCACTTTCCGCGCGTCCGCGCGCTCACGGGCGCGCGCCACGAACTCCTCGTCGGTGAGGTGGCGCCGCGCACCGAACTGGGGCGGGCGCGAGATCGGCACGCCGCGCATGTCGTCGCTCGTCCAGATGCCCTCGAGATCGGGATGCCCCCAGGCCAGCTTCGGCGCCTTCCACTTCGGGTTCGCGACGGCCGCGGCGGAAGCCTCCGCCGATCCCTTCGCCTGAGCCAGTGCCGGAGCGGCGGCCGCACCGATGCCCGCCAGTGTCACGACGCCCGCAATGAGATGTCGACGCATGGATCAGGGCTCCTTTCGTTCGACGAGCATGATCGCCAGGCCATCGGGATCTTCGATCATCGCGGCCCGGGTGTCACCCCACTTGTGGACGCCCGCGAGAATCTTCACTCCTTCCCTGCGAAGCCGAGGCACGTGCGTGTCCAGGGCCGGATACGTCAGGCCGATGTGGTCCAGCACCTGCCCGCGCGAGGGCACGAGCTTCGGGTCCCCGTCGCCGCAGCGGCCGGCGTGGCAGGGGCGGGCGTACCAGGAAAAGCTGTTGCCGATCAGATCGACCGTCACCCGTGGATTGCGCAGCGTGCCCTGCGGCAGCATCGACGGCCAGCTCGGAGGGCCGATCGGCACGTCGCACGGCT
>Ga0209486_10000763_pt1 | contig 14116 bp, 11 predicted proteins | sample NCCompost_FD_187518 | JGI IMG/M metagenome (GOLD analysis project Ga0209486, IMG submission 187518) | Agricultural soil microbial communities from Utah to study Nitrogen management - NC Compost (SPAdes) (version 2) | ecosystem: Environmental > Terrestrial > Soil > Agricultural land | place...
AGCAGATTCATCGGCACCATCGCAAACTGCTGGGTGGCCCCGCCCTGGATGAACAGCACCTTGTAGCGGTCGGGAATATCGGCCAGCCGCCGGACTTCCTCTTCGGCCTCGGTGATGATCCGCTCGAACAGCTTCCCCCGGTGGCTGTGCTCGGCAATCCCCATCCCGCTGCCGGCGATGTTCCAGATGTCCTGCTGGGCCTGCTTCAGGACAGGCTCGGGGAGCACGCCGGGGCCGGCGCCGAAGTTGTGGATTCGATCTGACATTTGGTCTCGAGGTTAGGGCTATCAGCCTTCAGCCTTCAGCCTTCATTCGGCTGATGGCTGACGGCTGACGGCTGATGGCTCTCAGTCAATGGCCGTGAGATCCACGCTGATCACGTTCTCGTTTCCGTTCCGGATCTCGGCGACCGCCTGCTCGGAGGGCGGAGCGGAGACCTGGATCCGCGCGGCGGATGCCTGGGCGCCGTGATAGGCGATGTTCTCGACTTCCTCCACGTTCACGTTCGCTTCGTAAAGCACCCGGAACACGTGGGCCAGCACGCCGGGCTTGTTCTGGTGGCGCACCGTGAGCACGTGAGTGGCCGAGCTCCGCGCCAGCCGGTTGACGCAATGGGGCGCCACCCCGGTCTTGAGAAAGCCGTCCACGATCCGGATCACTTCGTGGGCGATGGCCACCTGGGCCTGATCGGTCGAGGCGCCTACGTGATGGGTCCCGTACACCCCGGGAGTGGAAGCCACCTCGGAGCGGAATTCCCCCTTGGCCCCGCCCGGCTCGTTTTCGTAAACGTCGAGCCCGGCCCGGATCCGCTTCTCCTCGACCGCGCGCTGGAGGGCCGCTTCATCGACGACGCTGCCCCGGGCCGCGTTGATCAGCAGCGCGCCCGGCTTCATCGCCGCCAGGAAGCGCTCATCCACCAGATGTTTCGTCTCGGTCCCCCCCGCCACGTTCACCGACACCGCATCGGAGAGCCGGGCCACTTCGATCGGCGTTTCGCAGTAGCCGATGCCCAGCCGCTCGGCCGCTTCGTCGGTGAGATTCCTCGACCAGGCTACGACCTTCATCCCGAACGCCTGGGCCCGTCTGGCCACCTCCCGTCCAATCTGCCCCACGCCGAGAATGCCGAGGGTGCGGCCGTGCAGTCCCCGGGCCTTGGAGTACTCGCCCTTCGACCAGACGCCGTTGCGGAGGTCGATCACCTGGTCGGGGATCCGGCGGTCGAGCGCCAGCAGGAGCCCCAGCACCAGCTCGGCCACCGCGATGGAGTTCTTCCCCGGGCAGTTGGAGACGAAGATGCCGAGCCGCGATGCAGCCGGCACGTCGATGGTGTCGATGCCGGCGCCGGCCCGGATCACCAGGGAGAGCGCCGGACCGGCCGAGAGTGCGGCTGCGCCCACCTTCTTGCCGCGAACCACCAGCACCTTGGGGTTGACCTCGCGAATGACTGCGGCGAGGTCCTCCGCCGTCACGTCCGGACGGAGCACCACGTCGCAGCCGAGGTCCTTGAGCCCGTCAATCCCGACGGTCTCGAACTTGTCCGCCACCAGCAATTTCATTGTGTCCCTCCGGAGGGACCGTCAGTCGAGCGAATGCACGAAGAGGCCGCTCTTCAGCTTGGGCTCGAACCAGGTGGACTTGGGGGGCATGATTTGTCCGGCATCGGCAATGGCCATCAGCTGCTGCATCGTCACGGGATGGAGCGCGAACGCCACGCCAGCTTCTCCCGAGGAAACCCGCCGCTCCAGCTCCGCGATCCCCCGGATGCCTCCCACGAAATCGATCCGCGGATCGGTCCGCACGTCCCCGATCCCCAGCAGCGGCGCCAGGATCCGCTCGTGCAGCAGGGTCACATCGAGCGAAGACACCGGATCGTCCTCGTTGATAGTGGCCGGGTCCAGCACCAGACGATACCAGGCCTGCCCCACCCGGATGCCGAAGGTCCCGGCGCGGTCCGGCGCCGGCGCACCGGTCGGGGTGAGAGTGCCGACCCGCGCGAGGGCGGCAAGAAATGCCTCCGCTGTCTGCCCGTTCAGGTCCTTCACCACCCGGAAGTAGGGGAGGATACGAACCTGATTGGCGGGAAAGAAGACCGCCAGGAACCAGTTGTATTCCTCGTCGCCGGTGTGCTTCGGATTGGCCGCCTTGCGCTCCGCCGCGGCGCGGGACGCGCTGGCCGAGCGGTGATGACCGTCGGCGACGTAGCCGACCCCGATGCGCCGGAATGCGTCCGCGTACTGGGCGGTATTCCGGACCCGCCAGACCCGGTTGCGCACCCCATCCGGACTGGTGAAGTCGTAGAGCGGGTCTTCGTCGGTGACTTTCGAATTGAGCTGGGCGATAAACGGCGTCGAGGGATGGGTCAGGAATACCGGCTCGGCGTGGGCGTTCAGGGTCAGCACGTGCCGGGTCCGGTCGTCTTCTTTGTCCTTTCTGGTCTTCTCGTGCTTCTTGATCACATCCCGGTCGTAATCCTCAACGTGCACGCACCCCACCACGCCGGTCTGGACCCGCCCATCCATGGTCAGCTCGTAGAGATACAACATCGGCTCCGCTTCGCGGATCAGGGAGCCGTCCTGACAAAAGAGATCGAGATTCTGGCGGGCCTTGGCGTAGATCCGGGGATCGTGCGGATCGGTATCGGCAGGCAGGTCGATATCCGACCGGCAGACGTGGAGAAAGCTCAGCGGATTTCCCGCCGCCAGCGCCACCGCCTCGTCCCGGGTGACCACGTCGTAAGGAGGACAAGCAATGCGCGCGGCGAGGGCGGGCAACGGCCGCCAGGCGCGAAATGGACGAAACCGGATGGGGACGACTCCAGGGAGCTAGGGAACTAGGAGCTAGGGAGCTAGGAACCTACCCAACAAGTCATGCTACCGGACCCTGCGCCCGGACGTCAAGGGCGGATAACATTGCCACCCTTCATCACCATCCGGACGCTGCGAAGATCTCCAATCCGCTGGCTGGGATCTCCTTCGACCGCAACCAGATCGGCGAGCAGGCCGGGCTTGACCTGGCCCAGCCGGTCGTCGAGGTGAAGGATCCGGGCATTGACCGAGGTCGCCGACTTGAGGACCTCCAGGGCCGGCATCCCGTACTCGACCATCAGCTCGAGTTCGCGCACGTTGTCGCCGTGGGCAAAGACCCCGACGTCGCTGCCCATGCAGATCGGCACCCGTGCGGCGAGGGCTCGCTTGAAGCTGGCCCGCTTCTCCGTCACCTCGGCCGGCTCCGGTCCGGCGCCCTTCTTCCAGCCACCATACTGGCGCACCGCTTCATTGGCCGAGAGGGTGGGACAGAGCGCCACGTTGCGCTGGGCCATGAGGCGGAACACCTCGGTGCTGCCGGCATCGCCGTGCTCGATGGTCTCGACCCCCGCCAGAGTCGCCCGCCGCATGCCTTCGGGGGTCGCGGCGTGGGCCACCACCGGTCGTCCGCTGCTCCGGGCGGTCTCCACGATCCGGGTCAGCTCTTCCAGTGAGAAGGTGGGCCGGGCCTCCCCCGCCGGGCCCCAGCGGTAATCGGCGTACACCTTGATCCAGTCGGCCCCTCCGGCGATCTGGCTTCGCACCACTCTGGTGAGCTCCTCGAGCCCGCTGGCTTCCTCCGCCCCCTGAGGCACCTCCCAGCGCGGGTCGAACCCCCTCGGCCCGTAGGTTCCCGTGGCGACGATGGCTCGGGTGGTCACCAGCATCCGGGGACCCGGGATGATCCCTTGCTCGATCGCGTCCTTGAGCCCGGCGTCGGCCTGGCCGGCTCCCTCGGTCCCCAGGTCGCGCACCGTGGTGAATCCGGCCTGGAGGGTCTGGCGGGCGTGGTTCACCCCCCGCGCGACCCGGAGGGTGAACGACTCGTGGAGCACCTGGTCGTCCCAGGAGGTCTCATTGTACGGATGCAGCAGAAGATGGGAGTGCCCCTCGATCAGACCGGGGAGCAGTGTGGCTCCGGCCAGGGCGATCCGCCGCGCATCGGAAGGGGCCGACGCTTCGAGGTTCGGGCCCGCCGCAAGGATCCGGTCTCCCCGGACCAGCACCGACCATCCGGTGCGCATGGCGACGCCGTCGAAGACCCGGTCCGGGGTGAGGAGAATGACCGGAGCGTCGGGCGCCGCCTGAGCAGGGAGCGAAAAAGGCAACAGGCAACAGGCAACAGGCAACAGGCTGAGCCGCATTGCAGGTCTCCAGTTCGGGAAGCTCACTGGGGCGGCACCGGATCGACGCCCACCAGTGCCAGCCGGTCGCCGGCGGGGCTCACCGCGAGCCGGGTGATCCGCTGTAGCCCGGGCTGGGTGAACCGGGTCACTTCGCTCCAGTCCTTCTCGCCGGCGCGCCAGCGGAGCAGCCGGTTGCCGCTGGCGGAAAGCAGCGAGCCGTCGGAGAGCCAGATGAAGAATTCGTTCCCCTCGGGCAGCCGGATCAGGGTTTCGCCCTGGCCGGTGACCGGGTCGATGGTGCGGACCAGGTAGCCGGTGGAGTCCCGCTGGGCGTAGCTCACCGCCCGGCGTCCGGGCACCTTGAGGAGGGCTCGGCCGATGTCGCTCGCCACCACCGCCGCGGTGCCCCGGGCCAGCTCGGCCCGGCGCAGCGTGGCGGGCGAGCCGAGCACGAAGACGAACACGGTGTCCGGGTTGAGCCAGGTGTGGTACCCGATGGGCCGGATCGAGTCGAGCAGGGCGCGCACCGGCGTCCCGTCGAGCGTGAACGACCAGAGATGCTGGGTGGAGTCGCGAATGACCGAGAAGTGCTTCCCGTCGGGCATCACGGTGGGAGAGTACTCGTTCTCGGTGGTGCTGGTGACCCGGGTGGTGGTCCCCGCAGCGAGATCGTACCGGTAGATGTCGGTCTGTCCGTCGCGCTGGGAGGTGTAATAGATGCTCCGGCCGTCGGGAGAGAAAAACGGCTGATTGTCGTAGCCGGTCCGGGCGGTCATGTTGCGCGGCGCGCCGGTCGTCAGCGACCCGGCGGTCATGGTGAGCGGCATCAGGAAGATGTCGGTGCCGGGAGGAGCCTGGGCGGCGAGCGGCGCGGCCAGGAGCGCCAGCAGGGCGGCGGCGAATTTCATAAGACGGTCCTCTCCTCGCAATGCGGGTGGATCACTTGCCGGCCCAGGCGCGCCAGCGCTCTTCGGCGGGTCCGATGGTGAGCTCGTTCTGCCAGCGGACCAGCGGCATCCGGAGCAGGAGCGGCTCCTCGGTCATCCGCTCGATCCAGCGCTCCGGGGAATACAGGGCGCTGGCCAGCCCGAGCTCCGCAAAGCGGCGGGAGCTCCGGTCGAGCAGCGCCGGCGCGCCGAACTTCCGGGCAAACCGGTCCAGCTCGCCCTTGGAGGCGGCCCGCTCCAGCAGGTCCACGAAATGGACCTTGATCCGCCGCTCGGCAAAGAACCGGAGCGCGGCTCGCGTATCGGCGCTCTTGCGGACGCCGAAAACCTGGACCTCCAGAGGCTTCAACTCCGCGGATCGGTGGCGCGTAATCTAGCGGTGGCTCGCCAGCCCGCGGAGCCATAGATTCTCCCGGCCCGTTGCTATCCGGCCCTTTTTCTATCCCTCCCAGCCCGGAGGCTGGTCATGCGTCTGACACAGGCGGTCCGCGTGCTCCTGCTCGCGTCCGCCGTTTCACCTCTCTCCGCCGGCTCACTCGCCGCACAATCCGACACCTGGGCGCTGACCAACGCGCGGATCCAGACGGTGACCCGGGGGGTGATCGCGAAGGGCACCATCGTGATCCGGAAGGGCCTGATCGAAGCGGTCGGCCCCTCGGTCCCGGTTCCCGCGGACGCCCGGGTGCTGGATCTGGGCGGAAATACGGTCACCCCAGGCCTGCTCGATCTTACCTCCACGCTCGGCCTGCCCGCGCCCGCTACTCCGGGCGGAGGTGGGGGCGGAGGCGGTGGGGGTGGAGGGGCCGCGCCGGCACCGGGAACGCCCCGCCAGGGCATGAGTCCGGAGCGGAGGGTGGCGGACGACCTCCGGCTCACCGCAACCGAAATGAAGCCGCTGCGGGACGCCGGTATCACCGCCGTTCTGGTGGCACCCACCCGGGGACTCTTCCGGGGCCTGTCGGCGCTGGTGCCGCTCCGGGACGATGCCGGCGCGGGAACCGTGATCCGGAACCAGGTCGCCGAACACATCGGGTATCAGGGGGTGCAGGGCGAATACCCCGGCACGCTGCTCGGCGTCATCGCCTATCAGCGGCAGGCGCTCTATGACGCCCAGCGGCAGGGGGTCCTCCAGGACCGCTACCGGACCAATCCGCGGGGGATCGAGCGCCCCGAGAACGATCCCGGTCTCGACGCACTGGTACCGGTGGTCCGGGGCCAGATTCCCGCCTTCATCGAGGCGGGCAACGAGAACGAGATCCGCCGCGCGGTCCGTCTGGCCCGGGAGTTCAACCTGAAAGCCACTATCGTCGGAGCCACCGAAGGCTGGCAGGCGCTCGACGCGCTGGCCGGCCGGTCCGCCGTGGTCTCGGTGAATTTTCCCCAGCCCACCGCGGTCACCGGCTGGTCCTATCGGCTGAGCCAGCGCCGCATGCCGGGAGACAGCGCGGTGGCGGCGCGGCAGGTCCAGCGAATCATCGAAGGGAACGCGGCGGCCCTTCACAAGGCGGGGGTGAAGTTCGCGCTCGCCTCGGGCGGCAGCCGGGAATTCCTCCCCAACGTGCGCAAGGCGGTGGCAGCGGGCCTGCCCGCTTCCGTCGCGCTCGAGGCCCTCACCATCCGTCCGGCCGAGCTGGCCGGCGCGGGGGAAATGCTGGGCAGCATCGAGGCCGGCAAGATCGCCAACCTGGTGGTCTCCAACACCGATCTGCTGAGCGATTCGTCCCGGATCAACGCGGTGTTCGTGGACGGGATCCGCTATGCGGTCACCCCGCCGCCGGCCCCTCGGGCCGGGGGCAACACCGGGGGCGCCGATGCGCCGGCCCAGGTCGGCGGCGGGTGGAGCATGACGCTCACCTCGCCGCAGGGTCCTCTCGACATCACCATGACCCTCACCCAGACCGGCTCTTCATTCACCGGCACGATGACCAGCACGGTGGGCACCCAGCAGATCGGCGACGGCCAGATCAGCGGCCGGAGTGTGACCTGGACGGTGACGGTCCCCATCGGCGGGCAGTCCATCACCATGAACTACCGGGGCGAGGTCGAAGGCAACCGGATGACCGGTTCGGCCGACCTGGGCAGCTTCGGCAGCGCTACCTTTACCGCGGAGCGGAAGCCATGATGCGAATCGCGCTCTTTGCCCTGCCGCTCGCGGCCGGCGCGCTGGCCGCCCAGACGCCGGCTGCGCAGGACACCACCCGGCGCGCCACGCTGACGGTGCTCAAGGTGGACATTCCGCCGGCGGGCACCCTGGTGGCGATCACCAATGCCACGGTGATCACCGCGAGCCACGGCACCCTCGAAAACGCCACCGTGCTGATCCGGAACGGGAAGATCGCCGCGGTCGGCCAGGGGATCGCGGTGCCGGCGGGGGCCCAGCTGATCGACGGCAACGGCAAGTACGTGATGCCGGGCATCATCGACGCCCACTCCCACAGCGCCAGCGAGGGGATCAACGAGGGCAGCCTCTCCAACACCGCGATGGTCCGGATCGAGGACGTGCTGCGGGAGGATGCCATCGGGATCTACCGCTCGCTGGCAGGCGGGGTCACCACCCTCAACATCCTGCACGGCTCGGCCAACACCATCGGCGGGCAGAACGCGGTGGTGAAACTCCGCTGGGGCCTCCCGGTGGATTCGCTGCTCTTTGCCGGGGCGCCCCCGGGCATCAAGTTCGCGCTGGGCGAAAACGTGCGGCGGACCAACGTCCCCCAGATTCCCGGCCGGACCCCGCGCTACCCCCGGACCCGCATGGGGCAGGAGGAGTTGCTGCGCGAAGTGTTCACCCGGGCGCGGGAGTATCAGGCAGAATGGAAAACCTACGAGGACGCGAAGGCGCGGAGACGCGGGGACGCGAAACTGGCTGAGCCCCTGCCGCCCAAGCGGGACCTCCAGCTCGACGCGCTGGTGGAGATCCTCGAGGGCAAGCGCCTGGTGCACGCCCACTCCTACCGCTCCGACGAAATCCTGATGCTGCTCCAGGTGGCCAAGGACTTCGGGTTCAAGATCGCCTCGCTCCAGCACGTGCTGGAGGGATACAAGATCGCGGACGAGATCGCGGCGGCCGGCGCCGGCGCCTCCACTTTTGCCGATAACTGGGCCTACAAGCTCGAAGCCTTCGACGCGATCCCGTTCAACGCGGCGCTGATGGCGGAGCGGGGCGTCACGGTGACGATCAACTCCGATTCGGACGAGCGGGCCCGGCGGCTCTATCAGGAAGCGGCCAAGGCGATGAAGTACGGCGGCGCCTCCGAGGAGGAAGCGATCCGGATGATCACCCTCAACGCCGCCAAGCAGCTCGGGGTCGAAAAGCTGACCGGCTCGATCGATGTGGGAAAGGACGCCGACATCGCGATCTTCAACGGGCATCCCTTCGCCCCGGCCAGCCGGGTGGAGATGACCCTGATCGACGGCCGGGTATTCTTCGACCGGAACAAGGCGCCGACGCTCGAAGCGCTGATCGAGGCGCTGAAGCGGCGGAGCCGTCCTAACACCACCAGCGGAGGTGCCCAATGATCCGGCGCAGCGTAGCTGCCGCAATCGCGGCGCTGGCGCTCTCTGCCCCGCTCGCGGGGCAGGCACCAGCCGTCCAGCCGCCCAGCCGTCCCGATGCCTACGCCATCACCAACGCCACGATTGTACCCGTGGTCGGTGCCCGCATCACCAACGGCACCGTCGTCATCCGGAACGGACGGATCGAGGCGGCGGGGGCCGGAGTGGCCACCCCGGCCGGCGCGGTGGTCATCGACGGCCGGGGACTCTTCGTCTATCCCGGGCTGATCGATTCGGGCGACCGGATGGGGCTCACCGAAATCGGCTCGGTTCCCGGAGGACAGGACACCCAGGAGCTGGGGCAGTACAACCCGCAGAACGACGTCATCAGCGCGGTGAATCCCAGCTCGGTTCACATCCCGGTCACCCGCGCCAACGGGGTCACCTCGGCCGTCACCTCGGCCGAGGGCGGGATGATCCAGGGCACCGCCGCGCTGATCGATCTGGCGGGGTGGACCCCGGAAGAGATGGCGACCAAGGGCCGGGTCGCGATGGTCATGACCTATCCCCGGGTCGGGGGTGGCGGCCGGCGCTTCGGAGGCGGCGGCCAGGGCCAGGGCAATCAGGCCGAAGCCCAGAGCCGCCAGGTGCAGGAGCTGTACGACTACCTGCGCGATGCCGGCGCCTACAACGCGCGGAGCAATCCGGTGCCCCAGAACCTCGCCTTCGCGGCGCTGGGACCGGCGCTCCGGGGCGAAATGCCGGTGATCTTCGACGTGCAGACCGAGGGACAGATCCGCGGGGTGCTGGCATTGGCCGACACCTTCAAGCTCAAGGTGGTGCTCCGCGGCGCCACCGGGTCATGGGCGCTGGCCGATACCCTCGCGGCCCGGAAGATTCCGGTGATCGTGGGCCCGCTCACCGCAACCCCCGAAGGCGACGCACCCTACGACGCGGTGTATGCCTATCCCGGCGTGCTGGCCAAGGCGGGAGTGACCATCGCGTTCCAGACCAACGACGGGGGCGAGGGGGACGCCCGCAACCTGCCTTACAACGCCGCGCTGGCCACGGCCTACGGCCTCGATCCCGAGGAAGCGTTGCGCGCGATTACCATCAACCCCGCCCGGATCTGGGGCGTGGCCGACAAGATCGGCAGCATCGAGGTGGGCAAGGTGGCCAATCTGTTCGTCACGAACGGCGATCCGCTGGACGTCCGCACCCAGGTGAAGCACGTCTTCATCCGCGGGCAGCTGATGCCCTGGGACGACCGTCATACCCAGGAGTATCAGAAGTGGAGAGCGAGGCCGAAGCCGTGAGGAAAGTCTCGGTGGCAAGGGGGCAAGGTGGCAAGGTGAACATCTTTGCCGCCTTGCCTCTTTGCCTCCTTGCCACCAGCCAGTCCCCGCAACGCCCTCCGCCTAACCCGCCCGCCCCCCTCGCCTCCCTCATTGGCGAATACGGGGCCGACACCGCCAGCGGGGCCATGATCCTGGAGAGCGGCGGGATGCTCTATCTGCGGCGTTCCGGGGCGGGGCAACAGGAGCTGCGGGCCGCGGGCCGGGACCGGTTCCGCTTCGGCGATTCCACCCTGCGGTTCGTCCGCGCCCGGACCGGGAAGCCCGAGGTGCTGGTGATCGGCGCAGCCTCCCTGCCCCGGCAGAAGCTGGGACCCGCGGAAGGCAGCGTCTTCCGGATCACCCCGGTTCGGCCGGTGGCGGAGCTGATCCGGGAAGCGCTGGCGGCCACCCCGCCGGTGGAAGCGGGGGTGTTCCGGACCTCGGAGCTCACCGAGCTGGTCCGGCTCGACTCCACCATCAAGCTCGACATCCGTTACGCCGGCCCCCACAATTTCCTGGGAACCCGGGTGTATTCCTCGGCCCGGGCCTTCCTCCAGCGGCCGGCCGCCGAGGCGCTGGTACGGGCCCATCGGCGGCTCCGCGCCCTGGGCTACGGGCTGCTGATCCATGACGGGTACCGGCCCTGGTATGTCACCAAGGTCTTCTGGGAGGCCACGCCCCCCTCGCAGCATGAATTCGTGGCCGATCCGGCCCAGGGCTCCCGTCACAACCGGGGCGCGGCGGTGGATCTCACGCTCTATGCGCTCTCGACCGGGCGCCCGGTCGAGATGCCGGGCACCTACGACGAATTCTCCCGCCGCTCCTACCCCGACTACCCTGGCGGCACCAGCCGGCAGCGCTGGCTCCGCGAGCTGCTCCGCAATGCCATGGAGGGCGAAGGATTCAAGGTCTTCCAGACCGAATGGTGGCACTTCGACTATCAGGATTGGCGACTCTATCCTCTGGGGAATGAGACGTTTGAGAACTTGGCGCGAAGCGGCGAGGACGCGAAGACGCGGGAGTGATCGTGGTCGTTCCCCGCGCCATCGCGCCCCCGCGTCCTTCGCGTCCTACTCCGGCTTCTGTCCCCGCACAAACGCTCCCATGAACCGGCCGTCGATCTCCCTGGCCACCAGATCGACGTCGAGCCCGGCGCTCTTGAGAAACTCCCGGGCGTCGTCCACCCGGTAGACCCGGGTCGGTTCGATGTCCACCCCGGTGAAGCCGGTCTCCGTGAGGATGGTCTTGAACTCCTGCTCCTCGAGCGCCCCGGCCACGCACCCGACCCAGAGCTCCATGCTCCGCCGTACCTGGTCCGGCACCTCGCCCCGGACCACGACGTCCGATACCGCGAACCGCCCCCCCGGCTTGAGCACCCGGAAGGCTTCGGCCAGCACTCTGCGCTTGTCGGCCGAGAGGTTGATCACGCAGTTGGAGATGACCACGTCTACCGAGGCGTCGGGCAAAGGGATGTTCTCGATCTCCCCCTTGAGGAACTCGACGTTCCCCACCCCCATCTTGCGCTGGTTCTCCCGGGCCAGCGTCAGCATCTCGTCGGTCATGTCGAGCCCGTACGCCTTTCCGGTGGGTCCCACCCGCCGGGCCGAGAGGAGGACGTCGATGCCGCCGCCGCTCCCCAGGTCGAGCACGGTCTGGCCTTCCTCGAGCTCGACCAGCGCGGTCGGATTGCCGCAGCCCAGCGAGGCCAGCACGGCCCCCTCCGGAATCGCCGCGGTCTCCGCGCTGGAGTAGAGGTCGGAGGAGATCGGATCCTTGCTGCCGCCGCAGCAGCTCGACTCGCAGCAGGCCGCCTTTTCGCCGCCTTCCAGCACCTGCTTGGCCGCTGCCCCATACCGCTCCTTCACCGTCTCCTGAATCGTCCGGGCCGACATTGGAACCTCCATTCATCAAGAAATGTTGATGGGAAGAATACGACTGGAGGGGCTTTCCCTCTTCGCTCTTCGCCATTCGCTACTCCCTCAGCTGCAACACCCCGCCTTGAGCCAGGGCCGGGAAGGCGTGCAGCAGTCGGTCAGCACCGCCGCCACCTCCTCCACCCGCTCCTGGTTCAAGCTGTAATAGACCCAGCGCCCCTCCCGCCGATCCTGGACGATGCCGGCGTCCTTGAGAGCCTTGAGGTGAAAGGAGAGCCGGGACTGCCCGGTGGCCATCGCCTCGGTCAGCTCGCAGACGCAGCGCTCCCCGCCCCGCAGCAGGTCCACCAGCCGGAGCCGGGTCGGCTCCGACAGGGCGTGGAACACCCGCGCGGTGCGCTCGAAATCGAGGGAAGTGGCTCGGGGCGTCATAAGGACCAATGTATCAAGTTTGGTTGATGTGTCAAGAGGGGACGCGAAAGCCGCGGAAGAGAGGGCGCGGAAGAGAGGACGCGAAGGGCGCGAAGGGCGCGAAAGACGCGGCCGCGCCCTCGCGCCTCCGCGACCCCGCGTCGTCCCTGCCCCCCGCGTAGATTTCGGCCATGGAAACCCCCGAACGCCTCCGCACCGCCGTGTTCGACAGCCACCAGTCGCTGGCCCACGCGGTGGCCGCACGGGTCGCCGAGGTGATCCGGGAGCGCCAGCGGGAGGGCAAGAGCGCGGTGCTCGGCCTGGCCACCGGCTCCACCCCGGTCGGCGTCTATCGCGAGCTGGTCCGGATGCACCAGGAGGAAGGCCTGTCGTTCCGGGGGGTAGTCACCTTCAACCTGGACGAGTACTACCCGATGGCCCCGGAGAATCTCCACTCCTATCACCGCTTCATGTGGGAGAACTTCTTCCAGCACGTAGACATCGACCCCGGGCTGGTTCACATCCCGGACGGCAGCGTCTCTCGGGACCGGCTGCCGGCCCGGTGCGAGGAATACGAGGCGGCGATCCGCGCCGCCGGGGGCATCGATTTCCAGCTCCTCGGGATCGGCAAGACCGGCCACATCGGCTTCAACGAGCCGGGCTCCGGAATGCGGAGCCGGACCCGGCTGGTTACCCTCGACACGGTGACCCGACGGGATGCGGCCACCGATTTCTTCGGCGAGACGTTCGTCCCCCGGGAAGCGGTGACCATGGGAGTGGCCACCATTCTCGAGGCCCGGGAGATCGCCATCCTCGCCACCGGAGAGCACAAGGCCGCCATCGTGCGCCGGGCGGTCGAGGGCGAGGTGGACACCGAGGTGGCCGCGACATTCCTGCAGCGGCATCCCGGCACCACCTTCTATCTGGACGGCGCCGCCGCCGCCGAGCTGACCCGGATCGCCACGCCCTGGCTGGTGGACGAAGTGGAGTGGACCGACCCGCTCGCGGTCCGCGCCGTGGCCTGGCTTTCCCAGCGGGTGAACCGGGCCATCCTCAAGCTCACTCTGCGCGACTACGTGGAGCACAAGATGTCCGCGCTGGTGGCACGCTTCGGCTCGCCCGGCGCGGTCAACGGGTTTGTGTTCAACGTGCTCGGCGCCAAGATCCGGGGCCGATCCAAGCTCCCCACCCGGTCGCGGGTGCTCTGCTTCTCTCCCCATCCCGACGACGACGTCATCTCGATGGGCGGGATCCTCCACAAGCTGGTCCAGAACGGCAACGACATCACCGTCGCCTACATGACCAGCGGCAACATCGCGGTCTTCGATCACGACGTGCGGCGCTACGTGGATTTCCTTGAGCGACTGGGCCGGGGCCGCGGCCTCGACCCCGCGGGGGTGACCGCGCTGGCCCGGGAAGTCCGGGAGTTCCTGGGCCGGAAGGAGCCGGGCGAGGTAGACATCCCCGCGGTGCAGGACATCAAGCGAATGATCCGGGAGGCGGAGGCGATCAGCGGGATCGAGACCCTGGGACTTCCGGGTGGCGCGGCCCGGTTCCTCAACCTGCCGTTCTATCAGACCGGGCAGGTGGAGAAGCATCCGGTGGGACCCGCCGACGTGGAGATCGTACAGAAGATACTGGAAGACGTCGGGCCCGACCTGGTCTTTGTCGCCGGCGATCTCTCCGATCCCCATGGCACCCACCGGATGTGCAAGGAGGCGGTGGACCTGGCGCTGGCGCGGCTCCGGAAGCGGCCCGATGTGTGGCTCTACCGGGGAGCCTGGCAGGAATGGTCGGTGACCGAAGCCACCTGGCTGGTGCCGCTCTCCCAGGAGGAGCTCGCGGTCAAGATCCAGGCGATCTTCAAGCACCAGTCGCAGAAGGATTCGGCGCCCTTCCCCGGGC
>Ga0209486_10000764_pt1 | contig 14114 bp, 14 predicted proteins | sample NCCompost_FD_187518 | JGI IMG/M metagenome (GOLD analysis project Ga0209486, IMG submission 187518) | Agricultural soil microbial communities from Utah to study Nitrogen management - NC Compost (SPAdes) (version 2) | ecosystem: Environmental > Terrestrial > Soil > Agricultural land | place...
CCCTAAGAGTTTCTAGAGCCATGCACCGGAGTTTCCGTCATGAAGCCGGCTTGAATCGGCACCGGCAATGGTAAAGAAATGGTCGGGGCGACCGGATTTGAACCGGTGACCACACGCACCCCAAGCGTGTGCGCTACCAGGCTGCGCTACGCCCCGACAAGCTGTGGAAGTACGCGGAATGTAACACCCCAAGTTGGTTAAATCAATTTAGCTGCGCTCGCCCGCAACGGCACAAGTAAGCCAACGGCATCGGAAAAGTTGTCTCGGACAAGCCTAGGAAAGCAATTTACGGAGAGATTCTAAGTCTTTTTTTAATTTTACCAGAGCGGTTTTGTACTTTTGCTCCGAGAGCGGCAATTTGAGCTGGTCTTTGTCTTCTTTCTTGGTTTCTTTCAATCTTCGCCGCGCGCCTTCTATGGTGAAACCCTCGCTGTACAGGAGTCGCTTAATATCAAGTAAAAGCTCGACGTCCCGCTTCTTGTATAAACGGTGCTTCGACGGCGCTTTAGCAGGTCTCAGCAGCTCAAACTCGGTCTCCCAATAGCGCAAGACGTACGGTTCGACACCGACAATCTCGCTCACTTCGCCGATCTTGAAATAGATTTTTTCCGGCAAACGGGCAGGCATGGGCTCTGCCTATTCGGACGCTGACGACGTTGGCGATGACGCGCTGTTATTCGAGGACATGCTATTGAGACTCTTCTTCATGATTTGGCTGGCTTTGAAAGTCAGAACTTTGCGTCCGACGATGATGATTTCATCTCCGGTTTGCGGGTTACGTCCTTTTCTCGGCCGCTTGGTATTGACGACAAAATTTCCGAAACCGGAAATCTTCACCTTTTCGCCGCGCTCCAAGCATCCTTTGATAATATCGAACGTCGCCTCGACGACATCGGTGGCGTCCTTTTTTGAAAACCCGACCTTCTCGTAAATTCGCGTGATGATTTCAGCTTTTGTCATGTTTACACCCTTCCCGCGGTCCAGCAGTCAAGCGTTAGCTGCGCCGCTCGGCACCGAATGTCTCACCCAGCTGTTCTACCAATCTTTGGTGCAGCTCGTTGATCTCCGCATCCGTTAGCGTTCTGTCTTCGGCGCGATAGGAAATTTTATATGCCAAGCTTTTCTTGCCTTCGGGGATCGGCGCGCCCAGGTACTGGTCGAAAACTTCAACATGTTCAATCAAAATTTCGCCGAGACCCTTAATCCAACTGATCACGTGCTGCGAGGCAAAGTCGCGATCAACCACCAGAGCTACGTCCCGCTCGACGGCCGGAAAGCGTGGAAGTGGGTTTATCGTTATTCGCGCCGGAGCATACTCAAGCAGTTTCTCGAAGTCAAGTTCGAAGAGAAAAAACGAAGGCAACTCAAGCTGTTGCGCAATGTTCGGATGTAACTCGCCCAGATATCCAAGCGGCGTCTCGCGATAAAGCAATTTAGCGGATTTTCCCGGGTGTTGCGACGCGGTTTGAGCCGAAGCCCAAGTCGCCGAATCACGCAGATGGAAAAGTTCCAAGATTGACTCAACAATACCTTTGCATTGCAAGAAATCGACAGGATTTTCTTCGCCTAGGCGCAAGCCCCGGCGGGCGCGCGGCCCATAAAGCAATCCGGCGATGCATGTCCGTTCGATGATTTCGCGAGTGGATTTTCCCGGGTGTAGCGACGCGGTTTGAGCCGAAACCCAAGTCGCCGAATCACGCAGATGGAAAAGTTCCAAGATTGACTCAACAATACCTTTGCATTGCAAGAAATCGACAGGATTTTCTTCGCCTCGGCGCAAGCCCCGGCGGGCGCGCGGCCCATAAAGCAATCCGGCGATGCATGTCCGTTCGATGATTTCGCGATTTGCGCTCACGTAGAAAACCTTCCCCATATGGTAGGCATGAAAGGCCCGCGCTTTGAAGGCCAAATTGACCCTGAGGTTCTCGGCCAGTCCGGGAATCAGACTGTGGCGCATTTCGGCGCTTTCTTTCGCCAAAGGATTCAGCACCGAAACCGCGCTGGCCGCGCGTTTGTCAACGCCCGGGAAACTTATATTGAGAGAGCCCGTTGTGAATGGTAAATTGACCACTTCTGTCAAACCTTCTCCAGCCAAGCGAGTTCGCAGTTTTCTCTCCCACACTAAACACGCATCGTTCTTACCGCCGGAGTTTCTGACTAGCGGCAACGTGGTCGGAATTCGATCGTAGCCGTGCAGCCGGGCGAGTTCCTCGATGACATCCGCCTCGCGGCTTATGTCCGGTCGAGTCGCCGGCGGTACGACCGCCAGGCTGCGACGCCGGGCTTGATCTCGGGTTTTCATTCCGAGCGCAGCAAGAAGCTTCGCCGCCTGCTTGCGATCGATCTTTATCCCCAGAAGCCTTTCGATGCGCTCTTCACGCAGGACAATCGTCGGCGGCTTCACTCTACCCGGGTAACGATCAGCAACGCCGCTCTCGGCGCCGCCTCCCACGAGTTGACCGAGTAAATAAACCGCGCGATTCAACGCCGTCATCGTGCCTTCCGGATCAACACCCCGCTCGAAGCGATGCGCCGCTTCGCTGTGGAGCCCGAGCCTCTTTGCGGTCCGGCGGATCGAGGCCGGTGCGAAATTGGCGCTCTCGAGCAGAATCGAGCGCGTCGATTCTTTCACCTCGGAGTTCATGCCGCCCATCACTCCCGCAAGCGCCACCGGTTCTGCACCGTCATAGATAAGCAGATCCTCAGCGTTCAGTTCTCTTTCCACGCCGTCAAGCGTGGTAAAATTCATAACTGCGCCGGCCGCTCTGACAACGATCGCTTTGTGCTTGAGCCGTTCAAGGTCGAAAGCATGCAGCGGCTGGCCGGTCTCGAGCATCACGTAGTTGGTAATGTCGACAACGTTATTGATCGGGCGAATGCCGCAGCATTCGAGGCGGTGGCGTAGCCACGTCGGCGACGGCGCGATGGTGATTTCGTCTACTATTCGCGCCGAGTAACGCGGGCAAAGCAGCGCATCTTCAATCGAGAGGGAAATCCGCTTGTGAATATTCGGATTTTTAGCCGGCGCGCTGGACTGCGGCGTATGCAATTTTGCCCCTGTCAGCGCCGCCACCTCGCGAGCGATTCCGGCAATACCCAAACAATCGCCGCGATTAGGCGTAACCCCAACCTCGAACAACCAGTCTTCCTGACCGCCCTCCGGCTCCTGTACGACTGTCATTGACTCGACTTCGAGCCCTGCCATCGTGAGCGTCTTGGCGAGATCCGCAGGCTGGAGATTGATCTCGACAAATTCTTTTAGCCAATTGAGGATGAACTTCATGAGATTGGGGTGTCGGTGTAATGGAATATTGGAGTATTGGGGCGGGAATCCACTACTCCATCACTCCAATACTCCATCACTCCAGATTTTCGTTCAGCGAAACTGGTTCAGGAATCTCAGATCGTTCTGGAAAAACAACCGAATATCGTCGATACCGTATTTGAGCATGGCGATGCGTTCAACACCCATGCCGAAGGCGAAGCCGGAAACCTGCTCTGGATCGTAGCCGACGAATTTAAAGACTGCCGGGTCAATCATGCCGGCTCCCAGAATTTCCAACCAACCGGTACCCTTACAGACACGGCACATATGACCTTCGCCGCTTTGCCCTACCCCCTTGCAAAAGAGGCAATGAATGTCGACTTCTGTGCTCGGTTCCGTAAACGGGAAAAAGCTCGGCCGAAAACGAACACCGGCATCGCGATTAAAAATCTGCCGCAGCACATGTGTCAGAACACCCTTCAGATCCGAGAAGGCGATGTTTTTATCGACCATGAAACCTTCCACCTGATGAAACATCGGCGAATGCGTCGCATCGTCGTCACCCTGTCGATACACGGCCCCCGGTACGATGATTTGCAGCGGCGGCTTGCGGGTTTCCATCGTGCGAATTTGCACGGGAGATGTGTGCGTTCTCAGCAACCGGCCATGCGCCACGAAGAACGTATCCTGCATGTCGCGGGCAGGATGGTCCTTGGGAATATTGAGCGCCTCGAAGTTATGATAGTCGTCCTCGATATCGGGGCCGCGGGCAATTTCAAAACCCATACCCCAGAAAATATCGACAATCTCATCGATGACAAGCGTAAGCGGATGAAGACTACCGCTGACAAAGCGAGTACCCGGAAGCGTGACATCGACCCGCTCATCGGCGAGCGCGCGCGCATTGGTTTGTTGCTGTACCGCGCTCAGCCGCTCGCTCAAGCGCTCCTCGATGGCGCGACGAAGTTGGTTTAACTCCTCGCCCCGGCGCGGCCGCTCCTCGGCGGGCACGTCCTTCATACCGCGCAACAACAAGGTAACGCTGCCGCTGCGACCCAAAGTCTCGACCCGTATTTGCTCGAGCTCCTTTTCGGAGTCGGATCGCTGAATACGATCCAGAACCTCTCCTTGGAGAGCTTCCAGTGAATCGTTCATGTGACTGAAAGGCTCAGGAGCCTAAGCGTTGAGGTGAGATTTCGCGGTCTGGACTATCTGGCCAAAACCCGCCATGTCAGCCACGGCGATTTCCGAAAGCACCTTTCGATCCAACTCCACTCCCGCCTGTTTAAGACCTTTGATGAGCTGGCTGTAGGAAATTCCATTGATCTTCGCCGCCGCGCCGATCCGGGTGATCCATAATCCTCGGAACGTCCTCTTTTTCACCCGCCGATCGCGATAAGCGAAGACCAAGCCGCGCTCCACCGTCTCGCGCGCTGAGCGATACAATCGCCCCCGCCCGCCGACGTAACCTTTGGCGAGCTTCATGATCTTCTTGCGCCGCTGTCTCGATTTGCTTCCACCTTTAGCTCTGGGCACGGGAAATACTCCTTCCGTTTCTTAACACGAATTGACGCATGTTGAATGCTGAGAACTTGGCATATCGCTATCGTCTGCTGCCATCCCGAGCACTCGACACTCGGACCTCGGCACTCCTATTTATAGGGTATCAATTGACGAATGTTGCGCGACTCCACCGCCGACACCAATGTCGCCTTCCTTAAATGCCGCTTTTGTTTTTTGCCTTTGCTCGACAGAATATGGCGTTTATATCCTTTGTTGCGTTTGATTTTGCCGGTCCCGGTCACGCGAAACCGCTTGGCTGCAGCTCTGTTGGTTTTTATCTTGGGCACTTTTTACTCCTCTAAGATTAATTCCTATTCAGGATTATGCCTTCGGTGTCAGCAGCATCGCCATGTTGCGTCCTTCCAAACGCGGCTCGATATCGACCTTGGCGATGTCTTGCACTTGCACAACCACGCCCTTGAGCATTTGTCTGCCCAATTCAGGATGGGTAATTTCTCGGCCGCGGAAGAAAACCGAGACTTTGACTCGTTGCCCTTTGCCGATGAACTGGCGAATGTTGCGTACTTTATGCTCGATGTCGTGAGCATCGGTGCGAGAACCCATTTTAACTTCTTTGATTTCCACGACCGACGGCTTTTTGCCGCTATGAGAGCGCTTCTTCTGCTCGTAGCGAAATTTGCCGTAATCCATCATCCGGCAAACCGGCGGTTGGGCATCGGGAGCGACTTCTACCAAGTCCATTTCCAGCGCGTCCACTTGCTTGAGCGCTTCGTGCAGCGGCAACACACCGAGCTGCTCGCCCTTGGGTCCGATCACCCGGACTTCACGGGCGCGTATTTGATGATTGATCCTCGCTTCTCTAGCGATAGGGCACCTCCACTCCTCGTTTGATCCTTATTTCTATGCTTCTCCGATTTCTTGTGCAACCTCGGCGCGCAAGCGGTCGCTAAATTCAGCGAGCGGCAACGGGGGCAAGTTTTCGCCGCCGCGCCGGCGCGGCGCGACCGTGCCGGCCGCGACCTCTTTGTCGCCGATCACGATAGCGTAGGGAATTTTAGCCAGTTGAGCTTCGCGAATCTTGTAGCCGAGTTTCTCGTTTCGGCCATCCAACTCGACTCGCCAACCCTCCTGGCGCAGTTGCTCGAAAACTTTGGCCGCGTATTCCTTCTGCTCGTCCGTCACCGTTAAGATTTTCAATTGAACAGGCGCCAGCCACAGGGAAAAAGCGCCGGCGCAATGCTCCAGGAGAATGGCGATGAAGCGCTCGATGGAGCCCAAGATCGCCCGGTGCAACATCACCGGAGTCCCCTCAGTGCCTTCCGGTGTAACATATTTCAAGCCGAACCGCTCGGGCATGGCGCAGTCGATCTGCACGGTGGCGAGAGTCCACGACCGTTCCAGGACATCGCGAAAATCAAAGCCGATCTTCGGTCCATAAAAGGCGCCCTCGCCAGGCAGCACTTCCACGGTGAATCCCGACCGTTCGAGGCAGCGGCGCAGCGCCGCTTCGGCGGCGTCCCACAGCTCTACCCGGCCGAGAAACTTCTCCGGCCTTGTCTGCAAAGTAACTTCGATGCGATCGAAGCCAAACACTTTGTAGACCTCCTTGGTCATCGCGACAAATTGCTCGAGCTCGCTATCCAATTGCTCGGGCGTGCAGTAGATATGGGCGTCGTCCTGGGCGAATGACCGCACGCGGGTCAAGCCGGAAAGAACACCCGACGGCTCGAAACGGTGCAGCCGGCTAAAATCGGCATAGCGAATCGGCAGGTCACGGTAGGAATACTTTTTCGCCGCGAACAGATAACAGTGCCCGGGACAGTTCATCGGTTTTACGCCGTACTCGCCGTCATGCACACTCATGAGGAACATGTCGTCCCGGAACACTTCGTAATGCCCAGAGGTTTTCCACAAATCGGTCTTGTAGATCAGCGGCGTCACCACTTCGCTGTAACCGTAGCGGCCGTAGAGACCGCGAATATACTCGACGAGCAAGTTGTAAATGATCGTGCCCTTGGGATGAAAAAAAGGCGATCCCGGCGCGATGGGATGAAGCGAGAACAAATCCAAAGCCGGGCCAAGCCGCCGGTGATCGCGTTGTTTGGCCTCCTCGATGCGCTTGAGGTAGGCGTCCAAGTCCTTTCGGTTCGCCCACGCCGTGCCGTAAATGCGTTGTAGCTGTTCGTTGCGCGAGTCGCCGCGCCAATAGGCGCCGGCGATGCTGGTCAGTTTGAATGCTTTGATCGCGGCGGTGCTCGGCACGTGAGGGCCGCGGCAGAGGTCGACCCAATCTCCCTGGCGGTAGAGCGAAACCTTCTCCTCGGGGATTCCTTCGATGATCTGGACTTTGTAGTCCTCGCCCATTTTGCGAAACAGCTCGATCGCTTCGCTGCGCGGGATTTCCTCACGAACAACTTTCAGGTCGGCTTTCGCCAACTCCGTCATGCGTTTTTCGATGAGTTCTAAATCTTCCGGTGAAAAAGTTCGATCGCTTTTGAAGTCGTAATAAAAGCCGTCCTCGATGGTCGGTCCGATGGTCACCTGGGTTCCCGGAAACAGGCTCTGAACCGCCTGCGCCATTAGGTGCGCCGTCGAATGACGCAGAACATCGAGGCCGTCGCGGCTATCCGGTAGAACAAATTCCACCGAGCAGTCTTTGTCCAGGGTAGCGGCCAAGTCCACGGTCCGGCCGTCGACTTTTGCAGCGATGGCGGTCTTCCGGACGCCCGCAGATGCGGCGATTTCATCGATCCCGGTCCCAGCGCGTACGTCGACGGATTTGCCGTCGGGTAATGTGACGTGAATGCTGTCCATTTAACGATTAGAAAATGGTAGGCACGGGCAGGATTGAACTGCCGACCTCTTCCGTGTCAAGGAAGCGCTCTCCCACTGAGCTACGTGCCTGCGTGAACGAATAGTAGTGGATCAAATCAACCAACTTCGCAATTCCCTTAAAACCGCCTGTTTTGGAGATCGGCGACGGGTTCGCGAACCGCTCCACAAGGGACCACCCGACGCCGATCAATTGAACAATGCAAAAGACTGATTTCATTACCAATTTATTGATGGAGTGTCAACCTGGGGGGGTGATCGAGGAGGCCCGATTTTGTAACCAAACCAGGCCGCGATAAAGATATTGAAACCCTGATACGACTGTCGCAAGCGCGCTCACTGCGACAAACACGTCGAGTACCCAGCCACTGATGAGTCTTGGATCGTGCAGCATGAGCAGCGCGATCGCTAGAGTTAGGAGTTGCAGCGTCGTGCTCCACTTGCCGATGAGACTCGGCTTCACCTGCAGCCGTTCGTCGACAAAGATATAAATAATTGCGAAGCCCAGCACGATCAAAATATCGCGCGCCACGACAAGCACCGTCAGCCAAACGGGTATGCCGCCGATCGACCCCAGCATGACGAAGGACGATATCACCAGCAGCTTGTCCGCCACGGGATCCAAATAGGCACCGAGGGCGGTTTGCTGATTCATGCGGCGCGCGAGGTATCCGTCGAAAAAATCCGTAAATCCCCCAATGGCGAACACCAACAGCGCCTCCCAGTAAAAACGATAGGCGAGGAATTCGAGAAAGATCGGTATCGTCAAAATGCGGAAGAGCGTGAGGCAATTGGGCAGGTTCAGCATAACACATCATGACATCCGTTCGCCGCGAACGATACTCGTCCGCAGGAGCTTACGCATCTGCCCCGCCAGCTTCGGCGTGACCATGGCGATCACGCGAACCCCATCGCCGTCATAGCTTTCCTTGACGACCCGGCCGTGCTCGCGCAAGAGCGCGATCAACTCGCCCTGGGCCTGCGAAAAACAGGCGTGAAACTCTTCCTTTTGCCGATCGAGAATCGCGCCGATGACTTCCAGCAGCCGATCGACGCCGGTGCCGGTCAGAGCTGAAATCGGACAGACATCGAGCGCGGCTTCGGTCCTGAGCCGACGCACCGGAACGCCGGTGGCCACATCGACTTTGTTGGGCACGAGCAGGGTCGGAATCTCCCCCGCGCCGATTTCGTTCAACACGCTTTCGATCACCTGGATCTGCTCTTCGTGGCGCGGATTGGACATATCGACTAAATGGAGCAACAAGTCGGACCGGCTCACCTCTTCCAATGTGCTCTTGAACGCTTCGATCAACGAGTGCGGAATCTTGTTGATGAAGCCGACGGTATCGACAAGCATGACTTTATCGCCGTTGGGCAACCGAAGCGCGCGCGTGGTCGGGTCGAGGGTCGCAAAGAGCTTGTCTTCAACGAAGACCCCGGCGCGCGTGAGGGTGTTCATCAAGGTAGATTTTCCGGCGTTGGTGTAACCGACGAGAGCAACGGTCGCAAAAGGCACTTCGTGGCGCTCCTTGCGCTGCAACGCGCGGGTGCGCTCGACCGTTTGGAGTCGCTGTTTCAAATGACCGATGCGCTCACGGATGCGCCGGCGGTCGACTTCGAGCTGCGTTTCACCGGGGCCGCGGGTACCGATGCCGCCGCCCAAACGCGATAGATGGGTCCACTGGCGCGTCAGGCGCGGCAGCAAATACTCGAGCTGCGCCAGCTCGACTTGCAGCTTGCCTTCGTTGCTGCGCGCGCGCTGCGCGAAAATATCCAAGATCAGCTGGCTGCGATCGATGACGCGAACTTTAAAGGCAGCTTCTAAATTGCGTTGCTGAGCCGGCGTCAAATCCTCGTCGATGATGACGAGGTCGGCGTGGCTCTCCTGCAAGGACTTTTGAATTTCATCGACCTTGCCGCGGCCGATCAAAGTCGCCGGCGTGATGTTTTTCACCTGCTGGGTGTGTTTTTCGAGCACGGTAGCGCCGGCAGTTTCCGCCAATCGCTCGAGCTCCTCCAAGTTGAGGTCGAGGGGCGGTGCGTGATCGCGCAGCGGTAGCGCCACGCCCACGAGCACGGCCCGTTCCTTCGGCTGTCGCGTTGAGATAACCGTCTTCAAGAGTTGAGTGAATGGAAACTTACGCGGGCGCCGAAAAGCTGTTCCACGGTCGCTTCAAGTTCCGGGCTCGAAGCAATCCGCACCTGGTCGGGGAGTTCGATGATGGTTTCGCCTTGACCTGCGCCAAGCATGTGGAGAAAAACGACGGATCGCCCCGGGTAGTCGAGCAAAGTGTCGCGCAACCGCACCAGCTCTGCCGCGGACACGTCGGCTTCGCGCACGTAAAGATGAACCTTTTCGCCGTTACCGTTGACCTTGCCGTTGGCAAAACCGTTTTTCTGATTCTTCACCGCGTCAGCCAACGGAGCGACCTCGTTAGCGATCACTTGCATACGGTCCTCGCCCACTTCCAAGCGGCCTTTAACAAAAATCGGATCGTCGGCGCCGAGCAGCCCGGCGCATTTCTTATAAGTATCGGGCCAGGTGATCACTTCGATAAAGCCGGTTTTATCCTCGAGATTGAAATTGCCGTAGCGATCACCCTTCTTAGTATTACGCAGTTTTAGCGCCGAAACTACCCCGCCAAGCCGCACTTCTCCAGAAGCCGCCTTTTCTTTCAGAGCGGCAATGGTTCCACTGGTGATCCTTGTGATGGCTCGATCATACTTGTCGAGCGGATGACCGGAAATGTAGAATCCGAGCGCTTCCTTTTCGAAGGCGAGCGCTTCTTGCGATGTCCATTCGGTAACCGGCGGATAGACATCGCCCGGCTTCTTCGCGCCCTTGGCCGGCGTGCCGAGCATACCGAAGATATCGATCTGGTTGCTTGCCTGGTCGCGTTGATGCGCTTGGCCCGCTCTCATGGCGTCGTCGAGCGCCCCGAACATGCGCGCGCGCGAAACCTGGGTCGAGTCGTAGGCGCCGCACTTGATCAGGTTTTCGATCACGCGCCGGTTGACCGCGGTCATATCCACCCTCCGGCAAAAATCAAAGAGCGAGTCGAAGGGGCCGTCCTGATTGCGGCTCTGGAGAATCACTTCCACCGCCTTCTCGCCGACGTTTTTGACCGCCGCCAAGCCGAAGCGGATTTTGTCGCCGACGGGCGTGAAGTCCGAGCGGCTTTCGTTGATGTCGGGCGCGAGAACTTCGATCTCCTTTTCGCGGCACTCGGCGAGGTTCTTGATCACTTTATCGGTGTCGCCCATTTCCGAGGTCATCAGCGCCGCCATGAACTCCACCGGATAGTGTGTTTTCAAATAAGCGGTCTGATACGAAACCAGCGCGTAGGCCGCCGAGTGCGATTTGTTGAAGCCATAGCGCGCGAAGGTTTCCATTTGATCGAAGATCTCGGTAGCTCTTTGTTCATCGATCTTCTTCTTTTTCGCCCCGTCGACGAAACGCTCGCGCTGCGAAGCCATTTCTTCAGGATCTTTTTTGCCCATGGCGCGGCGCAAGATGTCGGCGTCGCCCATGGTGTAGCCGCCAAGCACCTGGGCAATCTGCATGACCTGTTCTTGGTAAACGATGACGCCGTAAGTGTCTTTGAGAATTGTATCGAGCAGTGGATGCAGATATTTGATCTTTTCCTTGCCGTGTTTGCGCTTGATGTATTCTTCGGCCATGCCGCTGTCGAGGGGGCCGGGACGATAGAGCGCGAGAATGGCGACCAGATCCTCGAAGCAATTGGGCCGGATTTTCACCGTCATCTCGCGAATGCCCGTGCTTTCCAGTTGGAACACCCCGGTGGTATTGCCGTTGCAAAGGGTACGGTAAGTTTTCTTGTCGTCCAACTCCAGCCGGTTGATATCGATCCTTTCGCCGCGCGTCACCTCGATGAGCTTCAAGCAGTCGTGAATCAGGGTCAGCGTTTTCAGTCCGAGAAAATCGAACTTGACGAGCCCGATTTTCTCGACGCAGCTCATGTCGTACTGCGTGACGATGCCGCCTTCCTTATCGACGAACAGCGGCAGATAATCGACCAGCGGCAGATTGGACAAAACGACGCCCGCCGCGTGCGTCGAAGCGTGGCGCACCAGTCCTTCGAGGCGCAGCGCGTGCTCGATCAAAGTTTTTACCCGGGGATCGCCCTTCATCATCTCCGGCAGCCGCGGCTCCATCTTCATCGCCTCGGTCAGCGGATAGTCGAAGCCTTGCTTCGGCGCGGGAATCAGCTTGGCGATGGCGTCGGTTTCGGCGAACGACATGCCGATCGCGCGGCCGACGTCCCGGATCGCGGCCTTGGCTTTGAGCGTCCCGAAGGTCGCGATCTGCGCCACCCGGTCGGCGCCGTACTTGTCCTTGACGTACTGAATGACTTGCGCCCGTCCCCTAATACAAAAATCGACGTCGATATCCGGCATCGAGCGGCGCTCGGGATTCAAGAAACGCTCGAACAGCAAGACATGGCGGATCGGATCCAGGTCGGTGATCTTAAGCGCATAGGCGACCAAGCTGCCAGCCGAAGAACCGCGTCCTGGACCCACCGGAATCCCGCTCTGCTTGGCATAGTTGATAAAATCCGCGACCACTAAAAAATAGCCCGGAAACTTCATCCGCTTGATGACGTCGAGCTCGTATTCCAGCCGCTCGTAGTATGCTTTTCTCGTTTCGGCGTCGGTGATCCCTTCGAGTCTCGCTTCGAGGCCTTGGCGCGCCAGCTCGTCCAGATAGTCGTCGAGGCTGATCTCCTTGGGCGGCGTGAAGTTCGGAAAATGATACTTGCCGAACTCGATGTCGACGTTACAACGGTCCGCGATCTCCAATGTGCGCTCGACCGCGCCCGGACAATAATCGAAGCCCTGGGTCATCTCTTCGGCGGATTTGAGATAGAGCTCGTCGGTCTCGAGTTTCAACCGATTATCATCGCTTACAGTTTTGCCGGTCTGCACGCAAAGCAGCACGTCATGCGCGTGAAAGTCCGCCCGCTCACCGTAGTGGCAATCGTTGGTGGCGACCACGGGGATGGAGAGTTCCTTGGCCAACTCGACTAGCTGCCGGTTGACCTTTTCTTGCTCCGCGAGTTTGTTGTCTTGAATCTCGATGTAGTAGCGGTCGCCGAAAATCGTCGCATAGGTTTCCGCGGCGCCTTTGGCTTTTTCATAGATGCCGTAGTTGAGCGCCTGGGAAACCTCGCCTTGCAAACAGGCGCTCAAAGCGATCAGGCCGCCGTTGAGCTCGCGCAGCAGCTCCTTGTCGATGCGCGGCTTGTAATAGAAGCCTTCCATGTAGCCGAGGGAAACCAGCTTGCAAAGGTTGCGATAGCCCTCGTTGTTCATGGCCAAGAGAATCAAGTGGTTATTGTATTCCTTGGGGCCTTTATCGACCCCTTTCTTCTCGAAACGACTGGTCGGCGCCACGTAGATTTCACAGCCGATGATCGGCTTTATGCCGTGGCTGCTCGCTTCGCGGTAAAATTCCACGGCGCCGAACATGTTGCCGTGGTCGGTCATGGCCACGGCAGGCTGTTTGAGCGCTTTGATGCGCTCGAACAACTTATCGACCTTGTTGGCGCCGTCCAAAAGACTGTATTCGGTATGGCAGTGAAGATGAACGAAACGGGAATGTTCCATCGGGCTAAATCACAACTAGCACAAAGCCAATGGCGCGACAATTATTTTGCCGCGATATCACGAAAAGAGTTATCCACAGGATGGGACCACAGGCCGGAGCCGACAAAATCTGTCAAAATCGTCGCAAGAATATTGGCAAATCTAAATTCCCATCGCTCGTCGCTGCCAATGGACGCGATTCGCTGCCCTTCGTAAAGCGTCAGCTCGGACGCCAAGCGATCGATCCGGGCATGGAAAATATGCTTGATGTTGGGATAAACATCGCCGGACAAACACTCGTAACGCCGAAAGAATTGCCAACTTTCCAACCGCACGCCCAACTCCTCTCCGACCTCCCGCACCAAAGCTTGTTCCGGCGTCTCGCCTTCCTCGATATGGCCGCCGAAAAAATCCCAATGGTCGGGAAAGGGAATCTCCGGCTTGTTATCGCGAAGATAGATCAGCAATCTGCCGTCCCGGTCGAACAATAAAACCTGGGCGATTTCTTTCATGAGCGGTCGCTGAGGCGTGCTAGCGCTCGCCGAAGAACCAACGCTTGCGCATGCGCGAGCCATAAGTCAATCCGAATGCGCGTTTGGCAACCTCGGTGACCGATTCGACCGCTTCTTGAGCCGAATCGGTGACGATGAATCGGTCGAGATCGGCTTGATTGATGGTGCCGTCCTTGAGCATTTTCTCGGACATGAATTCGAGCAAGGGACGCCAGTATTCCTTGCCCATCAGCACCAGTGGGACTCGCGGATTTTTACGGTTTGAACCAACGTCGCGGTTTCAAACATCTCATCGAGAGTACCAAACCCGCCGGGCAAAGCGATGAACGCATACGAATATTTGACCAGCATGACTTTGCGCACGAAGAAATAGC
>Ga0209486_10000765_pt1 | contig 14112 bp, 11 predicted proteins | sample NCCompost_FD_187518 | JGI IMG/M metagenome (GOLD analysis project Ga0209486, IMG submission 187518) | Agricultural soil microbial communities from Utah to study Nitrogen management - NC Compost (SPAdes) (version 2) | ecosystem: Environmental > Terrestrial > Soil > Agricultural land | place...
GACCAGGGCCAGAACGCCCGCAAGGCCCGTGGCGATCAGGGACGCTTCCGCGGCTTCCTCGTGCGGGTGAATCACTGACTCGGAAACGGCGACGACGCTCTCGAGAGCCTCTTCGGCAGGTTCACCGGTGAGAAACACGACGGCGGTAACGACGGCCAATCCGACCATGACGCCGAGTCCGAGCCGAGCCATCCCATCGTTCCGTCGCCACACCGCTGCGCCCAGCAGCAGCAACGCGAACGCCATGCCAATCAGCGGGACGTGATTGAGCATCAGATGCAGTTGTACGACAGACATGGGTCACTCCTTTGCGCCGTGATGATTGAGATTCCGCTTACAGCAGCAACCCGACTGGCGGGCGCGAATCAGATCGCCCACGAGTATCGCCGCGGGATACATCACTTCTTCCTCAGTGAGGGCGTGGTGCGCGAGTTGATCGGCGAGTCGCACCGTTTTTTCGTCACCTGCTGCGCTGGCCACCTTGCGCAACTCGACGACTGCGGCACGGATGCGCTTGTGTTCCTCGAGCATCGCGGGCAGCTCTGCCCTGAGCGTGTCGCTCATTGCAAGCAACGAAGCCGAACCTTCGGGCAAGTCTCCGCGGGAGAGAGGCGCCAGCAGCGCGAGCGGCGGCAACGCGATCTGCTCCTCGCGAACGAAATGGGGATGCAGCACGGCGGCGAGCGCTTTCGCCGCGACTCCGACCCCACCGGCGACTCGAGTCGCTTCGATCAAGCTGTTGTGGATCTCCTGGTGTTCCGCCTGCACGGAACCCGGGATTTGAATCGTGGGTGCGGTGGTATGCATATGGGTCTCCTGCGCCATGGCAGTCGCTCTCGGCGCCAAGGCGAGGGACATTCCCGCGAGCGCGAAAAGCTGGCGGTGGCGATGAGTCAGCATGTTGAACCTCAAAGATCCGTGGGACGCCATGAACTTCGGTGCGGCCGGATGTCCGAAGTATCGGGCGAATCAGGGAAGGGACCGCGGCAGAGGCCTCACGCGGCGCACGGGAATGCCTGACGGACGTGGCGGCCAGCGCGCCAGCTCGGAGCGTCGATTCGGTTTTCGATCGAGAGGAAAAAGCCTACAAATAATCAGGCGACGTACTGACTCGGGCCCGTGCCGGTGATGCGATACTACTCCTGCGTTCGCGGACGGGTTGTCCGCGAACGGAGCTTCTTCCCGGGATACCGGCGAGAGGCAGCGACGTGCGGAGTTCAACCCTGACGAGCAGGTTGTGAGGTCGCTGGCCATAACCGAGGCGCCGTGATCACGGGCGCCTGAGTCGGTCCCGTCCGATCAAGGAGAAGACCGACGGTCGTCTGCACTTCGTGGCAACGCGAAGGTGGAGTTTGAACCGTAACAACGAAAGGTCACCAGCGCATCGGAATCCCTGGGGAGGCGAAAGCCACTCCAGGGGTTCCCGGCATTTGGCACGTTAGGCACAGCCTGATCCGCCAGTGAAAGCCCCTACACAGGATCGGTGGAGCGCTGATAGGCCCTGAGACACGGCCGGTTTAGTGTCAGCATAGATCTCAGTCTGGAGTCATCATGCGCCACTTCCCGGTCGGACTTGCAGCCCTCGTGTTCGCCGGTTGCGCCATGAACCCGGCCCCGGTGCCCGTGACCGGCGATTCGTGGGGCATCACCGACATGGTCGGTGACTGGACGGGGCAATACACCAGTCCGGACACCCGTCGCAGCGGCAGTATCCGGTTTGCCCTTCAGGCCGGCCGCGATACCGCGTTCGGCGATATCGTGATGGTGCCGGGTGTGTCGTTAGGCGAGCAACCGGACGACCCGGATCCCTGGCCCAGGAATCGGCCGCTGCGGAGCGATCCGCGCGCGTTGTTCATCCGCTTCGTCAAGGTCGAGGGCAATCGCGTCAGCGGATCCATCGCGCCGTATCCGTCGCCCGATTGCGAGTGCCTGCTGCACACGACGTTCGCCGGGCTGCGTCGCGGCAATCGCATTGAAGGCAGTTTCCTGACGCGTCACGAAGACTGCGGGATGCCGACCGAGTCCGGTACCTGGTGGGCCGTGCGCATCCTCGAGGGTCGATGACGACACCATGCCGCGGAGGACATCGTGAACGCGTCCGGGAATCGTCAGGCAGGTAGTACGCGCCACTTCGAGTCCACGTCGCTCTGGGCTGTGGTCCTGTTGGGATGCGTTATGTCACTGTGCGCCGGCAATGGACTGGCGCAGGATACGCCGTCGCGAGCGCCAGCCACTACCCGGCTATCGCTGGAGCTCAACATTCCGGCATTCCGGCTGGATGTGCGCCAGGACGGTCGCGTCATCCACTCGTATACCGTGGCGGTCGGGATGCGACGGTATGCAACCCCGACCGGGGACTTCGAGGTCTCGAATCTCGTCTGGAATCCGTGGTGGTATCCGCCCGATGCGCCGTGGGCGAGGAACGATACCGTCACTCCGCCCGGTCCGCGGAATCCGATGGGGAAGGCCAAGCTTTCCCTGGGCGGCCCCTACTTCATGCATGGGACGCCCGCGGTCAGCAGTCTCGGGAAGGCGGCCTCGCACGGGTGCATTCGCATGCATAACGATGATGTCGTCCAATTGGCGATGCTGGCCGAGCGATTCCATGGCGCGCCCTCTGTGGATGCAGTCCCGACAGCGCCGCCGGCGGCCTGGTCCCATACCCGGACCGTCAGGTTGGCGGATCCCATCCCGGTGCGGATCGTGTACGAACTTGCCGAGGTCCGTGATTCGATGCTGATCGTGTACCCGGATGTGTATCGGCGCGCGAGCGGGAATCGGACGCAACATGTCATGGATGCCCTGCGTCGGGCCGGCGTGGACAGTGCCGTCGTTTCACGCGAGGCCATCGCTCGACTGCTCGAGCAATCGGGCGCAAAGCCGGCGCGAATTCCCCTGAGTGCACTCGGCCCTCCGGTACTGGAGGACGTTGCCCCGCGTCGCGAAGCATTCGTGTGCGCTGATCCCCCTGAAAATTGAGGAGGCGGCCGGCACGGCTACGCATCGCTCTTCACGAGGGCGCCGGTTCACTGGAGTTTCGCACTTCGCCTGGGCGTTCTGGGGCTGTTCATGCCCGCTGCCTTCGGCTTCCTCTTCGTCTTTCCGTACCTGTTCCCGGGCGAGAGCAATCTGTTGATGCCCGGGCTCGTGCTCTATGCGTAGGCGCGCTCGTGATCTTTGCGCCGGGCTGAGCGCCCGAGAGGCGGTGACCTAACGAGTTGCCGCGAGAGCATTCTGTAACAAACCCTGGTCCGGCAGCACGCCGGACCAGCGCCTTGAGGGGTATATGGGCGTCTCGCGCGAGAGAACTATTGCTCGCGCAACGAGAAGAAGATGTTCGTCACCAGCTCCGACTCCGGGGTCGTCGCCGGATCATTCACATATTCCTCCCACATCGGGGAGTAGTGCGCCCAATCCGCCGGCGTTGTGATGCCGCCGCGCTCACGCAGCCACGACTCGATCTGATCGTACGTCGCCTTGATGTCGCGGTACGGGCCACGATGCACGAACCGGAGGGCCACTCGCTCGGGCAGCTTCGCCGTGCTGACACCGGCATCAAGCGGCGTTGCGGGTTTGCCGTCGATCGGAGCGGCGACCGTAAAGCGGACCTCGTCAGGACCCCACCCGGTGTAGATGACTCGCGGCGGGCCGCTCGGCGTCAGGCCTGCTCGCCCCATCGTGGGGTACAGCGTGCCGAACGCCTTGCCGACGGCCGCACCGATGTCGGCGGGCCTCGTCGTCAGGCCCTCGATCTGGGCGACAAGCGTTGCAGGGACCAGAACTTCCGTGCTTTCCATTTGTGTCATAGTCATTGAATTGCTCCTGTGCGAAGTCGCGCGTGTTTGGCTCGCCTGCATCCATGCGCGCCGTATTCACCCGGATGTTGCGACCACGGACTTCCAGCCGACGTCGGGAAAGCGTTGACGTTGCGCGGTGTAATCCCTGATTCACACCCGGCCAACTCACGCGCAGGTGAAGGGGGCCCTCACGAGTTGCGGGTCGGTGTTACCCTCACAAAAAGAGCGTCAGGCTCCTGATCGCCCTCATGGCACTACGCACGCACCATGCGGCAGGCACTCCGGACGGAGTAAGAACGCAAGCCCATGATGAACGCAGGCTGGCACAAACGAAATCCCATGCCACCTCGCCCAACGTCGAGGCAACGTCTCCGCTGGCATGTGGCGCACGCGAAGGCGTGCGGCTGTCGAACGCTCACAGCGGCCATGCTCCTGAGGCTGCGTAGCGCAGCTCAACAGGAAACGAGGCGGTCCAGTCAGCATACCGTCCGCCGGAGCGGAACATGAAGAAAGGCACAGCGCGTGCGCCCCGTTTCCGCGGTGAAGCGGTCGACTTCGTCGTGGACGTTCGCACGAAGCTCGAGTTCCTGACTGGTCACCTGCCAGGAGCGATCTGCATCCCGGTCGATGAGCTCCCGGCGGGACTCGCGCGCCGAGGTGTCTCGCCGGAAAGCCGCATCCTGCTGTATTGCGCCAGTGGCCAACGCTCGGCGACGGCTGCGTCGCAGCTTCAGGCGGCCGGCTTCAGGCACGTCGTCGATGGCGGTGGAATGTCGGACACCTTGAGTCACTACGAGCCGTGACCCATGGCATGGACATGACCTTCACGTTTCCTGGTGGTGCGCGCGTCGACGAACACGCCGCCCATTTGCTCTGTGACGTATCGGCCCGCCCGGTGGTGTCATGCGCTGGTTAGGCAGAACGAGCAACGTTGCCCGAACGACCGACGGCCAGCTGCGGGTGACTGGGCTTGAGAAGCGGTACGGCGGCCGGAGCGTTGTCGACGACGTCTCGCTCACGGTCCGTCCGGCGGAGATCGTCGGCCTGCTCGGGCCTAACGGTTCAGGCAAGACAGTGACGTTCTCGCTGATTTCAGGCCTGGTCAAGCCGGATCGCGGCACCGTGAAGCTCAATGGTGAAGACGTCACGGGGATGCCGATGCACGAGCGTGCCCGTCGGGGCCTCGCGTACCTGCCGCAGGAGCGCTCCGTGTTCCGCAACCTGACGACACTGGACAACATCGCGGCGGTGGTCGAGATCCACGGGGCGTCAAAGCGTGAAGCCCGGGATACCGCCCGGCGGCTCCTGCACACGTTCGGCCTGGCACGGCTGGCGGATACCGACGCCAGGCAATTGTCGGGAGGTGAACAGCGACGCCTCGAGGTGGCGCGGAGCATGGCGACCCGGCCACGCTTTCTGCTGTCGGATGAGCCTTTCGCCGGAATCGATCCGCTCACCATTGAGATGTTGCGCCGCCTGTTCATCGAACTTCGTCAGTCAGGGCTCGGCATCCTGCTGACAGATCACAACGTCAGCGAGACGTTATCGCTGTGTGATCGCGCCTACGTTCTCCTCGATGGTCAGGTGCTGGCGCACGGAACCCCCGCGGAACTCGCTGCCCATCCCGAAGTCCGCCGCTATTTCCTTGGCGAAACCTTCACACTCCCGGGATTGGAGAAGCCAGAGGACGCCCCGGAGCTGCAGGTCGCCGAAGCCGTGTCGGTGTAAGTCGGCGCACACGTCGCGACGCTGCCGGCGTCGTAACCTTTGCGAAAGCAGCGGCAGGCCTCGGGTCGGCAAATACCCGACAACGGCGTCGGCCATCTCAGTGACGGAAACGGGCACGACTCCCGACTTCAACGGTCTGGCTCGTCCACAACCTTCCGTGCAACGCACTGGAGCTGACCATGTCTTCCACGGATACCATTCCGGTCGCAGCCGCGCTGCTCGATGACGAACGGAAAACCATCGGTCCAATCGTTGTTGCGACGGATGGAACGGAATTTTCCGAATCGGCGCTGGAATCAGCGCGTCTGCTGGCGCAGAACACCGGCGGTACGGTCTACGTCGTGGCGATCCACGAGATCATGCCGCCGCACATCTACGAGATGGCCGCGCTATCGGCAATACGCGAAGCTGAAGATGGACAACGCGAAGCGCTGCGCCGCCAGGTGGAATCGCAGGTGCACCGCATCGCCGGTGAGCAGTTTCCAGCCTGGACCATCATCGTTCGCGACGGAGATCCCGCGACGGAACTTTCGCGTACCTCGGCGGAACTGGGCGCCCGGGCGCTCGTCATCGGCGTCAGGCACCGTCATCTCGCTGACCGGCTTTTCGGGCGCGAGACCGCGCTTCGGTTGCTGCACCAGTGTCGCGTTCCACTGCTCATCGTGCCAGCCGGATTCGCGCACCTCCCACGCCGCGCGCTGGTCGCAATCGATTTCAGCGCGGCGAGTCTCCACGCAGCCCGCACCGCCTTCAGCCTGTTCGAGACGATTTCGGAAGTCTCGTTGATGCACGTGACTCCCTCGCCAGTTCCGACGCCACAACTGTACGGCACGTGGCGTGAATGGCTCGACGAGGATACGACGCGTGGTTTTGCATGGGCGCAGGCCGAAGTGGCACTCGCGCCCGGCATGAAGGTGAAGACTGTCAGCAAAGGCGGACACGCTGCCCGCGAGATCGTCAGCGTGGCACGCGACGAGGGAGTTGATCTCGTCGTGACAGGAACGCGAGGTGCCGGCCTGTTCCAGCGACTGCTGAGTGGCAGCACCGCGCGTGGTGTCGTTCATGGCGCCGACTGCGCCGTGCTCGTGGTTCGGCCGCCCGCATCGCTGAACGTCTCGTACCCTCTGCTTGAACCGGAACGAGAGCCGATCCCCCGGAAGCAGTGGGCCGCGGCGTTGGCACGCTTTACCGGACTCAATGCCGGTCGTCGGGCCACCATTGAAGTCGACGATCCGGGTTTGGGCGCGCAGGTGCAGGTCACGGACTATGCACTGCTCGGTGTCGACTACGACGTTCGCAATGAACAGGTCGAGATCATGGTCGGGGACTTCACGAGCACGCAACCTCACCTGACGCGCAACATCTCCGATGTGCGATCCATCCACATCCTCCCCGACGCAACCGGGAGGGACTGGATCCTTCGGGTGGCGCACGGCCGCGGACAGACGGTGCTCACCCTGCATCGCTGACGTCGACCGATTCAGCCTAACGCCTCTGACGATGGAGGATGAATTCATGACCACCGCCCGAATTCTCGGCACGCGCCACGTCACTGCGGTGTCGCCACGCGTCGCTTCCGGGTGGCGGACGGTACGGTGAAGCGCCGGGTCAGAGCACGCCGAATGACCAGAGCGCGAACGTAAAGATCATCGCAGACACGCCGTTCACAAACGTCACGCCGCCGAATGAAATCAGCGCCGAGCGCAGGGGCATGCGCGAGAGTGAGGTGGCCACCCAGAAAAAGCTCGAGTTGACATACTTGATGATGATCGAGCCGCACGCGCCCGCGATCATCGTCGCTTCAGGGCTGAGGCCGAGCGTGGACATCATCGGCGCTGTAATGGATGCCGCTGTGATGACGCCTACCGTCGCCGAACCGGTGATCATGTTACCGATGACGCCGATCGCAAACGGCAGGAAGATCGCCGGCACGCCGGTCGACGCGATGCCCTGCGCGATCATGTCCACCGCCGGCGTCTGTCGCAGGATCTGGCTCAGCGATCCGCCCAACCCTGTCACCATGATCATCATCGCCGACGTCCTGAGCGCGTTTTCAACCCAGGTGCTGGTCCGGTCACCGCGTTGCTCCATCGTCGCGTTGCGATAGGCGAGCAGCACACCGATGCCTAACGCAACGACGGGCCAGCCGAGGTACAGCATCGCGACGTTGACGAGATGATCCGCCGGCAGTGCCAGCGCCAGGAGGCTCTGGCTCGCAATCAGCACCAGCGGCAGCAACAAGGGGATGAACGCTCGCGCGGGCGTTGGCAGCGCATGCGTCAGGCCGCGTTCCGCAAACGACTGTCCGACAAATTCGCCGGATGGTGGCGACTCGATACGCGGACCGACGACGCGTGCATACAGCCACCCCATGATCGAGGCGAAGAAGCAGACGATACAACCGAACAGGATCACCTTTCCCATGTCCGCCTGGACGATCGCGACCGCGGCCAGCGGTCCCGGCGTCGGAGGGACCACTGCGTGGGTCAACATCATGGCGCCGGCGAGACCCGTGGCCATGACACTCATGTTGAGCCCAGTGCGGATCGCCGCCGAGTGCACGAGCGGATTCAGGATCACGTAGCCGACATCGGAGAAGATCGGAATCCCGACGAGATAGCCGGTAAAGGTGAGCGCGAGCGGCATGCGCGTCTCTCCCACCCACTTGATCATCGTCAGCGTTATGCGCTCGATCGCCCCCGTATGCTTCAGCGACTCGGCCAGCAGTGATCCGAGCACGATGACGACAGCGATGCTCTGCACGGTGCGACCGAACCCTGTCTCGAACGCTGTGACAAATGCCTTGCGATCAATGCCCGGGATGAGCGCAAACAGCAGGATGGGCACCAGAACCGCCACAAACACGTGCCACTTGAAGCGTGTGATCGTGAGGAAGAGCAGGGCGACAACGCCGATGAGCCCCGCGAGAGCGATGACCGCGCTATCGGTGATCTGGGGAGGCTGTTGAAGAGTCGTGAGCGCAAAGCGCAAAGCGTCGGGGCTCAATGGCGTCAGCCCCCAATGAGCGCGCGGTGAAGCAGCACGATCGGATGTTCCGCCTTGCGATGCGTCCCATGAGAGATCTGCTGGCGGCAGGACACACCCGTGGCAGCGATCAGTGCGTCGTGAGGCGCCTCACGAACGGCCGGGAAAAGACGCATCTCGCCGATCTGCATCGACAGGTCGTAATGGTCACGTTCGAAGCCGAACGAGCCGGCCATGCCACAGCACCCCGCGTCGAGCACGTCCACCTGAGCGCCGGGAAGCTTGTTCAACAGGCGTACGCTTGATGGCAGGGCATGCGCCGCTTTCTGGTGGCAGTGGCCGTGAAACACCACCGGCGTTGGCCCGGTCGCATCGGGGACCACGAGCGACCCGTCGTCGACTGCGTCTGCAATGAGATCGTCGGCCAGCCCTGCCTGACGAGCGATTGCTTTCGCGCGTTTGTCTCCCCGCGAAAGCGCGACGAGCTCATCGCTCAGCGTGAATACACAGGACGGTTCGCATCCCACGATCGGCGTCCCCGCTTCGGCAAATGGAGCCAGTCGGTCGATCAATCGGGCATGATTGCGGCGCGCCGCATCGAGCAAGCCCTTGGAAATCTGGGATCGGCCACAACAGACATCGTCCACGAGTTGTACGCGCCACCCGGCGTGCTCCAGCAACTCGATCGCCGCGATTCCAATTTCCGGCTCCGTGTAGCTGCTGAACGAGTCGGCGAAAAACACCACTTCTTTTCGACGCGTCGCGTTCGGTGGCTGTCGATCCCGGAACCAGGCGCTGAGTGACTGCTGCGCAAATTTCGGGAGCGGTCTCCGTCGATCAACGCCTGCAAAACGTTGGGCCAATGACCGGCCCACGGCACTCCCGGACACGGCGTTTGCGATACCGAAAACGGCCGACCCGATTCGATTCAATCGTCGCGCGTTGCCAAAGAATCTCGCGCTCACCGGCGTACCCTTCACCGCATAACGATGACAGAGCATCTCCGACTTGAGCGTCGCCATGTCGACCGACATCGGGCACTCGGCCTTGCACGCCTTGCACTCCAGGCAGAGATCCAGCGCCTCCATCAGGGCATCGTCGCCGAGTGCAGTCCGTGGATCCGGGGACGACAGTGCATCCACGAGGGCGTTGGCGCGTCCACGTGTCGAGTGGCGCTCGTCCTTGGTCGCCATGAACGAGGGACACATCGTCCCGCCTGACGCGGCAGACTTCCGGCAGGCGCCGACACGGACGCAGCGATTGGCCGCGCCACGCATCCCGTCAGGCCATGGAAAATCGAAGTGTGTCGCCAGGGGAAGGGCGCGCGGGAGAGCTGGTTCGCGCAGCGATTCCGTCATTGACGGCGAATCCACCTTCTTGCCGGGATTGAAGCGATTCTCCGGGTCGAACGCGCGCTTCAGCTCGCGCATCGCCTCGTAAAGGTCGTCACCGAACAGGCGCCGGCTGAACTCCGCGCGGACGAGTCCATCTCCATGTTCGCTGCTGTTCATCCCGCCGAACTCGTGAACCAGCGACGCCACTTCCCCGGCCACCGCACGCAGCGTCTCGACAGCGCGTGGCTGACCGAGGTCCATGAACGGCCGGATATGCAGGCATCCGGCAGACGCGTGTCCATAGAAGCCTGCGCGCAGATTGTGGCGGTCGAGGATTCTGGCAAGCTCGCGCGTGTACTCGCGGAGCCGGCGCGGATCGACAGCCGTGTCCTCGATGAACGCAATCGAACGCTCGTTGCCCTTTCCGGCGGCGCCAAGCAATCCGAGTCCGGCGCGCCGCACTTCGCGAAATCGCCTGAGCTCCGCCGGCGACGTCGCGCGTGCTACCGCGTACGCGTGACCGGACCGACGCCAGCGCTCCTCGAGCAGGCCCGCGTTCTGCGCGGCCTCGGTGACGGTGTCGCCATAGAACTCGACGAAGAGCAGGGCGCCTGGATCGCCGGTCAACACTGAGACCACGCTGCGATGCAACGGAGAAACGCGCGCCAGGTTCAGGATGGTGCGATCGACCATTTCGATCGCGGCGGCATTTGCGTCGAGTGCGTCGTCCACCGCGGCAAGGGCCGCGTCGACCGATTCGAAATGCCCGGCCACCGAGGCGACGGCGGCGGGGACCGGGACGAGCTTTACCGTCGCCTCCGTCGTTATCGCCAGCGTTCCTTCGGATCCGACAACGACCTTGCTGAGATCGAAGGGGCCGTGCTCCGGCATGAGGCGCTCGAGCCGATAACCGCCGCTCTTGCGCCAATAAGGCGGAAATCCGGTTCGGATCGCATGGGCGCGTCGCTCGGCGAGGACAGATACCTCCCGGTACAGCCGTGCCTCGAGCGAATCCCCACGCGCACGTCGCGCCGACTCGTCAGGCGACGTTGCACCTAACGTCGCCCGCGAGCCGTCCGACAGCACCACATCGAGGGACGCGACGTGGTCGATGGTCATGCCGTAGCGCGCCGACCGTGACCCACAGGAGTTGTTCCCGATCATCCCGCCCAGCGTGGCCCGGTTCGCGGTCGACGTATCCGGCGCGAACATCAGGCCATGACGACCCGCCGCGGCGTTGAGGTCGTCCTGCACGACACCAGGCTCCGCGCGCGCCGTCCGTGTGTCCGCATCGATGGCGACCAGCGTGTGCATGTACCGCGAGAAGTCGAGCACGATGGCGTGGCCGACGGTTTGGCCAGCGAGGCTCGTGCCCGCACCACGCGGCAGGACCGGCACGCCACATCGCCTGGCGACGTCGACGGTCGCTACCACGTCGTCGGCTGAACGCGGGCTGACGACTCCGATCGGCTCTATCGAATAGATGCTGGCGTCCGTCGAATAGATCCTGCGTGTGAGCCGATCAAAGCGAACTTCCCCGCCAACGACGTTGCGAAGTTCCTGCTCCAGATCTCGTCGATCTGATTCGGTCACCTGCCTTCCCACCGCGGCGGACGCTTTTCACGGAACGCGGTGACGCCTTCACGAAAGTCACGACTTCCGTACACCTCGCGCAGGATGTCCTCGCCCGCTTCACGCGCAGACGCTTCCAGAACGCGCTCCACCAGCTGTTTCGTTGCGCGCAATGTCACTGGAGCGAGCGCACTGACCTTCTCGATCAACGCGGTCACGTGCTGCTCCAGCCGTGCGGGTTCGACGACGTCGCTCACATACCCCAGAGCTTTCGCCTGCTCGGCCTCCATGACCGCCGCCGTCATGATGAGCCATTTCGTTCGCGCGACGCCGAGGTGGGCGACGAGCCTGGCGATGCTCTTCAACGACAGCGTGTTCCCAACCGTCCGGGCAATCGGAGCGGAGAATCGCGCGTCCGGTGTGCAAATGCGAAAATCGCAGGCGGTGGCAAACAGCAGACCGGCGCCGGCAGCATGCCCCTGCACGACGGCAACCGTAGGAACGCGCACGTCCTCGAGGCGCGAGACGATCGATTCGAGACGGAGTTCGTAGGCAACGCCATCGTCGCCCGACAAAAATGACTCGAACTGGGCGATGTCGGTGCCGGCGACGAAGTGACCATGAGCGCCGCGCAGCTCGGCCACTCGGATGCTCTCGTCGCCCTCCAACTCGTCGAGTGCCGCGGAGAACTGGTCGTACATGGCCCAGGTCATCGCATTCCTGGCGCCAGGGCGATCGAAGATGATGCGCGCCAGCGTTCCGCGCGTTTCGTAGCGGACGACGCCTTCGGTGCTCATTCGATCCCCCACGGCGATCTGCCTGACGACAACGCTGCCAGGATGCGTTCTGTGTGCTGTCCCAGCAGTGGCGGTGCCCGCCGGACGGTGGCCGGCGTGTCACCAAGCTTCACCGGAATGCCTAACGTTGACACCGGACCCTCGATGGGATGTTCGACGACTTCCACCATGCGACGGGCCGTCGTGTGCGGGGCGGCGAATACCTGCGCATAGTCCAGGATCGGTCCGCACGGAATTCCCTCGGCCAGCAACCGGCCGACCCAACCGTCCACGGAATCGGATGCCAGGGCGCGCTCGATTTCGGCGCTCAGTGTTTCGAGGTTGGCCAGGCGATCGGCGTTGGTCGCATACAACGGATCGGTGGCAAGGCCGGGCTTGCCGAGCACGTTGCAGAAACGCTCCCAATGCGACGCTGTGAGCGCGGCGATCGTGAGGAATCCATCATGCGCCCGAAAGGCCTGGTACGGCGCGCTGAGCCGGTGCGAGGAGCCCATCGGCCGGGGCGCTTCCCCCGTCGCCCAGTATTCGGTGGCCTCCCAGACCGAGAGGCCTAACGCGGCCTCGAACAGGGACGTTTCGACCCGCTGTCCTTTTCCCGAGCGCTCCCGCGCCAGCAGCGCCGCCTGGATTCCGACCACCGCGTACAGTCCCGCCCCCAGGTCCGAGATCGGGACGCCGCACTTCACGGGCTCGGCTTCCGCTGAACCAGTCACGCTCATCACCCCGGACATCGCCTGTGCAATGAGGTCGAAGCCGGGGCGGTCAGCCCACGGTCCGCTCTGACCGAATCCGGAGATGCTGGCGTAGACGATGCGGGGATTCACGCCGCTGACGTCGGCGTACCCGATGCCAAGCCGGTCCGCGACGCCGGGACGGAAGCTCTCGACCATCACATCGGCGTCACGCAACAGGTTCGTGAGTCGATCACGCCCATCCGATTGTTTGAGGTCGAGGACGACGCTCCGCTTGTTCCGGTTGAGCGCGAGAAATGGTGCCTTGTCCTCACCCTTCATCTGCAATCGACGGCCCCCCATCGCCCGTGAGAGGTCGCCATCCGGCGGTTCTACCTTGATGACGTCCGCCCCCAGGTCGGCAAGCAACATCGTACAGAACGGGCCCGCCATGACCTGCGACAGGTCGACGACGCGCACGCCCTCGAGCGGAGTTGTCACGGTCGACTCGTCAGGCAGCCGGCGTGGGCGTCGGCGGCGGCGGCGTCGCGGCGGGACGTGTGGCGTACTGGTCGAGCCCGAGCCCGAGCGAGATCGTGGCGAGTACAAAGAACGCCGCGGTGAAGAACGGCACGCCCATGCCCAGCGTGTCGAACGCAAACCCGGCCCAGAGCGGAGCGATGATGCGGGAGACGCCCCCAAAGCTCTGCTGCAGCCCCATGTACAGTCCGCGGTCGGCGGCGTTGGTCACTCGCGAGAGCATCGCTGTCACGCAGGGGAACGTGAACGCCGTGCCTAACGGCAACATCGCGACCGACAGCGCCAGGAACAGGATGTTCGGGGCCAGCGGCATGGTCGCCAGGCCGAGCGCGAGGAGCACCAGGCCGAATCGCGACAGGCGCGCCTCGCCCAGGCGGTCGACCAGCTTGCCCAGCAACAGCACCCGCGCGAAGACCGAGATCGCGCCGATGTACATGAAGAAGTAGCCGATCGTGCGCTCGGTGACCTGGAACTTGTCGTTGAGGAACAGCGGCAGTACCGGGAACGTGCCCTGGAACGCGCCGATGGCGATTGCGTAAATCCAGATCAACCGGGACGTCGGCTCGCTGGTGTGCGTGAATACCCGAAGCACCGCCTCCTTGGGCCGCCGCCGCTCCGACTCATGGTGGTGATGAGTTTTCGATTCCTTCAGATACTTCCACGCGAAGAGAATCGTGATGCCGCACAG
>Ga0209486_10000766_pt1 | contig 14110 bp, 13 predicted proteins | sample NCCompost_FD_187518 | JGI IMG/M metagenome (GOLD analysis project Ga0209486, IMG submission 187518) | Agricultural soil microbial communities from Utah to study Nitrogen management - NC Compost (SPAdes) (version 2) | ecosystem: Environmental > Terrestrial > Soil > Agricultural land | place...
TCGGCAGCAGGTTCGCGCCGCTGTCGAATTGGCTGGCGCGCAGCCGGCTGGTGCGGCAGCTCAACGAGCGGCTGCTCGGGATCGATCGGCGGCGGACGCTGCCGGCGTTTCAACGCCGCACGTTCGCCGAACTCGGTCCGCCGGCAGACCAACGGTGCGAAGCGGTGATCTTCAACGACACCTTCACGAACTACTACGAGCCGGACATCGGTGTGGCCGCGCTCGACGTCCTGGCCGCCGCCGGGGTCCGCACCGGACTCGCCAGCGGCCACTGCTGCGGCCGGCCACAGATCTCAAAAGGGCTGCTTCGTCAGGCGGCGCGGCTGGCCGAGCGCAACACCGAGGCGCTGTTTCCGTATGCCGCCGCCGGCCGCCCGATCGTGTTCTGCGAACCGAGCTGCCTGTCGGCGGTGCGCGAGGACGCGCCGGCGCTGATGCGTGGCGACGCACGGAAGCGAGCCGAGGTCGTCGCCAGGGCGTCCGTGATGTTCGAGGAGTACGCGAGGACGATTCTGCCGCGGCTCACGGTGTCAAGCGGCCCGGGCTCCGTGCTCCTGCACGGGCACTGTCATCAGAAATCGATGGGGCTGGTTCCCGCGGCAAAGTCTCTGCTGTCAGCGCTGCCAGGCACGTCGGTCGTCGAGGTCGATTCCGGATGCTGCGGGATGGCCGGGTCGTGGGGGTATGCGCGCGATCACTTCGAGGTGTCGCGCGCGATCGGAGAACGGCGTCTCTTCCCGGCGATCCGCGCGCGACAGCCGGGGGCGATCGTCGCCGCGGCCGGCACCTCGTGCCGCCATCAGATTCGCGATTTCACCGGGGTGGAGTCCGTGCACCCTGCCGTGCTGCTGCGTTCGCTGGTCGACCCTAAATCCATTCCTCCCTGATTCCTCTGAGCGCCATTGTGCTCAGCATCCGGTTGGCGCTCTGGTCGATCTACTGGAACCACCAGAAACCTCGACGTCCGACACTCAGAACTTCAGAACTTCCGAACCTAGAACTTCGGAGCTACTTTCCGCTTCCCACTTCCAACTTCCCACTTGTACCATGCGAGCGCATGTCGCTCGCATGGCTCTCTCTCAGCGCGCTCTTCATCGCCATCGTCGTCAGCTGCTTCACGCGGCTGAACGTCGGCGTCCTGGCGGTGGCGTTCGCCTGGATCGTCGGCGTCTATTTCGGCGGAATGCGGCTCGATGAGGTGGTCGCCGGTTTTCCGATCCAGCTGTTCCTGACGCTCGTTGGCGTGACGATGCTGTTCACGCAGGCGCAGTTGAACGGGACACTCGACCAGGTGGCGCAGCGCTCGGTTCGCCTGTGCCGCGGCAACACCGGCCTGATACCCGTCACCTTCTTCCTGCTCGGGCTGGGGATCGCCTCGCTCGGGCCTGGCAACGTCGCGACCGCGGCGATGCTCGCACCGATGGCGATGGCGGTGGCCGCCCGCGCACGGATTCCTCCCTTTCTCATGGCACTGATGGTGGGCATGGGCGCGCAGGCGGGCGCGCTTTCCCCGTTCGCGCCCACCGGCATCATCGTCAACGGGCTGATGGACAAGATCGGCCTGGCCGGCTTCGAGTGGCGCACCTACCTGTCAAATGCAGCGGCACATGCCGGACTCGCGTTCGCCGGCTACGCGCTGCTCGGCGGGGTGAAGCTGTTTGGCTCGGACTACAGCGGGGCCGCCGACGGCGCGGCGGAGTCGACCCCGGTGTCGGCGGCGCACTGGATCACGCTCGCGATCATCCTGTGTGTGATCGCCTGCGTGCTGTTCCTGGAGGCCAATATCGGCATGGCCGCATTCGCCGGCGCCGTCGTGCTCGCCGCTGTTCGGGTCGCCGACCACGAGCAGGCGGTACGGCGGATGCCCTGGACGCCGATCGTGATGGTCAGCGGCGTCACCGTGCTGATTGCCCTGCTGGAGAAGACGGGCGGCCTCGATTTGTTCACCGCGATGCTGGCGCGGATCGCTACCCGCGACACCGTTACCGCTGCCGTGGCGTTCGTGACGGCGGTGATCTCGGTCTACAGCAGCACTTCGGGGGTGGTACTCCCGGCGTTTCTCCCGACGATCCCGGGGCTGGTGATGCGTCTCGGCGGCGGCGACGCGTTCGGGATTGCGACCTCGATGAACGTGGGCGCGCACCTGGTGGACATGTCGCCGCTGTCGACGACCGGTGCCATGTGCCTCGCCGGCATTACCGATCCCGCGCAGGTTCGTCCGACCTTCAACCGGCTGCTGGCGTGGGGCCTGTCGATGACCGTAATCGGCGCCTTGCTCTGCTGGGTGTTCTTCTAGGCCCGATGTTCGGGATATCCGCGGGCGGCGATCGGCCACACGCCGACAACCCTCTCATCTTCCAGCGCATACACCACGTCGTGCAGGTTCATCGTCGGATCGGTGTGCGACGGCCGCAGGAATACGCGATCGCCGACGGCGAGACGTGAATCCGCGGGTATCGTGATGGTCGCGTGCTCGTCGTTGAGCGAAACGACCGACGCGCCTTCAATCCCGCGTACTGTCGGCAGGCCATGGTCCTTGGTCATCGACTTGTGGCCGCAATCGGCGACACATCGTCCGGCCTCCGGACGGCTGACAATGGTCCCGATCGCCCAGAACGCCTGCTCGAACGGCACATCCAGCCGGCCGTAATCGGTGTCCATGAGCGCGTAGGACCCGGCCTGGATTTCGGTGATGCCGTCGATGCGCCCGCTGATGTCGTAGGTGCCGGTGCCTCCTGCCGAGACGATTGCGCACGGCAGTCCGGCAGCGCGGACCATCGCGGCCGTCTCCACGAGCCCTGCCATCGCGGCGCGTGTACGAGATTCGCGCTCAGCGCGATCCGGGAGGCTGACGACGTGCCCTTCGTAGCCCATCACGCCGCGAAGCTCGACTCCCGCCACCCCCGCCGCCTGCTTCGCCAGCGCTGTCGCTGCCGCCCCCGGCAGCACGCCGCAGCGCATCTGGCCGACGTTCAAGTCCACCAGCACCCCAACCGTCACACCCGCGGCGCGCGCGGCAGCGGATATTGCTTCGAGGCCCGCACTCGAATCGACGGCAATCGTCGTCCGCACGCGGCCCGCCAGAGCGGCGACGCGGTCGCATTTTCGCGGTCCGATCGGCTCGTTCGCGATCAGCAGGTCATCGCAGAACTCCGCCGCGACTTCCGCCTCGGAAACGGTTGCACACGTCAGGCCGACGCACGAGCCGGCAGCCAGCTGGCGGCGTGCGATCTCCGGCGTCTTGTGCGCTTTGAAGTGCGGGCGCAGCCGGCACGACCCGGCGGAGAAGAAGCCGGCCATGCGGCGGATGTTGCGGTCGAGGGCGGCAACGTCGACCACCAGGGCCGGGGTCGGGATGTCACCGACGCGAGTGACCATGAACCCTCAAACCACCGGCTCCTCGTCCTCGGATCGACGCGACGGGGCAATCCCGAACCCGCGCATCTTGCGGTACAGGTTGCTGCGCTCGATGCCGAGCAGTTCCGCCGTTCGCGAGATGTTGCCGTGCTGTGAGGCCAGGGCGCGCAGGATGTAATCGCGCTCGAACCGGTCGCGCGCTTCGTGCAGGGGGGCGTCCAGCGATGCTTTCGCCGCCGCCGGCTCGGCGCCGGCCGGTGCGATCTGCTGATCGAGGAACGACAGATCGCGCGACGACACCTTGTCCCCCGGCACCATGATCATCAACCGCTCGATCACGTTGCGCAGCTCACGCACGTTGCCGGGCCAGGCATACTGCCGCAGCGCGATCAGCGCGTCGGCTTCGAAGGTCTTCGGCCGCCGGCCGTACTCCCGCGCCAGCATCGCCATGAAGTGCTCGGCCAGCAGCGGAATGTCTTCCTGGCGATCGCGAAGCGAGGGCACGAAAATCGGCACCACGTTGAGACGGAAGTACAGGTCCTCGCGGAATCGAGCGGCGCGGATCTCGGCGGTCAGGTCCTTGTTGGTGGCCGCCAGCACGCGGGCATCGACCTTGATCCTGGTCGACCCGCCCACCGCTTCCATCACCTGTTCCTGCAGCACGCGCAGCACTTTGGCCTGGGTCTTCAGGCTCATGTCGGCGATTTCGTCGAGGAAGATCGTCCCGCCATGGGCCGCCTCGAACTTGCCGCGGCGGTCGGCCACCGCGCCGGTAAAGGCGCCGCGGACGTGGCCGAACAGCTCGCTCTCGATCAGGTCTTCCGGGATCGCCGCGCAGTTGACCTCGACGAACGGACCGGCGCGGCGCCGGCTGAGCTGATGGATGTTCCGCGCCACCAGTTCCTTGCCGGTGCCGTTTTCACCGAAGATCAGCACGCGGCCGTTGGTCGGCGCCGCCATCGCCACCTGCTCCCGCAGTTTCACCATGGCGTAGCTCTCACCCACCATCGTGTGCTGCGCGTCGACCTTGGCCCGCAGCGCGCGGTTCTCGGCTTCGAGGGTGCGCTGACGCAGCGCGTTGCGCACCACCAGCACGGTTTTTTCGAGCGTCAACGGCTTCTCGACGAAATCGAATGCGCCCATCTTGATCGCGCGCACCGCCGACTCGATATTGCCATGGCCGGAGATGATGACCACCTGGACGTCGATCTGCCGCTCGCGCATCCGCGCCAGCGTTGCCAGCCCGTCGATGCCGGGCAGCCAGATATCCAGAACGACGACGTCGTAGGTCTGGCGCGCGAGCCGTTCGAGACAGGCCTCGCCGCTGTCGACCGCGTCGACTTCGTAGCCCTCGTCTCGCAGCACCCCGCCCAGCGCGCTGCGAACGCCCGGCTCGTCGTCAACGATCAAGATGGATGGCATCTACTCAACACGGCAGCTCGATCGCGAATCGAGTACCGCGCGGAGAATTGTCGGTCACCTCGATTCGGCCGCCATGCTCGTCGACGATACGGCGGACGATGGCGAGGCCGACGCCGCTGCCGCGCTGCTTGGTCGAGTAATGCGACAGGAACAGCTTGCCCCGCGCGTCCGCCGGAATCCCCGGCCCGTCGTCGGCGACCACGATCCGGACCCGGTTTTCCGCCGCCAGGTGCTGGGTCTCGACGTCGATGCGGCCCTGGCCGCCCATCGCCTCGAGCGAGTTGTTCACCAGGTTGCGGATCACCTGGTGGATCTTGGCAGGGTCGACGAATACCGACGGCAGCGAGGCGGCGAACTTCGGCCGCAGCTCGACGTCACCGGTGGTGCCGCGATAGATGCTGAGCACATCCGTCAGCAGCGCATGAAGGTCGGTGAGCTCGACTCGCGGCGCCGGCATCCGCGCGAAGTCCTTGAACTCGTTGACCAGCCCTTTCAGTGACTCGACCTCGCCGACGATCGTCGTGGTGCACTCCTCGACCAGCTCGCGGGTGGGCGACGGCGCCGACCCGAAGTGCTTGCGCAGGCGCTCGGCTGACAGCTGAATCGGTGTCAGCGGATTCTTGATTTCATGCGCCAGCCGCCGCGCCACGTCCTGCCACGCCGCCGCTTTCTGCGCCCGCACCCGCGGGGTGTCATCTTCGAGCACGAGGACGATGCCGTCGGAGACGCCGTCCTCGCGGCGCAGCGGCGTGGTCATCACGGTGAGGTGCAATTCCCGTCCGTTGCGGACGATCGCCACTTCGCGCGGCGGCGCACTGTCGCGGCTGCGCGCCGCTTCGTCGATCACCATCGCCAGCGGCTTGAAGTCGGGGGACCCGAAGACGCTGGCGGCAGGCAACCCCGACACCGGCGTTTCCAGGCCGAGCAGGCGCGACGCCGCGGGGTTAAGGGTACGGATGCGCCCGGAGGTATCAACCGATATGACGCCGGTCGCGATCCGCTCGAGGATCGTCTCGACGTACTGACGGCGGCCCTCGACGTCGTGATGTTTGTGCTCGAGCTCGATGGCGGAGCGCTCCAGCCTCCGGCGGCTGGCCGACAGATCCGACGCCATCCGGTTGAAGGCTTCGATCAACGAGCCGAATTCGTCGCGGGTCTCGGCTTCCACGCGGTGATCGAGGTGGCCGGCGCCAATCTCGTTCGCCGCCGCAGCCAGCATCTGCACCGGACGGATGATCCGCTTCGTCAGGTACAGCCCCATCCAGGTCGCGCCGACGAGAATCATCAGCGTGAGCATCAGAAAGAACGACAGGTAAACGCCGGCCAGCGGCTGCCTGAGCACGCGGAGTTGCTGGTAGTCCTCGTAGGCCTGGGTCATCCGCCGCGAGCGGGCCGCAAACTGGTTCGTGACGTAGTCGCTCGCCACGACGACACCCTGCGGCCGGCCGGCGGCGGATGCGCGGACGGGCACGGCGCTTCGAATCAGATCGCCGCCGTCGGGCAGCCGCTCCACTACCGGCGTCGACGTCTCGCCAGCCGCGACGCGTGCGACCAGGCTGCCAGGCGCTGCCTGGCGGTTGGTTCGCGGCAACGCCGCGGGTCCAATGTCGACAACCGGAATCAGAATCGGTTCGGACCCCGCGGCTTCGAGACGAAAGACTTCGATCAGGCTGACGCGTTCCTGCTGCACGTCGGGCTCGACCACCTCGCGAACGGCCTGGGCCGATGCGTACGCCAGATCAATGCCGCCGAGCGCGCGCGCCATGCGCTCGGCCTCTGCCGCCATCAGCCGCTGCCGCTCCTGGTAGTAGTCACTCGCAATCGCGTTCGCCGACGACAGTACGTCGTCCATCGGCGCGTTGAACCAGCGATCGATGCTGTTTCGGATGACCCCGGTTCCGGCGATCAGCACGAGCACCGCTGGAATCAGCGTCATTCCCAGCATCAGCGCCACCAGCTTGGCGCGGAAGTGCGCGAACGGCAGCGCGTTGCGCTTCTCGACCAGCAGCTTGACGATGTTGCGGGCGAGCACGAACACCAGCGCGACGAGGATCGTCAGGTTGGTGGCGGAGAGCGCGTAGAGGACGACTTCGGTGAGAAAGTCCGGCTCGAATTCGGCCGATCGGCTGGCGAGCGCCAGCAGGCTGGCCAGCGCGGCGATCAGCACGACGATGCCCGCCAGCAGCAGCCGGGTGTTGTCGCGGAACGGCCGCCGCTTCGGGACGGAACTTCTCCGCGTCGGCGGGATCGTCTTGGGCCGCGAGGGTGCTTCGCGAAGTGAAAGGGCCATCCTGTCCGGAGGTCACTCCTTTGCGTTCAACAGGTCCTTCAATTCGGTCATGAACTCGCCGATGTCGCGAAAGTGCCGGTACACCGACGCGAAGCGAACGTAGGCGACCTTGTCGAGCCGCTTGAGCTCTTCCATGACCAGCGCGCCCACTTCCTCGGTGCTCATCTCCTTCTCGGGCCGTTCCTGCACCGTCGCTTCGACGCGATCGGCAACCGCTTCGACCGCCGCCACGCTGACGGGACGCTTCTCGCAGGCCTTGAGCAGCCCGGCGATGAGTTTCTGGCGCTCGAACCGCTCGCGGGTGCCGTCCTTCTTGATCACCATATACGGGATCTCGTCGATCCGCTCGTAGCTGGTGAAGCGGCGGCCGCAGTCGAGGCATTCGCGCCTGCGGCGGATGACCTCCCCTTCCTTGCTCTCCCGCGAGTCGACGACCTTGTCGCCGAGATGACCGCAGAACGGACACTTCATGGTTGTGCCAGCTGATTCAGGCGGCCCATGCTCAACCCGTCCTGGGCCATGAAGACAAACCCGGTCAGGACGACCGGGATGTACGAGATCGCGTGTGTCACGATCGCGGCGGCCACCGCTGCGTCATTGCCCGCGCCGAAGAACGTCGTGACCCCGATACGGTAGGCCTCGTGATAGCTGCCCACGGCGCCCGGCGTCGGCACGGCGACGCCGATCACCAGCAGCGCCTGCAGCAGGAACGTGCCGGTAAACGGCATGGCGATATTGAACGCGATCGTCACCAGCCACGCTTCCGCGGCGATTGCGAGCCAGAGGGGGAACGACCAGACCAAGGCAAGCGTCAGCGCACGCGGCTCGCGCGCCACGGCAAAGCCGCTGCTGAATGTCTGCGCCAGCCCGGCCAGCCGATCGGCCACTCGATGCGGCAACACCCGCGCGGCGCTGAACACGAGCCGTCCGATGCGCTCGGGGTGCGTCGCCAGCACCCACATGAGGACCATCAGCACGACTGCCCCGGCACCCGCCACTGCCGCGGACGCCTCAATTGCACCGCGGAATCCCGGCGGCAGGCTCGACGGGTCAGAGACGACCCACACATAAAACACAAGCATCGACAGCACAGTGACGAGATCGAGGACGCGCTCCATCACGATGGTGGCGAGTGTCGCCGAGGGGCTGAGCCCCTCCTGGCGCGCAAGCAGGTAGGGCCGCAGCACGTCTCCCGCGCGGGCCGGCAAGACTCCCAGCGCCGCGAAGCCGATGACCGTGGTCCGAAACGCGGTGCGAAACCGCGTCGGTCCGATCGGGTGCAGCAGGAACTGCCACCGATACGCGCGAATGACGTAGGTGAGGATGACCGCGAAGAACCCGGCGATCAGCAAGTCCGCCCGCGCGCGCTGCACCTGAAGCCATACGTCACCGAAGTTCGCGTGGCGCAGGAACCACGCGAAAAGGGCAATCGCCAGAACTGAGACGACGATCGTACGGACGCGCACCGGGGTAACACAATATATCAGGCTGTTCGGGGACGATGACCGGAACTATTGCGTACGGTTGCGGGCACGTGATCGTCCCTGTAAGATGCCCGCTTCTCCAGTGCCACTGGCCGCTCCCCTCATCGAAACTCGACTGAACGGGCTGGCTCCGCATCGTCAGGGCAAGGTTCGCGACATCTACGATGCCGGTGACGCGCTGCTGATGGTCGCGACCGACCGGATCTCCGCATTCGACTACGTGCTCGGTTCGGGCATCCCCGACAAGGGCAAGGTACTCACGCAGCTGTCCGCGTTCTGGTTCGATTACACACGCGAAATCGTCGCCAACCACGTGATCGAAACCGATGCATCGCGATTTCCCGCAGCGCTGCGCCGCCATGCTGATCTGCTTGCGGGCCGATCGATGCTCGTCACCAAGACCAACCCGGTGCCGATCGAATGCGTGGCGCGAGGCTACCTGTCGGGATCCGGTTGGAAAGACTATCTCGCGACCGGCACCGTGTGCGGCGTCGAGCTGCCGGCGGGCCTCCAGGAGTCCGACAAGCTGCCGCGCCCAATCTTCACGCCCGCCACGAAGGCCACGAGCGGACACGACATCAACATCAGCGAAGCGGACGCCGCCGGAATTATCGGCGAGCCACTCTTGGCACGGTTGAAGTCGTTGACGATGGCGCTCTACCAAGCGGGAGCGGAACACGCGGATCGCTGCGGCATCCTGCTCGCCGACACGAAGTTCGAATTCGGACTACTGCCCGACGGCGACGTGCTGCTCATCGACGAGGTGATGACGCCCGATTCGTCCCGGTATTGGCCGAAAGACCAGTACAACCCCGGCCGGCCACAGCCGAGCTTCGACAAGCAGTTCGTCCGCGACTACCTCGAACAGATCCGGTGGAACAAGCAGCCCCCCGTCCCATCGCTGCCCGACGAAGTCGTGGCGAAGACGCGGGAGAAATACATTGAAGCTTTTCGACGCCTGTCGGGCAGGGAATTGAACTGATGCCGCTGCGCGAAGCCCTCGAACGCCTGGTCGACGACATGGTCACGAAGGGCGTTCGCTACGAGGATGCTCAGAAAGAATTCGAGAAGAAGTTCATCACGCACATTCTGGCCAAGTCTGACGGCAACCTCTGCAAGGCGGCGACGATGCTGGGGATGCACCGCAACACGCTCAGCCGTAAGATCTCCGAGTACCGCCTCCGCCGCTCCGCGTAAGCTGCCCCGGCAACGTGCATGCGGGTCTTGACACTCGTTTTTCGCGACCTATAGAATTAGCAGTTGCCTGCAGGGAGTGCCAAGCTCCCGGGCGCGTCCCCTTGGATTTCGGGGGATATCACGAGTTTTTTCACATCCTCAGACTCAGTCTGGAGCCGAACGCACATGAAAGTCAGACCGCTACACGACCGCATCATTGTTCAGCGCCTCGAGGAAGGCGAACAGAAAATCGGCGGAATCATCATCCCCGACACGGCGAAGGAAAAGCCGCAGCAGGGAAAGGTGTACGCCACCGGCGCCGGCAAGGTGAAGGACGACGGCAAGCGCCTGCCGCTCGACGTCAAGGACGGCGACACGATCCTGTTCGGAAAGTACTCGGGACAGGAAATCAAGATTGACGGCGAGGAGTACCTCATCATGCGCGAGGACGAAGTTCTGGCCGTTCTCGACGGGAAGGGAAAGTAAACCATGGCAAAGCAGATTACCTACGGCGAAGAGTCACGCCAGGCCATCCTCCGCGGCGTGAACCAGCTGGCCAACGCGGTGAAGGTCACGCTCGGTCCGAAGGGCCGCAACGTTGTCCTCGACAAGAAGTTCGGGTCTCCCACCATCACCAAGGACGGCGTGACGGTGGCCAAGGAAATCGACCTCAAGGACCCGCTCGAAAACATGGGCGCGCAGATGGTGCGCGAGGTCGCGAGCAAGACCTCGGACACCGCCGGTGACGGCACCACCACGGCGACGGTGCTGGCGCAGGCGATCTACCGCGAAGGCGCGAAGAACGTCGTCGCCGGCGCCAATCCGATGGAGCTGAAGCGCGGGATCGAGAAGGCGGTCGAGGCGATCGTCGAAGAGATCAAGAAGATGGCGCGCCCGGTGTCGGGCAACATGGTCGCCCAGGTCGGCACCATCTCCGCCAACAGCGACGCCACCATCGGCAAGATCATCGCCGAGGCGATGGACAAGGTCGGCAAGGACGGCGTGATCACGGTGGAAGAGGCGAAGACCCTCGAAACGTCGCTCGACGTCGTCGAAGGCATGCAGTTCGATCGCGGGTATCTGTCGCCCTACTTCGTCACCGACGCCGAGCGGATGGAAGTGGTGCTCGAGAACCCGGTGATCCTGATCCACGAGAAGAAGATCAGCTCGATGAAGGATCTGCTTCCCGTGCTCGAGCAGGTGGCGCGGCTTGGCCGTCCGCTGCTGATCGTCGCGGAGGACGTCGAGGGTGAGGCGCTGGCGACGCTGGTCGTCAACAAGCTGCGCGGCACGCTGCAGGCCGCGGCAGTGAAGGCGCCCGGCTTCGGCGATCGCCGCAAGGCGATGCTCGAGGATATCGCCATCCTCACCGGCGGCCGGGCGATCACCGAGGACCTCGGCATCAAGCTCGAGAACATCAAGCTCGAGGACCTTGGCAAGGCCAAGAAGGTCACGATCGACAAGGACAACACCACGATCGTCGAGGGCGCCGGCACCAAGGCCGCGATCGAAGGCCGGGTCAAGCAGCTGCGCGCGCAGATCGAGGACACGACCTCCGACTACGACCGCGAGAAGCTGCAGGAGCGGCTGGCGAAGCTGGTCGGCGGCGTGGCCGTCATCAAGGTCGGTGCGGCTACCGAGACCGAGATGAAGGAGAAGAAGGCGCGCGTCGAGGACGCGATGCACGCGACCAAGGCGGCGGTCGAAGAGGGCATCGTCCCGGGCGGCGGCGTGGCGCTGCTGCGCGGCGGCAAGGGCCTCGACAAGCTGAAGCTCGAGGGCGATCAGCTCGTCGGCCTCCAGATCATCAGGCGCGCGATCGAAGAGCCGATGCGGTGGATCGCGATGAACGCCGGCCAGGAAGGGTCGATCGTGGTGTCGAAGGTGCGCGACATGAAGACCGACGAGGGCTTCAACGCCGCAACCGAGACCTACGAGGACCTGGTCAAGGCAGGCGTGATCGATCCGGCGAAGGTCGTCCGCAACGCGCTGCAGAACGCGTCGTCGATCGCCTCGCTGCTGCTCACCACCGAAGCGCTGGTCTCCGAGATTCCCGAGGAGAAGAAGGAAGCGCCGGCCATGCCGCACGGCGGCGGGATGGGCGGGATGTACTAAACCGGAGGCCTGAAGGCCTCCGGCTACCGGTGGCTGAAGGCCTCCGGTACCGGTAGGCGGAAGCCTTTAGGCTTCCGCGGGGGCGGGTCCTTACAGACCCGCCCTTTTTTTATTCCCCGATAATCTGTACGACCACCTCGCGCTTGCGCGGGCGCGTGTCGAACTCAAGCAGCATGATCTGCTGCCACGTCCCGAGCGTCGGGGCGCCGCCGACGAACGGAACGGTCAACGACGGCCCCAGCAGCGCGGCGCGCACGTGACTCGATCCGTTGTCGTCACCCCAGCGCAGGTGGTGGCGATATTCCGCCGTGCGCGGCGCGAGCCGCTCGAACAAGCCATTCAAGTCCGCAATCGCACCGGGTTCGAACTCGATGGTGGTCACGCCTGCCGTCGAACCGACGACAAATATCGTGACCACGCCCGCGCGCGCCCCGGATGCGGCCACGGCCGCCGCCACCTGCGCGGTGATGTCGTGCGCGTCTGATTGCCCTTTGGTCGTAACGTGGAGGGTGTGCGTTGTGATCACGCGGCGGTAGATAATACGCGGCGATGTGGACGAAGAAAGCGCCGAATGATATCGACGCCTACCTGGCAACGCTGAGCCCCGACAAGCGCGCGGCGCTGCAGAAGCTGCGCCGGACGATCAAGGCCGCGGCGCCGGGCGCGGAAGAGTGCATCTCCTACCAGATGCCGGCGTTCCGCCACGGCGGCCGGCTGCTCGTCGCGTACGCAGGCTTCCAGAACCACTGTTCGCTGTTTCCGTGCGGCTCCGTGAAACCATTCGCGGAGGAGCTGGCGCGCTACGAGACCAGTAAGGGAACGATCCGGTTCGATCCGAAGAAAGGGCTTCCGGTGTCGCTCGTGCGCAAGATCGTCAAATCGCGCGTCGCCGAAAACGACGCCCGCGGAAAGAAGAAGAAGAGGCGGGAGTAGCCCGCCCCTTCCGCCCTCACCTGCCGACTGCGCGTTACGTCAGTTCCACTTCTGGATTGCCTGGTAGTGCTGCGACTCGGGCACCAGCTCGGCCAGCTCGATGCGGAGCATGTCGGGAACCGTAATGTTGGAAAGCACTGCCTTCGTCGGGCTGACGCGGCTGTCCTGGATGTTCACGCCCCGCTTCTTGAACATCTCGATGACCGGGTCCATCTTCTCGACCTGGATGCCGAGGTGGTTGATCGTCGCCGGGGTGCCCGGTTTGCCAGGTTGCAGCTCGATGAAGGTATTGCGGGAGATGTGCACGTACACCAGCCTCGGCTGTCCCTTCTCGTCGAGGCTGCGGAATGCCTCGGGGAAGCCCAGCGTCTTCGTGTAATACGTCAGAGCCTCGTTCAGGTCCGGAACCTGGACCCCGACGTGATTCAGACCGATCAGCCCCCGGTTGGGCGTCATATTCTGCGCCGACACCACCTGAACGGTGAGGCCGATTGCCAGCCCCGCGACGAACAACATGAAAGCACGCATGACACGCTCCTTTCGACAGGCGAATGTGAAGTGTGTGGATTCTAGCGCGGGTCGGCCCACGGCAGGACAGATCAGTCCAGCCGTGTCGGGTCCGGGGCTGGACTAGCGGAGGGTAAAGGTGAGCTCGATGGTGACCAGCACGGCGACCGGTTCGCCGAAGCGCGTGCCCGGCTGGAATCGCCACTGCTTCGCGGCCTTGACGGCCTCCTGATCGAGGCCAAATGTCGGATCCAGCGACTTGACGACGTCGACGCGGCCGACGGTGCCGTCCGCCAGTACGACGCACTCGAGCAGGACGGTCCCCTGCACCTTCGCACGCATGGCGTCGGCGGTGTACTGCGGCTTCACCTCGCGCAGGATCCGCGGGTTGATGACGCCGCTGCCGGGCCGATACACGCCGCCGCCGGTGCCACCGCCACTACCGCGTCCAAGGCCGGACCCGGTGCCGTCACCCGCCCCGGTGCCGGTGCCTGCACCGGTCGAGGTGGAGTCGGCATTCGACTCGATGACGCCCGGGGAGTTCTCGGCTGCGGCCGCGAGTGTTTCGGCGGGGATGTTCAGCTGATCGAGCGGCGGCACTTCGGTGGGCGGCGTCGGCTCAGGTTCGGGTTCGGGCGGCTTGATCGCCGGAACGCTGATCTCGTCCTCGCCCTTCAGTTCAGCCTTCTTCGGCGGCTCGGGCTGGTTGTTGCCTCCACCGCCGCCGCCACCCGGCCCCGGATCCGCCAGCCACACGATCTGCCTCGGGAGTGAGTCGGGCAGAATCGCTTCACGGATGGGATCGGGAACGAGCCAGACGAACAGG
>Ga0209486_10000767_pt1 | contig 14104 bp, 12 predicted proteins | sample NCCompost_FD_187518 | JGI IMG/M metagenome (GOLD analysis project Ga0209486, IMG submission 187518) | Agricultural soil microbial communities from Utah to study Nitrogen management - NC Compost (SPAdes) (version 2) | ecosystem: Environmental > Terrestrial > Soil > Agricultural land | place...
CACGGAGCCGGTGGCGGACGAGGTCGCAAACTCGGTCGAGGCCGGCATGCGCGAACGAATTGCCGGGATGACGTTGCGCGAGCTGGCCGCGAGGCAGCCCGCGACTGAACCTAGGGGACGTTCACCTTGGTCAAGGTGAACGTCCCCTAGGTTCAGTCGCCTGCGATCGTCATCTCGGCGATCAGCAGCGAACCCGAGTGGATCGCGCCGCGCAGGTCGACGTCGTCGCCGAGAGCGGCGATGCCGAGGAACATCTCGCGCAGGTTGCCGGCGACGGTGATCTCGTGCACCGGTCGCGCGATTTCGCCGTTCTCGACCCAGAAGCCCGAGGCGCCGCGGGAGTAGTCGCCGGTCACCGCGTTGACACCCTGCCCCATCATCTCGGTGACCAGCAGGCCGGTGCCGAGCCGCCGCAACAGCGACTTCGGGTCGAGCATGCGGCCCTGGACCACGAGGTTGTGCACGCCCCCGGCGTTGCCCGTCGTCACCAGTCCGAGCTTGCGCGCGGAATAGGAGTCGAGCAGGTAACCGCCGAGCATGCCGTTGACCACGAGCTCGCGGTCGCGCGTCGCGACGCCCTCGCTGTCGAAGGGCGCCGAGCCGAGCGCGCCCGGCAGGTGCGGGCGCTCGGCCAGCGACATCCAGTCGGGGAAGACCTGTCCGCCTTGCGCGTCGAGCAGGAAGCTGCTGCGGCGATACTGCGCCGCGCCTCCGATCGCGCCGGTGAAGTGGCCGATCAGCCCGCGAGCGAGCTCGGGCGCGAACAGCACCGGCGCCTTGCGCGTCGAGAGCTTGCCGGCGCCGAGCCGCTGAACGGCCTTTTCGGCCGCCTTGCGGCCGACGGACTCGACGTCTTCCAGCCCGCGCCAGTCGCGCGCCGCCGAGTACCAGTAGTCGCGCTGCATGTCGCCGCCGTCCTGGCCGACCACCACGCAGCTCACGCTGTGCGACGTCGAAGGATAGCCGCCGACGAAGCCATGGCTGTTGCCGAACACGCGAAGCTTGCGATGAGTCGAGATCGAGGCGCCCTCGGAGTTGCGGATGCGGTCGTCGAATCCGAGGCCCGCCGCTTCGCAGCGCCTGGCGAGCTCGACCGCTGCCGGCGCCTCGAGCGCCCACGGATGGCTGAGGTCGAGGTCGGGAAGCCGGTCTGCCATGCGCTCCGCGTCGGGCAACCCGGCGTACTCGTCGTCCGCGGTGAAGCTCGCGATCGACAGCGCCTTGGCCACCGTTTCCTCGACCGCCGCGGGCGAGAGGTTCGCCGTGCTCGCCGAACCCTTGCGGTGGCCCGCGTAGACCGTGACGCCCAGGCTGCGGTCACGCTGGTATTCGAGCGTCTCCACCTCGCCGAGGCGCACGGTCACCGACAACCCGGTCGAGACGCCGACGCCGGCCTCGGCTGCCGTTGCGCCGCTCGCCCGCGCAAGCGCCAACGCCCGCTCGACGACCTGCTCGAGGGTCTTCTGGTCGGGTTGGTTGGCCGGGGTCATGGGTCCGCGGGATTGTACCGGCGGGCGGGCGGCCTGTGACGGCGCTCGTGGTAGGATTTTCGAATGCGCCGCCGTGAGTTGCCCGGCGGCATCCCGCCGCCCACCAAAGGTGAACTGAAACGCCAGGCCCAGGCCGTGCAGGAACTGGCCAACCGGCTCGTGGAAGCACCGGCCGCCCTCGTCGACGGCCTCGGCCTGCCCGACAAGCTGGCGGATGCCGTTGCGCTTGCGCGCCGAATCAAGGTCGGCGGCGCCCTCGTCCGCCAGAAGCAGTTCGTCGCAAAGCTGATGCGCGGCAGCGACCTCGACGCCATCCGGTCCGCACTTGACGCCCGCGACGATGTCGCCCGCCTCGATTCGGCGCGGTTCCGCCGCGCGGAACGCTGGCGCGACCGGCTCGCGACTGACGGCCCGGAAGCGCTCGAGGCCTTCGCTGCGGAACATCCGGGCGCAGATCGGGCAGAGCTCGAGGCGCTTGCTGCGGCGGCGGCCGAAGAACGCCAATCGGGCCAGGCCACGGGCGCGGGTCGCAAGCTGTTCCGATATGTGCAGGGCCTGCTCGGAACAGGCTGATACTCAGTACTTGTCCGGCAGCGGCTGCCCGCGGTCGAGCTGCTCGATCGTCGCGATGGACGGTCCCCGCACCTTCTGTAGCCGCGCCGCCGCCTGCTCGGCTCCGCGCAGGACCCGCAGGACGTTGCCGCGCGCGAGCTTCGCGAGCGCCGCCTCGGTCCACCCGCGGCGAATGAGCTCGGCAAACAATTCCGGGTAGCTCGATACGTCCTCGAGCCCGGCCGCCATCCAGGCGGGCTCGCCGAAGAAATCCGCCCCGATGCCGACGTGGTCGATGCCGGCGACGTCGCGCACGTGCTCGACATGATCGGCAACGTCGGCGATGGTCGCCCGCGGCTCCGGATGGACCGCGGTGTACTTCGCGAGCGCCGCGTCGTACGCGGTGTCGCCGAGCTTCACGCCGGTGTCGCGCTCGAAAGCCTCCTGCCAGCGCGCGTGCCCTTCGCCCTGGACGGCGAACAGCGAGATGAAGCTGACCATCACCACGCCCCCGTTCGTCGGCACGCGCGCGAGCACCTGGTCCGGCACGTTGCGCGGCGTCGGCGAAAGCGCACGCGCGTTGGAATGCGAGAAGATGACCGGCGCCTCGGCGATGTCGAGCACGTCATTCATGGTATCGGCCGACACGTGGGAGATGTCCACCAGCATGCCGAGCCGGTTCATCTCCCGCACCACTTCCTCGCCGAACTTCGAGAGGCCGCCGTTGCGCGCGACGTCCGTTGCCGAATCGGCCCAGTCGACCGTGTTGAAGTGCGTGAGCGTCATGTAGCGCACGCCGAGCCGCCAGTAGTCGCGCAGGGCGCCGAGCGAGTTGTCGATCGCGTGGCCCCCTTCCATGCCGAGCAGCGAGGCGATGCGCCCCTCGGCGTTCGCGCGTTCGATGTCCTCGGCGGTGAGCGCGAGCGCGAGGTCGCGCGGGTAGCGCTCGATGATGCGCAGCGCAATGTCGATCTGCTCGAGCTGGATGCGCGAGAACCCGCGCGCGCCGGCATCGGGCGCGCTCGGGACGTACACCGACCAGAACTGGCCGCCCACGCCGCCCGCGCGCAGCCGCCCGATGTCGGTGTCGCCCGCGGTGCGCGCATCAAGGTCATAGGCAACTACGTCCCGGGGTGCCTTGGCGCTCTCGCGGATGACCATCGGCAGGTCGTTGTGGCTGTCGATCAGCGGGTGCCGCTTGAGGATCGCGCGCGCCTCGGAAATTGCCGCGTCCGCGGCGTGGGCGGAGCGGGCCCCGAACGCGGCCGAAGCGGCGAGAATCAGCAAGGAAGCCATCGCGATTCGCCGGCTCGCAGTCGCAACGTGGGATCGGTGCATCGTCACATCCTGGATTTGTAGGACGCTGTCGCCGTGCGGAGACAGCGCCGGGGTTGTCGCCAGTTCCGGGCGCGCTAGCCTGAACGCGTTGCCCAGCGTATCAAGCATCCCCTGATCTTCGGGCATCCCCCCTGCGCCGCACCACTCCCTGTCGGCGCAGGGGTTGTTTCTTTCCAGCTCCCCGAATTGGAAATCCCTTTCAAGTCAGCACGTTACGCTTGACCCTTGGCCGCGGTCCGGGCGCCATCTGCTAAACTCCCGCGATGAAACCGCTGGTCGGCATCATCATGGGATCGTCCTCCGACTGGGAGACGATGCGCCTCGCCGCGGACCAGCTCACGGCGCTCGGCGTGCCCTTCGAGAGCCGCGTCATCTCCGCGCACCGCACGCCGGACCTGCTGTTCGAGTATGCGGCGGGCGCATCCGCGCGCGGCCTCGAAGTGATCATCGCGGGCGCCGGCGGCGCCGCGCATCTGCCCGGCATGACGGCGTCCAAGACGCTGCTGCCCGTCATCGGCGTGCCGATCCAGTCCAGGGCGCTGAACGGGCTCGACTCGTTGCTCTCCATCGTGCAGATGCCGGCGGGTGTTCCGGTGGCGACGGTCGCGATCGGCGAACCCGGCGCGCGCAACGCCGCCCTTCTCGCAACCGCGATCCTGGCTGCGCGCCACCCGCCGCTGCGCGATGCGCTCGCGGCGTTCCGCGAGCGGCAGACCGCGGAAGTGCTGGCGCGGCCAGATCCGGCCTCCGGCTGAGGCGCGCGATGCGCATCGGCATCATCGGCGCCGGCCAGCTCGGCCGGATGATGGCCCTCGCCGGCATACCGCTCGGGCTCGAGTTCTCGATGTACGACCGCGGGCGGGACGTGCCCGGCGCGGCGGTCGCCGAGATCGTCACCGGGCGCTTCGACGACATGCGCAAGCTCGCCCGCTTCGCGCGCGGCGTCGACGTCGTCACCTTCGACTGGGAGAACGTGCCCGTCGCAGCAGCGCGCGCGATCGCGCGCATCCGGCCGGTGTGGCCGCCCCCGCGCGCGCTCGAGGTCGCGCAGGACCGCCTGTCCGAGAAGCATATGTTCGAGCGCCTCGCCATCCCGGTCGCGCCCTACGCCGCAGTGGACACGATCGCCGACCTCGAGCGCGCCATCGCGGCGCTCGGCGCGCCCGGCATCCTGAAGACGCGTCGCCTCGGCTATGACGGCAAGGGCCAGGTCCGCATCCGCCGCGCCGGTGACGCCGCGGACGCCTACGGGAGCCTCGCCGGGCAACCGCTCATCTACGAGCGCCTGGTGCGGTTTTCCCGCGAACTCTCGCTCATCGCCGCGCGCGACCGTGCCGGCGCCGTGGTGAACTACCCGCTCGCCGAAAATGTGCACGTCGACGGCATCCTCGCGGTGACGCGCGCGCCGTGGCCGGACGCACGGCTGCAGCGCCTCGCCGAACGCAATCACCGGCGCCTGCTGCGCGCGCTCGGCTACGTCGGCGTGCTCTGCGTAGAATACTTCGTCGAGCGCGGGCGGCTGGTCGCGAACGAGATGGCGCCGCGCGTGCACAACTCCGGCCACTGGACCATCGAGGGCGCGCAGACCAGCCAGTTCGAGAACCACGTGCGCGCCGTCGCGGGACTGCCGCTCGGCAGCGCCGCGCCGCGAGGCCACGCCGCCATGGTCAACGTCATCGGCCGCAAGCCGCGTGCACGCGAGTTCCTCGCCCGGCCGGGACTGCACTGGCACGATTACGGCAAGGCGGAACGGCCGGGCCGCAAGCTCGGCCACGTGACGGTCGTCACCGCCGGAAGGGCCCTGCGGGACCGGGTCGCGAAGCAGCTGCGACGCCGATTGATTTCCCCGCATTAACCGCCACTTGCGCTGTGCTAGCCTGTAGGACGACATGTACCTGGAACATTTCCAGCTGACCGAACTGCCGTTCCGGCTGAGCCCGGACCCGGCATTCCTGTACCTGTCGAAACACCATGCGCGCGCCAAGGCGTACATGGAGTCGACGATCTGGTTCACCGACGGCTTCGTCGTGATCACCGGCGAGATCGGCTCCGGCAAGACGACGCTGCTCGAGACCTTCCTGCGCGAGCTCGAGAAGGACGTCGTCGTCGCCCAGGTCGCGCAGACCCAGGTGTCGCCGATCGAGTTCCTGCAGGCCGTGCTGGTCCAGTTCGGTTTCACGCCGTTCAAGATGCGCAAGGCCGAGCTGATCGCCACGCTCAACCAGTTCCTGGTGGAGCAGTACGCCGCCGGCCGCAAGGTGCTCCTGATCGTCGACGAGGCCCAGAACCTGTCGAACCGGGTCCTGGAGGAGATCCGCCTCCTGTCCGGCGTCGAGACGACGAAGGAGAAGGTGCTCAGGATCATCCTGGCCGGGCAGCCCGAGCTGAACGACAAGCTCGACGCGCCCGAGCTCGTGCAGCTGGTGCAGCGCATCCGGCTGCGCTTCCACCTGACGGCGCTGACGCCGGAGGAGACGCAGGCCTACATCCTGCATAGGCTCGAGGTGGCGGGCGCGCACGGCCGCCAGCTGTTCGATCCCGAGATCCTGCCCGTGATCTTCCGTTACACCGGGGGCGTGCCGCGCCTCGTCAACACGATCTGCGACACGGCGCTGTTGATCGCGTTCTCCTCGGGACAGCCTGTCGTCACGATTACGGAGCTCAAGGCCGCCATCGAAGAGCTGCAGTGGGTCGAGTACGCCGCACGCACGAACCGCATGCGGGCGGACTTTGCCCCGCATGCGCAGGTTCCGCGCCCGATCTCGACCGAAGAGGTGCTCGCGCGCATCATCGTCGCGCATGGCGGCGAGCACGTCGAGGAGCGGCCACTCAGGATGGGTCGCCTGATCATCGGCCGTACGGTCGACAACGACATCCAGATCGACAGCAAGTACGTCAGCCGGCATCACTGCCAGATCACGACGACTCCCGAGGGCAGCATCCTCGAGGACCTCAACAGCACGAACGGCGTCTACGTGAAGAGCAAGCGCGTGCGCCGCCACCACCTGAATGACGGCGACGTCGTCGTGCTCGGCAAGCACGAGATCATGTACCTCGACGAACGCTCGGCCCGCCTGCGCGACCAGGCGCACGAGCCGACCGGCGATCACCCGGTGGTGGAATCCCCTGACGTGGAGGAAGACGCGGAAGACGATAGCGACGCGAAGTCCGGCACGGCCTGAACGGCCGCCCGGGGCCTGGCATTACTCGTCGTCGAGTTCCGCGCCGTAGTGACGCTTCTGGATGCGGTAGTCGCGGCGCCGGAGCGCCAGCACCAGCCCGCCGACGATCGCGACCACGCCGAAGAACGCGAGGATCCCGGACCAGTCCGCCACGCGCCAGGCGAAGGACGCGACGAGCGCCGCGACGCCGACCGCGATGTAGACGTAGGGCAGCGACTCGTACAGCGGGCGCGAAACCCGCATCAGCCCGTTCCGCCGACCGTCAGCGCATCCACGCGCAGCGTCGGCTGGCCGACTCCGACCGGAACGGTCTGCCCGTCCTTGCCGCAGCTGCCGATCCCCTCGTCGAGCATCAGGTCGTTGCCGACCATGCTGACGCGGGTCAGCACGTCCGGGCCGTTGCCGACGAGCGTCGCGCCCTTGACCGGCGCCGTGACCTTGCCGTTCTCGATCAGGTAGGCCTCGCTGGCCGAGAACACGAACTTGCCCGACGTGATGTCCACCTGGCCGCCGCCGAAGTTCACGGCGTAGAGGCCACGCTTCACCGAGCGGATGATCTCGCCGGGGTCGTGCGGCCCGGGCAGCATGTAGGTGTTCGTCATGCGCGGCAGCGTGGTGTGCGCAAAGGACTCGCGGCGACCGTTGCCGGTGGGCTTCGCGCCCATGAGACGCGCGTTCAGCTTGTCCTGCAGGTAGCACTTCAGCACGCCATTTTCGATCAGCGTGGTGCAGGACGTCGGCGTACCCTCGTCGTCGATGTTGAGCGAGCCGCGTCGGCCCGGCAGCGTGCCGTCGTCCACGACCGTGCAGAGCTCGGAGGCGACCCGCTCCCCGATGCGGCCGGTGAATGCCGACGTGCCGCGGCGATTGAAGTCGCCCTCGAGACCGTGTCCGATTGCCTCGTGCAGGAGCACGCCGGGCCAGCCCGGGCCGAGCACGACCGTCATCGGGCCCGCGGGGGCCGGCACGGATTCGAGGTTGACCGTCGCCTGGCGCACGGCCTCGCGCGCGAGCCGAAGCGGCTTCTCGCCGGCGATGAATTCCTGGAGCGAATAGCGGCCGCCGGTGCCGGCATAGCCCTGCTCGCGACGCCCGTTCTGCTCGACGATCACGGACACGTTCATCCGCACCAGGGGCCGCACGTCGGCGGCCAGCGTCCCGTCGCTCGCCGCGACCAGGATGATCTCGTGCACGGCCGCGAGCGTCGCCACCACCTGTCTCACGCGCGGGTCGAGCGCGCGGGCGCGCCGGTCCAGTTCCTGCAGCAACGCCACCTTGTCCACGTCGGCGAGGCTCGCGATCGGGTCATCGGAGGGGTACAGGCGGTGCGCCGCCGTCGCGTGCCAGGCCTGCACCTGCCCTTTTCCGCCCTCGCGCGCGATCGCGCGCGCCGCGCGCGCCGCCTCCAGCAGTGCCGCCGGAACGACCTCGTCGGAATAGGCAAAGCCCGTCCGCTCGCCCGCCATTGCCCGTACGCCCACGCCCTGCTCGATGCCGTGGCTGCCTTCCTTGACGATGCCGTCCTCGAGGGCCCAGTGCTCCTCGCGCGCCAGCTGGAAGTAGAGGTCGCCCGCGTCCACGCTCGCGCCGAGCACCGAATCGAGCGCCTGCTCGAGGCGCCGGTCGTCGAGGCCGGAGGGCGCGAGGATGCGCTCGCGCGCGCATTGCAGGGCGTCCATCATCCCATCACGCGGTGCTTCAGCGCGGGGAAGCCCTCGCGCGTCGCCTTCTGCCCGTCCTTGTCGAGCGCTGCGACGACCACGCTGCTGCCGCGCGGTTCGCGCGCCAGCACGCGGCCCCAATAGTCGGCAATCAGCGTGTCGCCATAGGTCTCCCGGTTGCTGTCGTGTATGCCGCTCTGGGCGGCCGCGATCACGAAGCAGAGATCCTCGATGGCGCGCGCGCGCAGCAGCGTTTCCCAGTGCGCGCGACCAGTCGGGCCCGTGAATGCGGCGGGAATGCTGAAGATCTCGGCGCCCTCCGAAACAAGTTGCCGATACAGCTCGGGGAATCGCAAATCGTAGCACACGGTCAGGCCCAGCCGGCCCGCGGGCGTGTCGACCAGCGCAGTCGTCGCGCCCGGCGTCGCATTGGCGGATTCACGGTAACCCTCGCGTCCGCCAGGCAGGTCCACGTCGAACAGGTGGATCTTGTCGTAGCGTGCCGCGCGCTTTCCCTGCGCGTCGTACACGACGCAGGCGTTGGCCGGACGCGAATCCCCGGGAACCGCGATCGGCTGCGTGCCCGCGACGATCCACAGCCCGAGCTCGCGCGCGATCCGCGCCATTGCCTGCTGCACCGGGCCGTCGCCGTCGCCCTCCACGACCGCCCGCCGCTCAGCCTCGTTCCGGCCCATGAACGAAAAATTCTCGGGCAATACGGCGAGGCAGGCGCCGCGATCGCGTGCGTCGGCGAGCAGGCGGCGCGCCGTATCCAGGTTCTTCGCGACATCCGCGAGCGACGTCATCTGCACGGCGGCGACGATGGGTTGGCTCATGAGGGTCCCTGCGAGGCCTGGCGGTCGTCCTTGAGTTCCCGGGCGTCGATGCGCCGCACTTGCGGATCATCCCAGCTGCCGGTGATGCGATAGTAGCCGCGGGTCACGCCCTTGAGCGGCTCCTTGAAGATCTGCGAGAAGAGGAGCAGCGCGGCGCCGACCGCAGGCCCGCCGGCGAGCGCGCCGGCGACGCCGAGCGAGGCGCCGAGCTGGCCGGTTACGACGGCCGTCTGATCGTAGGTCCGGTCGCGCAGGTTCGCATGGCCCGCGAGGCCGATCTCCGCCGCGGAACCGCGCAGCGTCACGTTGTCTGTGTAAGCATCCCCGTTGGTGAGACGGAACGTGCCCGTCAGCGTGTCGAATGCGAGGCCCTCGCCCGTCAGGTCATTGAAGTCGAGCGCCAGCCGGCGCGGCAGGTGCGTCAGGCTCATGAGGCTGAACACGCGGCCCGCGCCAGGCTCCACCGCCGTGAGCTGGCCGTTGGCCGCGGAAAGTTCGAAGCGCCCGGACAGCCGGCCGAGCGCGTTGACTTCGGGCGGACCCTTCCAGTTGAGGTGCGCGGACATGTGGCCCTCCTTGGCCTCGACCCCCGTGCCGAGGCGCATCGCGCCCATCAGACCTTTGACGTCCTTCGTGTCGACGTCGAATTCGAGTCGGCACTCTGAAGCATCTCCGCGCATGAGCCAGCTGCCGCGACCTTCGGCAGTGAACGCGGGATGCGCCATCGTGAACCGGTTGAGCGTGATGCCGGCGGTACCCCGCGAGAACTCCGCCTCGACCCGGCCGAAGCGGCGCTCGTCGAAGACCAGATCGCCGAGGCTCATTCGGATGGCCGGCAACTTGCGCGGGTCCGCATCGGGACGCTCGCCAAGCCCGGGCGCGCGGGCGCCGAAGCGCAACCGCTCGAGCTCGAGCACCATCGGCACTTCGCCCGGGAAGCTGAACGGCACCACCACTCGACCGGCGATTGCTTCGCCCGCCACCGTGACGTCCCAGGCCCGATTGCCGGGGCGGAGGCGCCCGCTCACGTTCGCGAACTCGTAGCCGGCTGCCTCGAAGCGTTCGACAGTGAGGTCGGCGCCGCCGAGCCATTCCTGGATCGGTCGCCCGCGCGGGCCGTCCCACTTCAGGTCGAGCAGCCTCGTGAGGCTCGCGGACTCGACGCGTCCCGTCAGCCAGAGGCCCGGGCTCTTGGGCAGGGATTCGGCGGCTGCTCCGCCGAAAGCGACGAGGCCGCGCTCGACAGGTGCGCTGCCCGTGGCGCTGCGCCACTGCAGGAGCGCGCGCACGTCGCGTCCGAGCGAGCCTTCGATAAGCGGACCCGAGCGGCCGTCAAAGCTGGCCGAGAGCGTGAGGGCGCGCGACGCTTCCGCCGTCTTGCCGAACGGCGCCGGCAGCGCCGAGGCGAGGCCGCGCAAGTCGCTCGACAGCTCCACGGTGCCGCGCGCGGGTTGCCCGGCGTCGGCGTTGCGTTCGACGTCGAGCGAACCGCGCCAGTCGGTCGTGCCCGCGAGGCCCGCGTTCGACGGCATGCGCGCGATCGGCGCCAGCGCCGCAGCCTGCAGGTTGCCCGCGGCGTTCACGCGCGTGCGCAGGTTGCCGTTCCCGAGCACGGCGGTGACGATCGAAGCCTGCCAGCGGCCGCCGAGTGCACGGCCGGTGAGCGACGGCGCCTCGATCTCGCGGTTGCGCACCCACAGGCCGCCGGCGATGTTTGTCGCCTCGAACGGTTGCTGGCGGTGGCGCAAGGTGACGCCGGCAAGTTCCGCCTGCACCGTCACCACGCGCCGCTCGAATTCCTTGATCGGCAGGAACAGGGCGACGTCCGCCCGCACCGGGCCGGCCGCGACGAGGTCCGGGAACACGGTGCCGAAGGACGGCGCGAGCGGCGTCGACTGCAGCATGCGCACCGCGCGGCCCGCATCGGTGGCCGCCGAACCGCGCGCGGCGAAGACCGCATCGCGCAGGTCGGCACTGTTGATCTCCGCGTTGGTGAATTCGACGCCGCCGATGCGACCGCGGCTCGCCACCGCGTGCAACGCCGGTCCGTCGAACGAGAAGTCCGACTCAACGCCCTGCAGCTCCGGCCAGCCGGGTGCGAACCGGAGGTTGATGCCGCTCACGTGACCGGTGGCGCGGAACACGCCCTGTCCTTCGCGGTACGGAAAGCCCTTGGTCGGCCCCGTGATCGACACCTTGGCCGTGGTGACGTGGCCTGCGTGGAAGGCGGCGTCGAGCCAGCGGATCGCTTTCGGCGGCAGCCGGCCGGTCTGCAGGTAGCGCCACAATTGCGTAACGTCGAAGCCAGACGCAGTCGCGTCGACGTCGAGAAGCGGCAGTTCACCGGGACGCAGCACCATGCGCAGTTTCCCCCGCGCGCTGCCGTGGCCGCTGTCGCCGAATGCGTCGTCGAGCCAGAGCCGGACGCCGGTGTCGAAACGCTGCCACTCGACGCGGCCGTCGCCGCGCAGGACCGGGATCGGCGCGCGCAGCTGCTGGGGCCAGTCAATGGTCGCATCGCGCGTCACCAGAGTGACCATGCCGCCGGCACCCCGGCCTTCGATCGCGCCGTCGAAACCGCTGATGCCCGCAGCGCGGCCGAACGGGCCGAAGCCGATGTCGGAGAAACTGAGGCGGCCGATGATGTCCGGCAGCCGCCGTTCGCCGACGTCCGTGACGGTCAGGTCGAGGCCGCGCAATTCGCCGCGCGGAGCGAGAGTCTCGATCCGCTCGCGCAAGCCGCCCGGCGGCAGCGCCCCCGCCAGCGCCGCGAGGTTCTCGATGCGGACCGAGTCCGCGCGCGCTGCCGCTGCGACGAAGTGCCCGTCCTTGCGGGTGAGACGCGCCTCGAGTGTCGCCGTGCGCCAGGGCGCACCGGGCCGCGACAGCTCGAAATCGGTGGCCTCGACCGAGATCGTGCTCTCGTCCCGCTGCACGCGGATATCGCCGGCAATGCGCGAGAACGTATCGCGGGCTCCGGGCAGGCGCAGGTCCGCAAGCACGGGCTGGAGCCGGAGACTCGTCACTGCGCGACCGGTGCCGCGCGCGGAGACGCGGATCGAACCGTGGCCCTCCGGCGGGACGTGAAAGCTGTCCGGCAGCATGGACGACCATTCACCGAGGTCGAGGCCGCGTCCCTCGACCCGGACGCGCCAGGCGACCGTGTCGCTGTCGGTGAGATCACCGCCCGCCTCGCCCTCGATGTCGATCGCGGAGCCGAGATGCTCGGGCAGGTCCACGTGCCCGGTCAGCGTGACGTCGTCGCCTGTTCGCGCGAGCTCGATGTCGGCGTCCGTCAACTGGAACCGGCCCTGTCGCGCGCGCAGGTCCAGCACATCGAGCACGGCGTCGGTCACCGCGAAACGGCCGCGGGGCAGGCGGTCGAGCGTCATCGGTTGACGCTCAGCGTCCGGGCGCTGCAGGAAGGACTGACCCACCAGCCGGATGCGGCCATCGGTAGTGATCACGAACCGGAGGTGCGGGCGCACGAACGCGACGCGCGCAACCTCGAGTCGCCGGTACCAGATCGAGCGCGGAATCGAGAGGCTCACGCGCCCGGCGGCCGCGGTGACCAGTGGCTCATTGCCGGATCCGGGCAGCACGCGGGCGCCCCGGAACACGATCTCCGGGCCATGACGGCCGATCCGGCCATAAACAGAATCGAATTCGAGCGTGAGCCCGGTCGCTTCACGCACGCGCTCGACGATGCGTTCCTGGTAGCCAGGCAGCATCTCGATCGCGAGCCGGAATGCGCCGATGCCGAACGCGAGCAGCAGGGCAGCGAGCCCGATGAGGCCGGCGACCCAGCGCAACAATCGCTGCATCCTTGTGTTCCAGGCACTCATGCGGGGTGGCAAACCAGGAAGCTCAGGAATTGGACAAGCGGAGCGAAGGCGGCGTTCCGGCCGCTCACGCCGCCTGCCAGCGCCGTACGCCCGCGGCGTCGAGCAGCGTCGCCGTCTGGAACAGCGGCAAGCCCATGACGCCGGAAAAGCTGCCCTCAATGCGCTCGATGAAGACCGCACCGAACCCCTGGATGGCGTAGCCGCCCGCCTTGCCGGCCGGTTCCCCGCTCGCCCAGTAGCGCCGCCCCTCATCCGCCTCGATCGGGCGGAAAGTGACGTAGCTCGTGTCGAGGACCCGGCGAAAACGGCCTTCGTGCCAGAGCGCGACGGCCGTCAGGACGGCGTGGGTCCGCCCCGCAAGCGCCGCGAGCATTGCCAGGCATTCCACCTCGTCGGCCGGCTTGCCGAAGATCCGCTCTTCGAGCACGACGGTCGTATCGGCCGCGAGCACGGGTCCGTCCGGCCGGCCTTCGAGCCGTTCGACGACGGCCTGGGCCTTGCCATCGGCGAGTCGCTGCACGTAATCGGCCGGTTTCTCGCCAGGCCGCGGCGTTTCGTCGATGTCGGCTCCGACGACGCGATGCTGCACGCCGATCTGGCGCAGGAGTTGGCTGCGGCGCAAGGACGCCGAGGCGAGGACAATCGAGTCGTAACCCATTGACCCGCGAGGATAGCCGAAGGTGGTCCTTCAGGCGCGGTGGTAGGGATGCCCGAGCAGCAGGCTGTGCGCGCGATAGAGCTGTTCGGCGACCATCACCCGCACCAGGCCGTGCGGCCACGTCAGCGGGGACAGCGACCAGCGGAAGTGCGCCATGGCGCACAGGCCGGCGTCGAGGCCATCGGGTCCGCCGACGAGGAGCGCCAGGTTCTTGCCGCCGGCCATGCGCGCGGCGAGCCACTCGGCCAACTGGGCGGTCGTCATCGCGCGCCCGCCGACCTCGAGGGCGACGACGTAGTCCGAGGCGCCGATCGCGGCACGCATGCGTTCGGCCTCGCGCGCGAGCGGGATCTCGACCAGCTCGAACTTGAGACCGCGGCCGAAGCGCCGCGCGTATTCCTCGACGCCCGCGTCGATCCACGCGGGCATGCGGCTTCCGGCCGCGATCAGCCGGATGCGCATGACGCGATCACGTCAGGCGACGCTGGGCGCTCGCCGGGTCGGGCGCACGTCCCAGAGCTTCTCCAGCCCGTAGAACTCGC
>Ga0209486_10000770_pt1 | contig 14084 bp, 9 predicted proteins | sample NCCompost_FD_187518 | JGI IMG/M metagenome (GOLD analysis project Ga0209486, IMG submission 187518) | Agricultural soil microbial communities from Utah to study Nitrogen management - NC Compost (SPAdes) (version 2) | ecosystem: Environmental > Terrestrial > Soil > Agricultural land | place: USA...
ATTCATGCGCGCCGGAGCCCTGTCGATTGTGGCCGCTGCGGTGGCAACGACGGTCGTTGCGGGCCAGACACAGGATCCGGTGGCCAAGGCAGCCTCGATCCTCGCGGAATCGCGAAAGGCTCTTGGTGGCGACGACAAGATTGCCGCTATCAAGACCCTCGAGATCAAAGGCACCGCCCGCCGTGGCGCCGGTGACGTGAACATCGAGGGCGACATGACGATCGTCATGGAGCGCCCGGGCAAGTACCTGCGCAAGGAGCAGATCCTTCTTGGCAACGGCGGCATCGACGTCGTTGAAGGCTTGAACGGCGGCGAGTCGTGGGACGAGCAGAAGTTCAGCGGCGGCATGAACTTCGACGATGGCGGCGACGGCGGTCGCCGGGGCGGCGGCGGGGGCCGCGGCGGCGGGGCGCCGGGCCAGACGCCGGCGGCGGGCGCAGCTCCGGATGAAGCCGCGAAACAGGCGGCGCTGGCCGCGCGTCAGTCGGAAGTCGCGCGCATTGCTCTCGCCCTGTTCCTCACCACCGACCAGCCGGTGAAGCACACGGGCACGGCGGTAACACCGCAAATGACCGCCGAGGTGCTGGAGATGACTGCGCCAGACGGCAGCGCTGTCCGTTTGATCGTCGACTCGAAGTCATACCTGCCGCTGATGCTGCAGTGGACCGGTATCGCGCAAGACCCGATTGCCGCGCTGGCGGCACGCGCCGGATTCCGCGGCCGCGGACGCGGCGGACGCGGAGGGTTTTTTCCTGGCGGCCGTCAGGGCCAGCAGCAGCCACAGCAGGGGGCCAAGGTCGTCAGCGCCGACGAACTCGCGAAGCCGACCGCCCTGCGGATGTACCTGCAGGATTACAAGACGGTGAACGGGATCAAGCTGCCGCATCTGCTGGTTCGCGGCACGGGCGATCAGATCACGGAAGAGTGGGAAATCAAGAGCTACAAAATCAATCCAACACTCAAAGCGGACACATTCAAAAAATGACACGAATTCTTCCCGGCGTTCTTGCGGCCGGCCTTCTTGCCGCGCTTGTCGCGACCCCGTTGCACGCGCAGAACACCGCGAACCAGAACCAGGCGCAGCTCCGCCTGGTCATCGTCGATCAGACCGGCGCCGGCATTCCGATGGCCGACGTGACGATCACTCCGAAGTCCGGCGGCGAGCCCGTCACGTACAAGTCGGACGAAAAGGGCCTGGCGACGTCACCGAATCTGACGCCAGGTGATGTCACCGTGCACGTCGAGTTCCCGGGGTTCATCCCGTTCGACGCGCCGTTGACGCTGCGGCGTGGCCCGCAGAACCAGGTCGTCGAGCTGAAAATCGAAGGGTTCAAGGCAGAAGTCGCGGTGAACGACGCCACGGTCACTGAGGCGTCCAAGAGCACGTCGTCGTTCTCGCTGACGCAGGACGAGATCGATGCACTTCCGGACGACCCGGACGAACTGGCCGAAATCCTTTCGCAGATGGCCGGTCCCGGCGGTGCGACGTTCTTCATGAACGGCTTCCAGGGCGGCCGGCTGCCGAACCGCGATCAGATCCGCTCAATCCGGTTCCGCCAGAACAACTACGCCGCCGACAACCACGATGCGGGACGATCGCAGGTGGAGATCATCACGCGCCCGAACACGACCTGGGGCGGTCAGATCAACACGACCTGGGGCGGTGACCGGTTCAATGCGCGCCGGCCTCAGCAGATGATCGAACAGCCCTCACAGGAACGTCAGGTGTCGTTGAGTGCACGCGGTCCGATCAAGGCGGGCAAGACGTCCTTCAATTTCAACGTCAGCGGAAACAACAACTACAACTCGAATCCAATCATCGCCATCAATGAGTTGGGCAGTCCGTTGAACGTTGCGGCCCGTTCAACGAATGACCAGCGGGGCATGCAGGGCGGCCTCGAGCATTCGATCAACGCCAACCACGGCCTGTATTTCAACTTCCAGCGGACCGAGCGCGAAGGCCTCAACAACAGCGGCGGATTCAATCTTCCGGAACGCGGCACCACCAGCGACACCAGCTCGACGCAAACGCGCTTCAGGCTGCAGGGCATCATCGGCGGCTCGAAGCTGCACGAATTCCGCATTCAGGCCAGCACATCTCGCAACGAGGCTGGATCGCTGACCGAGGCGCCGGCGATCAACGTACAGGATGCCTTTAATCGCGGTGGCGCTGGCCAGAACAGCAGGAGCACGACCGACCGCGTCGAAATTGCCGATAACTTCGACTTCAACATCGGGACGAAACACCAGATGCGTGTCGGCGTTCTCCTCGAGGGCCAGTACTATTCGGCCTTCGACGAACGCAACAAGTTCGGCACGACGACGTATCGGACCATCGACGACTTCAATGCTGGCAGACCGCAGCAGTACTCCATCCGCCTCGGTACGCTCGACACGTCGTTCTCGCAGTTCCAGGGCGGCATCTACTGGTCCGACGAGTTCCGCGTCCATCGCGACCTGACGCTCGGCGTCGGCGTGCGCAACGAGTTCCAGTCGCGCATCGACGACAAGCTCAATCTGATGCCACGTCTCGGCTTCACCTGGGCGCCGTTCGGCAGCCAGCGCTCAGCCGTTCGCGGCGGATACGGTCTCTTCTACGACTGGTACGAGTCGAATCTCTACGACCAGACGCTGCGGGTGGACGGCGTGACCGTTCGCGACGTGCGAATCACGTGTTCGGCACTCAACAACTACTGCGCGGACGTCGCGACGATGGACCTGCTGTCGCTGGCCGGTGTCGCCGGTCGCATTCAGGCGTCCGAAGACCTGCAGATGCCGCGCGTGCATCAGGCGTCGCTCAGCTATGACCGGCAGCTGATGGCGAACCTCGTGCTGCAGACTTCCTATCAGATGCTCCGCGGCCGGCACACGATGCGCTCGATCAACATCAACGCGCCGGTGAACGGCGTGCGATCGAACCCGGCGTTCGGCGATATCACGCAGTTCGAGTCAACCGGTCGCACGCAGAGCGACCGCTTCTCGATCGGCGCCATGATCCGGTACCAAGTCCGTCAGCAACAGAACCAGATGCGCTTCACCTACACGCTGGCGCAGGAGAAGAACTTCGCCAACAGCGCCACCTCGCTCCCGTCCGACAACCTGAACCCCGATGTGGACTGGGGCCCGGCCAATAACGACATCCGCAACCGCTTCCAGATTCAGGGTCAGGTGCCGTTGCCGTTCGCAATCCGCGCCAATCCGAACCTGACGATCGAGTCCGGCAGGCCGTACAACATGACGACCGGTTTCGACGACAACGACGATGGCGCGTTCAACGACCGGCCGGCTGGAGAGACGCGGAACTCGCTGCGGGGCGACTGGACCTGGAATTTGAACCTGAGCGTCAGCCGCCGCGTCAGTCTGGGCGCTCTGTGGGGCGCCGGAACGCCAACCCGTGCGCAAGGCAACGGCGCGCTGTTCGCGCAGCAGGGCGGCGGCGGCTTCGGTGGCGGCGGTCAGGGCGGCGGTAATCAAGGCGGCGGCAACTTCGGCCGCGGCAACCAGGGGAACAACAACCAGCGCTTCACCATGGAGATCTTCGCGCAGGCGCAGAACATCCTGAACCACGTGACGCGCACGCAATACGTCGGCAACCTGTCGTCGCCCTTCTTCGGGCAGGCGATTGGCGTCGGCAGCGCGCGCGACATCAACGTCGGCGTGCGGTTTAACTTTTAGTTAGCTAGTTAGCTAGTTGGGTAGTTCGTAGTAGTTCGTAGTTAGAAAGCTGCGAGCTACCCAACTTCAGTTCGGCCCCCGCCTCCTCCTCACTACGAACTATCCAACTATCCAACCAGCTAACTAGACTAGCGGTGTGAACGTCACCATCGCGGGCGCTGGCGTCATCGGGTGCGCCATCGCTCACGAGCTGGCCGCACGAGGCGCGCGTGTGCGCGTGCTCGACGGCCGCGGACCGGGCGGCGGGGCCACTCGCGCGTCCGCCGGGATCCTGGCGCCGTACATCGAAGGCCACGACCCGGCGATTCTGGCGCTGGGCGTCCGCAGCCTCGATCTCTACGACGAGTTCGTCCGCCGCGTGGTCAGCGACTCCAGCGAGGAGGTCGAATACGAGCGGAACGGCACTCTCGAGGTCGCCATTACGCTCGACGAGGCGATGGCGCTGCGACGACGCGCCCGCGCGCTGGCCGGGTCACGCATCGAGCATGCGCTGCTCGACGCTGGCGACGTCCGCCGTCTCGAGCCGGAGATCACCCCTGCAGCCGTCGCAGGGCTCCACGTCCGCGCGCACGGATACGTCGCCGCCGGCGGGTTGACGCGCGCGTTGACGTCGGCGGCGATGCGGCTCGGAGCTGCGTTCGATATCGGAACCGTGGCGTCGGTCGAGGGCGGTTCCGTCGCGCGCGTGCGCACCGCCGATGCGGTGATCGAGAGCGATGCCGTGATCATCGCCGCCGGCAGCTGGTCGTCGGGTCTCGGAGGAGTCGACGTCGTTCCCGAGGCAGTAAAACCGATCCGCGGTCAGCTCCTCCAGCTACGGCTGCCGAGCCGGGCCGCGGAGCGGGTGATCTGGGGCAGCAACTGCTATCTGGTCGCGCGGCAGGACGGAACGGTGCTCGCGGGTGCGACGGTCGAGGATGTCGGCTTCGACGAGCGCGCCACCTCGTCTGGTGTGCAGGAGCTGCTCGAGGGGGCGCTGTCGCTGATGCCGGTGCTGCGCGGCGCCGCGTTCGAGGAGGTCCGGGTCGGTCTGCGCCCACGGACACGCGACGAGTTGCCGGCGGTCGGCGCTTCGTCGACAATGCGGCACGTGTTCTACGCCACGGGCCACTACCGGAACGGCGTGCTGCTCGCCCCGCTGACCGCGCGCGTCGTCGCCGACCTGGTCCTCGATGGAAAGGCGGACGAGAGCCTGGCGCGCCTCGACCCGCGGCGGCTGGGACTGTAACCGCGAGCGAGGAGTCGAGGGGTGAGACTCAAGAAGTTCTATACCTCGCGTGAAGTGGCGGCCATGACCGGGCTGAGCGCGCGGCAGCTGCAGTGGTGGGATTCGCGCCGCCTGTTCACCGCGGCACGTGCGACGCAGCGCACGGAAGCCGGCGGCTTCACCGAGCGCCGCTATACACCGCTCGACGTCCTCGAGCTTCAGGTGCTGGCTGACCTGCGGCGGCGCGGCTTCTCGGTCCCGCGCCTTCGCCGCCTGCTGACGGCGCTGCGCGACGTGTTCGGCGTCCGGCTCTACGAAGCGATCGGCGAGGGTGGCCCGATGACGCTCTTTCTGGCCGGCGATCAGCTCTACGCCAGAACCGTGGACGGACGGTTCTTCAACCTCGACGCGCCGGCGCAGCCGCTGCTGGTCGTTGGAGAGGAGCTGTCGCTGCGGCCGCTGACCGCGCACGAGCGCCGGCGCCGGCCGGCGCAGCGCGTGAAGAAAAGCGCTAGCGGATTGGAAAAACCTTCTCGAGATCGTCGGCCGGACGCGCGATAACGTGCACGCCAATCAGCTCGCCGACGCGCCGGGCCGCCGCCGCGCCGGCGTCGGTGGCCGCCTTCACTGATCCCACGTCTCCGCGAATAAGTGCCGTGACCAGCCCGGCGTCCACTTTCTGCCAGCTGACCAGCACGACGTTCGCGGTCTTCAACATCGCATCGGCCGCCTCGATCATCCCGACGAGGCCGCGCGTTTCGATCATGCCGAGCGCGTCGCCGACGTCGGATTTCGAAGATGTCTTGGGTTCAGTGGGCACGGCGGACCATCTTAACCCGGCTGTGGGGTGGACGGGACCGAGATTTACCGCCACGTCGCCGCCCGTTCCTACCATCCTTCCCGCGCGCGGAGCGCGGTGATGTGCGCGACGTGATGGCGTGAATGCCAGCCGTACATCTGCACTTGCCAGTCGAGTGTCAGCGGATCGGGGTACTCCGGATGCACGAACGTCCTCTGCCAGTCGTCGTCTGTCATCGTTCCGTAGATCGCCAGCCATCGGGCGTGCAGGCTGCGCACCAGTTCCAGCGACACGGCGACGGGAAGCCGCACGTCGGCGAGCGCCGCGAACTTCTTCTCGTCGTACGCCGCGATGGTAGGCCGCTCTTCGGTTAAGGCGAGTTTCAGCCGGATGAAGGCATTCAGGTGACTGTCGGCGACGTGATGCACCACCTGCCGCACCGTCCAGCCGCCCGGGCGGTACGGCGTATCGAGCTGCGCCTCGTTCAAGCCCAGAACAGCGGTGGCGAGGTGTCCCGGCAGTGCGCCGATATCCGCGACGGCGCGCCGTCGTAACCCGGCCGACGGCGGCTGGGGAGTAAAACGGCCGATGGGATAGCTCAGATCTTCGGTGATTGCGGTCATGACGTTTTGTACACCTTCAGGCCGCTCAAATTGGCAGCAGTACAATCGTCCGTTCCCATGCCGCTCGTCGCCGCCGAAGGGGCGCTTCTCGACTACATCTTCGACAACACCTGCCCGATCTGGAACGAAGGGCTGACACGCACGGCGTACGGCCAGTGGAACCTTGCGCAGCTGAAAACGTCGTGGGGGAGCGGTCATCTCCAGCGATTCGCCCTGCTCGACGAGGATGGAAATCTGCTGGCCAGTGCCAAGCGGTACCGACACGACATTCACCTCGACGGCCGCGAAGGGTGGATGGCTGGCATTGGCGCCGTCTTCACGCCCGTCGAGGCCAGAGGCCGCGGCCATGCCTCGCGGCTCATCGAGCTGCTGGTTGAACGTGAGCGTGCCGCCGGAGCGCTGCTGGCCGGACTGTTCTCGGAGATCGGCGCCGGGTTTTACGAGCGGCTTGGATTCCGGACCGTTCCGCTCGACGAGGTGACGATTACGGTCACGCTGAAAGGCGGTTCGCCGGCGATGCTCGTGCGCTCGGGGGTGGAGCGAGACCTGCCCGACATCGCGGCGATGCACGCGGCGAGAACGGCGGGTGTCCGTTTTGCGCTCCGCCGCGATCCGTCGGTGATCCACTATGCGCTGACCAAGAAGCGGCTGCTGGCCGGATTGGGTCCCCCCGGCCTGCGCCAGGTCGAGTTCTTCGTCGCCGAAGAAGGAGCCTCGGCGGCCGCGTACGTGGTTCTTTCTGAAAACGCGAATGGCTGGACGCTGGAGGAGGCAGGCGATCGCGATCCGGCCGGGGCGCGCATCGGCGCGATGCTGCAGGTGCTGATGGCGCGCGAGCCGGCGCATCGGACGCCGCTCATCCGCGCCTGGTGGCCGCGGTCGATGCCGGTGCCGCCGCAGATCGAGCTGACCAATCGCGGCGATGCACAAGACATCTTCATGGTGCGGCCGCTGGCGGACGTCGCGGTACCGCAACGAGCGGACGACGTGTTCTATTGGCGGAGTGATTATTTTTGAGAGGCGCCCTTACAAGGGCGCCCTACGCTGTACGTAGCCCCGCTGTTACGCAGGGCACCCCTTCAGGGGTGCCTCCTCATCTCTGAATCAACCGCAGGTCGAGCGCGCGCCGCTCGCCTTCCCGCAGCGAAAACCGGGCCGCGCGATCGCGGATCCGCTTGAGGAACTCCGGATCGCTTTCCTCGCCGTCTTCGAGGTAGTCCACGGCTACGGCGCGGTAGTCCAGACTCGGGGGCAGGCCGGTGATCTGGAACGTTCCGTCTTCTCGTGCACGCACGGCGCGAACGAACCGCGACGGATACGTCCACTTCGCCTCGTCGTCTGTGAAGATCACCACCGTGGCGTCTCTGTCCGCATCGGTCGGCGCAAAGGAGCCGGACGTAACCGATCCCGCGAGCTCGGTCACGCGGTCGGTGAGCACGACGCGGATGGCCGTGCCCGTGCCCCGCGCGGTAGAGAGGTCAATCGGTCGATCGGTGACGTCCATGTCGTCGAGCAGGATCGCCTTGACCGCCCAGTTGTCTGGCAATTCTTCGACCGACAGCGATGACGGGCCGGAAAGCGACAGCGTCATCGGTGCGTCGCGCAACCCGTCCGTTCCGTTATGCATCATGGTCATCGAATCCGAGGCGCCGCCCGCTGCGCGAACGCTGATCCGCGTCGCCGGCAGCGGGGCGGTCACTCCCTGATCGCCGACGACCGTCACGGTCACTGTGCCACCGGGCGCGGTGGCCACCGTGAGCCCGGCGATGTCACCGTCTACGGCGACAGACATCGACCCCATTTCAACAGTCGGCCTGGCGGCGGGACCGATGATTCGCTGGTTCGGAATGTCGAAGACGGCTGAGAGATTCGGTCTGGTCTGCGCGATGAGCTGGAACGATCCCGGTGGCACACCGGTGAGCTCGAAGGTGCCATCCGCCGCGGCGTCGTCCATGATTCGCAGCGGACCCATGCCGTTGCCGATCCCGCTGGCGGCAAAGTCCAGATCTCGCGCCACCAGTGTCACCATCGCACCTGCCGCGGGTGCGCCAGCCGATGTGAGCACGGTGCCGGTGACGCGCGCCGTAGTCACGCTGCTCAACTGCATGTCGGCGCGCGCTTCACCACTGACATCCACGGTGATCCGCTGCGCCAGGTCGCGATTTGCGGTGCCGGGGAAGAAGATCGGCGCGCCGAGCCCCGGCACCGCGTTGCCAATCGGCCGGCCGGCCCGGTCTTCGACACGACGCGGAGTCGCAGTGACGTAGTAGTCGCCGGGTGGGAGGCCGTAGAGGCGGTAGCCCCCTGTGTCATCCGTCATGTCAGCCGATCCAACGGCCTGCAGTCCCGCCTGCCCCTGCACGATTCGCCGGCGCAGTGCCTGGACTCGCGCGCCCAGTACCGGCTCGCCGGACGCGTCGTAGATCCTTCCGCTGATCGCGCCCGCGCGCGGCAGCCTGACGTCGGCGTCCGCACGCTCGCCCTGCTGCAGCCTGATCGTGGCGCGCCGCTCGAACGGCCGCTTCTGGCCAAAGTAGAGCGGAACGAACCCGGTCCTCGAGACGTGCAGCGTGAACGTGCCGGCCGGCAGATCGCGCACGACGTATCTGCCGTCGCTGTCGGTGGTCGCCAGGCGTGTCAGGCCGCTCTCGCTGATGGCTCGAACCTCTGCGCGGCGCAATGGCGCACCGGTGTTTGCGGTCACACGGCCGCCGATGGACGAGGTCAATGGATCGATGCGAATGGGTACGGGCCGCCGCTGCTGTGCCCAGGCCAGCGGTGTGCTGCCCACCAGCGCCAGCGAGAACAGCGCGATGAAGTAAGCGACTCTCATGGCTGAAGCACCTTCAGATCGAGCGTGCGCTTCTCCTCGGCGGCAAGGTCGAACGCGGCCGCCTGGCTCTGAACCTGCTGCAGGAACTCCGGATCGTTCTCCTGCCCCGGATCGAGTTCCTTGACGGCGACCGCAAGGTACTGCTGGCCGGGTGGCAGACCGGCAATGCGGAATCGTCCGCGGACGTCTGCTTGCGCGCTGCGCATGCGGCGCGGCGTCCACTGCGTCGAGTCTGCGGGAAACACCACGACGAACGCCCCGGATCCCTCCGCGCCGCCAATTGTCCCGCTCAGATCCGTCACCCGGTCGGTTATCAACACGGTTACAGGCACGGCCTGCTCGCGGCCGATGTCGATGGCCGCGTCGCTGGCGTCGAGGCCGCCGCCAAGGAGCAACGATTTCACGGCCCAACCATCGGGAACCGACGCGTCGAGCGTGAATGGGCCCGATGGCGCCTGTAGCTCGAACGTCGTTCCGGTGACGCTGACGAACGTTCCCTCCGCGCCAGCGCGGCGCGGGCGCGCAACGATCTCGATGCCCGGCGGAATCGCGCGCCGGACACCGGCGTCGGCGACGATGGTTCCGTGGAGCGTCCCTGGCTTCGCCGTGACCACGGAAATTCCCTCGACATCGGCGCCGGAGACCGTGACCGTCGCCGCGCCGATTTCAGCAATGGAACTTGGACTGGAACGGACCTCGGCGATGAGCGTGTAGGTCCCGGGCGGGATGTCCGCCATCGTGAACGTGCCGTCGTCGCGCGTGATCCCGCCGGAGCCGAACGACATGCCCACGTCGATCGCGTCCGCCGCCAGGCTGAGGAACGCTTCCGCCGGGCGGCCCTCCGACGTCGTGACAAAGCCGCTCAGCCTGGCCGTGCGCACCGGCAGTAACGCGAAGTCGACCGAGGCTTCGCCGCCGGACGTCACGCGCACCTTCTGCGCCAGGGCGAAGTCCGCGGTGCCCGGATAAAAGGTTGGCGAGAGAGTCGTCTGCATCACCGACTCAGGCGGGGCAAGGCGGGCGCTTGCCGTGACGAAGTATTCGCCGGCGGGCAGGCTATGCACCCGGAATGTGCCGGTGTCGTCAGTTGAATCCGCCTCGCCGACCTGCTCGAGATATCGCCGGTTGCGCACCATCGTCGGTCGCAGCACCGCGACGCGGGCGGCGGTGATTGGTTCGCCGAACTCGTCGTAGATCCGCCCGACGATCGCGCTCGCGCGCGTGAGCGGAATCTCCACGCCGACCTGTTGGCCGGCGGTGAGCGGGATCGGCTGCTCGCGGCCGAACGGTCGCGACTGCCCGAGCTTCCGGCTGATGTAGCCGGCTCGCGAGACCGTGATCTGCCATGCCCCTGCTTCCAGACCGCGCAGCTCGAAGCGCCCGCGTTCGTCTGTGACGACCTCGCGCGGAAAGCCCATTCCGCTGGCCGCGGAGACGATCGCGTTTCGAAGCGGCACGCCGGACTCGGCGGCGGTGACCCTGCCTGTGATTGCCGCCGGCTGGGCAGGTTGACCGGCAGTTCGTGGGTCCCGCGGTGGTCGCGGCTGTTGTGCCGCCGCTGCATCGAGGGCGGCGAGAACAACCGCGAAAGCGGCGAGTTCACGCCTCATCGAACGACCAAAGGCAGGTCGAGGACCTTCTGATCGCCGGCCGACAAGGAGAAGGTGGAAGCGGCCGTCTTCGCGCGCTGGAGGAATTCCGGATTCTGCGCCTCATCCTGCTCGATGAAATCGACGGCGACAGCAAGGTATCGCTGGTGCGGCGGCAGACCGCTGACGGTGAACTGGCCGCTTTCCGTGAGGCGCGCGGTCTTCACGAACCTGGAGGAGGCCGTCCACTTCGCCGGCTCGTCGGCGAAGACCACCACGGTCGCTCCTTTGACGGAGCGATCTGAGCGGACGGTGCCAGTGACCTGCGACACGCGATCAGTCAGCTCGACGCGCATGGCCACGCGGTCAGCGGGACGGAACTCCGCCGCAATGTCGGAGATGTCGATTCCGTTTGCCGTCACCGACTTCACCGCCCAACCGGCAGGCAGCGATTCGAAACGGAAGGTATAGACGCCGAGCAACCCTGTCAGCTCGAACGTCCCATTGGCGTTGACGTCGCTGCGCGGCAGAAACGATGCCTGGGAGTTGTCAGCGGGGATGGCCATCGCACGTATCCGTGCGTCCGGCAGCTTCATGCCGTTGTCGGAGACGACGGTTCCCTGGATGGCGGCGCCGGAGCCGGTGACGACCGTCAGCCCGGTGATGTCGCTGCCGTCAACGACGATCGGCATCGAGGCGACCTCGGGCGGCGCTGCGCCGACGCTCGGTCCGAGCACGTTCAGCAGGTAGTCTCCCGGCGCGACGTTCGTCAGCGTGAATGTGCCGTCGGTTCCCGATCCGTTCCGGCCGCCGCTGGGACTGAAGGCCTGTCCGAGGCGGCTCGTCAGGCTGATCGTCGCGCGAATGGGCTGGCCGTTCGACCCCGTCACGCGGCCGGCTATCCGCGCTGAGCGGGCGGGGACGACCGACAAGTTGATGCCCGACTGTTCTTCGCCGAGGCCGAGGGTGATCCGCTGCGCATCCGCGAGCGTCACGGTTCCCGGGTAGTAAGTTGGCGCGTACGATCGTCTCTCGCCGTTGTTGAGCGTTACTTGTCCACTGATATTGATCAATTCAGCCTGCAGGCTACTTCCCGGGTCCCCGCCGGGACTGAGGGCGATCATTCTCGGCGCAGATGGATCGTTGACCGAAACGTAGTACTGACCGGGCGGCAGGTTGTAGATCCGATACGCGCCGTTGTCGTCGCTGGGAACAGGCACACCCGTGCGTGTTGTCCGGACCCCTTGCGCTGTGTTCTGGATGCGAAGCGCGGTGACGTTCGCGCCGGCGAGCGGATCGCCAAACTCGTCGACGACGCGACCCGAAATCGCGCCGCCGCGCGAAAGCCTGAAGTCGGCTACGAACTGCTCCCCGTCGGCCAGAACGATTGGATCCGTCGTGGCAAACGCGCTGCGTTGGCCGAACTGCTGCTGGATGTAGCCAGTCTTCGAGGCGCGCAGCGTCCATCGGCCCGCGGGCAGATCGCGAAACTCGAATGCGCCGTTGTCGTCGGTCTGTGTGTTGCGTACCGTTTCGACCCCGCGGTCGGGGACGTATACAGCGCTGATTGAGGCTCGCCTTACTGCTGTACCCGTCGTTGCGCTGACGACGCGACCGCGGATGACTGCGGTGCCCGCGGGCAGTTGCGGGCTGCGGCCGCGCTCGCGATCCTCGCGCGGTGCAGCCGCGCCGCCCTGACGCCCCCGGCCGCCTGCCTCGGGGCCGCCTTGCCGACCCGCCGGGCCGCTTTGCCGCTGCGCGAGCAGCGACGGACCGACCCCGACCGTCGCGGTGACGGCGAGGACAATGGCGAAGCGGCTGAAGAGACGCATAAGGAATTTGCCCGCGGCGATCACGAGTATAGACATCCGCAGAGGGCTTGTGGCCGGGCCAGGATTGTTAAATTTCTGCGGCAATTACGACGTTTGCGGCGAGCCGGCCGCTGGCGCCCGTCAGGAATCCGCCAGGGTGCGTGCCCGCTCCGCACAGGTACAGCCCCGACACGGGCGTTCCGTAGCGCGCATGTCCCAGAAGCGGACGCATCGTGAAGAGCTGGTCGAGCGCAAGCTCACCGTGGAAGATGTGCCCTCCCGCCAGCCCGTAGTCACGCTCCAGATCCAGTGGCGTGAGGACCTGCGCGGCGACGACCTGAGATCTCAAGCCGGGCGCGTATCGTTCGAGCACGTTGAGGACATTCGCAAGGAGAGCGTCGCGCGCGACGGTCCAGTCTGCCCGCAGACCGCGCGGCGCGTAATGGACGTAGACGGAGGCGACGTGTGCGCCCGCAGGCGCAAGCGTGCCGTCAACGAGCGATGGAATCGTCAGTTCCAGCCAGGGCTCCGTCGAGAACTCGCCGTACTTCGCGTGGTCGAACGCCCGCTCGAGGTAGTCGAGGTCCGGTCCGATCTGGATGCGCCCGCTCAATGCTTCCGGACTGCAACCGAAGTCAGGGAGCGACGACAAAGCGAGGTTGACCTTCGCCACAGTACCGGCTGCCCGGTAGTGCTGGATCTTCGCGGCAAAATCCGGCGACAGCTCTGACGGTTCAATCAGCCGGAGGAACGTCGTCTTCGGGTCCGCTCCGGAGACGACGACATCGGTGCTGACGGTCTGGCCGGCGGCCACAATCGCGCGCACGGCGTTACCGCGCACGACGATTCGTTCCACAGGCGTTGAGGTGCGGATCTCCGCGCCCGCGGCCTGCGCGGCCGCGGCCAGCGCGCGCGTCGCGGCTCCAGGACCTCCCTTGACCCTCAACGCCGAACTACCTGACAGCCGCCGGTGTGCCTCGCGCATCAGCAGCATCAGCGAACTTCCGGCGGAGCGGGGGCCGAACATCGTGCCCGTCAGCGCGGGGGCCGCGATCGTCGCTCGAACCAATTCGTGCTCGAACCATTCCTGGACGAGATCGGCCACGGGCATCGGCCCCCAGCGCAGCAGCCGGTGCGCGTCGCGCTTGCCGAGCGACCGGAAGGTCCGCACGGTCTTCAGCAGGTTCCACAGGTCCGTGGCGCCCGGCCGGTCAATAGGCGGCGGGGGATATTCGAAGGCACTGGCGAGCACCGATGCCGCGCGCTGGAGCGACGTCTGGAAGGCCGGAAACGCTTCGGCGTCCTTTCCGCTGAAGGCATTGATGCTTTGTCGCGTCTGTTGAGCGTTCTCGTCGATGACGAGGTGTCCGGCCGGCGAGAGCGAACACACGCGCGCCGGCGCGCGAAGCACCTCGAGCCCATGGCGCGCCAGATCCATCTCGCCGACGAGACGCTGCTGCAGCAGCACCTCGTGCGTCAGCGTCGGACAGTGAAAACCCGGATGGAGTTCGTTCGTAATCGCGCCGCCGCCGACCTCGGCGCGGGCC
>Ga0209486_10000771_pt1 | contig 14079 bp, 17 predicted proteins | sample NCCompost_FD_187518 | JGI IMG/M metagenome (GOLD analysis project Ga0209486, IMG submission 187518) | Agricultural soil microbial communities from Utah to study Nitrogen management - NC Compost (SPAdes) (version 2) | ecosystem: Environmental > Terrestrial > Soil > Agricultural land | place...
TAGCTCCCCAAAGACGGGCACCAACCAGATCAGCACCTCCTAAATTAGTGCCGACTAATCTTGCACCGCTTAAATTAGCACCCATCAAATCTGCACCGCTTAAATTAGCACCCATCAGATCTGCACCATCAATATCACTTCCGCTTAAATTAGCACCCATCAAATCTGCATCCCTCAGATCCGCATCCCTCAGATCCGCATCCCTCAGATCCGCATCCCTCAGATCCGCATCCCTCAGATCCGCATCCCTCAGATCCGCATCCCTCAGATCCGCTTCTCTCATAGATAAACTCTTAAAATCATTGGCCCTTTTATCATTAAATTCATTTATCTTTCCACTTTGCAGTAACTTTATAGCTTCGTAGTTTATTGCTTTTCTATGTTTACTGGTTGGTTCTACAGATGTTTCTATAGCATGACTATAGATATTCCAATCACGTACATTTCTTAAAGTATCTGAATTTTGAATTAGAAAATTCCATAAACCAGAGTCTGTTTTAAAATCTCGTAACACTTTCCACACTTTCATGTCTCCCTCCTCCTTTTTTCCTTCGTACAAATCCAAACTCTTTAAGCGTGTTTCGTCATCCATTTTTAGATACTTCTCTAATCCCTTAAAGAATGATTCATCTGATCTTACCAATATATTATAAAACTTGGTCCATCGTAAATGAATGGCTTGAATTATGAGTAATTCCTTTGCCTCAAAATTTTTCTTACCCGAGAAAATCAATTCCTTTGCCTCAAAATTTTTCTTACCCGAGAAAATTTCATGTGCTACAAAAAAGTTGTTCAAGAATCTTTTAATCTCTCTGGGATTATTGTCTATTGCTACTGAAATTAGATCTATATTTTTTTCAACAACGTCCTTGAACTTATCATGGATCATCCCCTTTTTAATTAAATCTTTGACCAGGTTAACAATATCATGATTACTCCATTTGGGTAAAGTAATTGGTATTTGAATCAACTTCTTAATGTAATGCTCTCCATCAATACTCATTTTGTTATTTTCAATGTTGCTAAACTTGATAATCATATCATGACTTATTCCAATGATGTAAACAAATCCCTCAATATCATGAAATATTCTTATGAGTTCTAAAATTTCAAGAGCCCTCTTGGGAGGACACTTATCCAAATCATCCACAAATACAATAATCCTGAATGCAGGATTATCCAGCCGGAGATTTCTTAATTCTTTCTTGATCTCCTCCAAACCATCAAAGTAGACCGTGTCTCTATCTAATTCTGCTATTAGTTGGATCTTTGAATTTAATTCCCTTTTAAAAGTATCAAGCATCTCATCTGAAATTTCATCCTCTTCTGAAGCGTACTTGGATATGATTGATGTAAGGATATCTGGAGTTTTCTTGAGATAATTTATTGCACTTGTTTCCAACTTCTGTTTTAAAACTTGAAATTGTTTCTCAGCCGGTAACGCAAATGCAATGCTTTTTAACAATGAAACCAGCGGGAATTGTTCCTGTTTATAGCGCCACGGTTCAAGTCTTATTCTGATCAAATCCTTATCAGTTTGAAAGACTTTGTCGACAGCATTTATCAAAGTGGTCTTTCCTGTTCCCCAATCGCCGAAAATCCCAATAGTAAATTTTGGATGTGAGTTTCTTACAATGTTGACTATAGCATTAGCATATAAATTGAAATCAAGAATTGGATCATTGGCAATGTCGTCTGTTAAGATTAACCCTCTTTGAGATAGTTCATCCTCCGTGGACAAAATCACATCTTACTTTAAACTTGATTCATTTTTAAGTATTTGTTGCTAATGGAGTTAATGTGGAATATATTTTTTGGATCTTGAAGAATAAGACATCCAGATTTTGTACTAATGAGTTATTAATTAATGGCGAATTAGCCCCAAGTAATATCTAAGCGTGTTGAGGACTTGCATTAGCCACAGTATGTCGTAACCTATATTTTTGTACTTCATTTCTTTATTCTTGTTTATAGACACTTTTCAAATCTATTGATCTTGTACTAATTAAAGACTATTACTAATTTAGAGACCTTTAGTGTCAGTTTCTGCACTCCTCTGGATACTTTCCAAATTATGTGATGATACCTCAAAAGAGAGGTATTATTCAGGAGTAACATCGAAGCATGAAATTTCTCATAATTTCATAAATAATTGATAATGGTGCGCAGTAATTATTGAAGGGGATTGATGGAATGTCCTATAATGCTGTCCCCTTTCATGATAATGCAACATGGACACTTTTGTTCTATACAAACTGCTGCCTGTTCATGTTTACATACTGTACAAATACAGGGCTGCTGTTGAATTTTGCCCAGCTGTTCCATTTCTTTCTTTTCTCTGCGGGATCTTTCGTCAGCATACAGCCATAAAAATACGACAGGTATTCCAATTGCAAAGAAAATGAGCATAGTACGTACAGGAACTTTCAAGACAAATAATGCAAGACCGAAAATCAATACTCCTATACCTAAAGTTGCAAGCCAGCGATTTGTGAGGTTATCCATATCCATTTTGCGTCATCTTCTACCTGATGTAAGGACTTTCTCCCTCATCATTTTCAATATCTTTGTCTTGTTCATTAATATTAATATCAGTTGAATCAATGTAAGTCTTTTTCTTTTTCCTTCGCAGTCTTCTCACTTCTTCAAGTATCTCCCTCAGTTGATCCTCGGAGATCTTTGCGATTTTAGCATCACATTCTATGCCTTTTAAATCAAGAACCTGCTCTGTTAGTCTAATAATCTCTTCTCTATCTTTTTCTTCATCATCAGTTAGCATGTTAGCGCTTTTGAATCGAAAAAAGGCGAATTCACTCATCTAACTGTAATAATACAACAAACTTATTATTATTATATCGTAATTGTTTGGGCTTTTTAAGACTAGGACTTGAACTATTATTTTGTATCTTGAAATCTTACAAAACATACTCCAAATAAAATACATTTCTATCTAATATGATATCAGATTACTTTTTCCTTTAAATGGTTTCAAACATCCAGTTCCTCTTATAGGTTTCATCTAGAAATCAAATCCTTTAAAAAGCTCAAGTAACTTGATAAATGTTGCTAAAAATTATAACATTACATCAAGCCTTCTACGGGAGCAAATCCATGATAATATGGAATTTGACCCAATTCATCTTTTGGTGGAATTTCTACAATTGATATTAAGTGACCCTCCGGGTCCTCAATAATTGCATGTTTTCCGAAAGATTCCTCGGTAATCCTCTTATGGAATTTGACCCCTTTTTCTTCGAGCTTTTTACAAACAGATTCCAAGTTACTGACATTGAATCCTACTAGCATATTTGAAGATCCTTTCTGTTTGATGCGTGCAGGATGTAATGCTAATACAGCACCTTGAGCTTCATTTTGAAATTCAACCCAATCTGGTGACTGGTTTTTTATTTTAAGTTCAAGAATATCCCTGTAGAAGTCTATACTTTTTTCTAAATCCTCAACTAAAAGAATAGCAGCACCCAGTCGTTTGAACATTCAATTCTTCTTATATCTTTGGACTTAAATTTGATTCGGTTTGCAATTCTTCATTTTACCATATCTTGATATTTTGTAATCTGCCATCGTTAAAAAAGACCAAAATTAGCCTAATGATATCTAGTAAACAACCATTACAGTTATCAAAATACTGATACTATTGCAAAAGGATGTTTGATAATCTATAATAGTTTGTAATAGAGGAACACAAAGGTGGTGGAAAATAATATCCATGAATGGTAATTAAACAAATGATTTATTGACCAAAAAATGACTCTGGAAATGGTATTATGATATGTTGTAGTACCGGTAGTATGTTTGACTATTCTGATCATTTTGTAAATATAGTGGGTGATGCTGAAGAGCCAATTTGTGATTATCGTACATGTCGCCACAAGCTTTCAGAACATTATCCATCAAGTCGTATCTGTAGGTGCTCTCACCCAAGTAATAAGGCGATTGGAATAAGGCTTTCCACAACTGCTCAAAGTACAATTCATCTCTAAATCAAACAGCAAACCAACAGTTAATCAGGCTGTGTTGTAAAACAAGTATGAATCTCACTTCAATTTGTTGATGACGGAATCAACCTTTTGATCAAGATTTTGTTCCTTATCCAATCTTTCATCAATATGCACAATTGAGATTATTCTCTTTATTCCAGACGATTTAACCGCCTCATGTGCAATATTTATTGCATTCAAAATGTCCACCATACTATTTGATTGAATTTGAGTTCCAAGTGGAGTAAGGGTTGCTCTCAGATCTTTGATTCCACTAATTGCGTCAAAAGCTAGTGCTATTTCCTTGCTCATGCTTGTTCCTGAACGAGAGCCCACAGGAACGAGACTTATCTCTGCGGTAATCATTCTATAACTTTATTCTAAGAAAAATTATTTAAGTACTCCTAATTATCAAGGGTCTTGATAGAAAAAGAATGATGTTTTCTATTATCATTACGAATGTTTGAATGATAGAAGTCTGCGAGGAATATTATTGTGTTTTATTTAGAACTAGATTGTTTGTAATGGAATTAGAAAGTGCAGCAGTCTTGTTCAAATCAGTAAATAATACAACGGTAGTAATGGATTGAATAGTACTATTTGGTAAACTGGTAACAAATTGCTGAAAACCATTCTTATCAGCTTTGAATCCATTTGGAATTGACGTCGTTTTCATTAAAGTTCCATTGGCTGTATAAATTTTCATCGTTCCACTGATTTGTTTATCTACCGTGGCAGGATCGGTAACCGAATATGTGGTAGTTAACTTGATCACCTGGACGTTCTTGCCCAGTGGTAAATAAAATTGGGCATCATTTAATTTTAGAGCTATTTCCTTGCCGTGGTTCGAAAATACCGATTGCTGTAAAGTCGGAAGGACAAATACGCCGACCACAATAAATAGGACAATATACCGATAATTTCCAGTTTTATTATTCCAGTTCATAGATTCACCATTTTACTCCCATTTTACTCATAGAATATCATTTGAACATTTAATTCAAACTCGACATATATTAACAGTATAATATGCAGAATCGAATTTAATTAACTGATAGTTTAGAATATTTGATCTTGATACCAGAATAATTTATTCATTTTAACCTAACTACTGGAAGTATCAGTAAAATAATAACCAAGGCCCCTAACAACCAAGCTATCTCATATCCCAAGCCACTTACTATACTGGAAAATAAGACCGGGACCCAGAAGACCCCGAATAACGAAACACCATTTACGAAACTTACTGCAAGCGTCTGATACTGAGGTTGTGCCTTGTTGATTTCCTTTGCTTTTGCATATACTATTACAAAACCTGCCGATAAGAAAAATCCTGTTATAAGTATCGATGCCGTAATAACATATAGTGAATCGGTAGCAAAACCCACCAGACTGACCGCACTAATGATACCTGAAATCAATAGTAATTTCCTTGCATTACCAATCTTGTCATAGAGTTTCCCAAAAAAAGGAGATGAGACAAGCGCGACTATTAGACTTAGGCTTCCTATTAACCCGGCATCAATTGGATTAATCTTTAAATGATCTACAAAGTAGAATACACTAAAAGTCAAAATCATACTCGATCCTGCTTGAAATCCTAGCAATGTGATTCCAAGGACTATCAATGATTTGTTAAATAAGGTACTAAAAACATGTGATACCTTAATCTTAAACTCATTCCGTATTTCATCGACATCCCTTAGTAATGCACTGCTTAGAATAATGGCAGTTGATATTCCCAACCCGCCACTCAAAATAAGTGTCGCTCTCCAACCAAAGTGTTCAGCCAATACCACCCAACCAAATAATCCAATAATTCCGCCCAAGGCATGGGCTGAATTTAGTAATCCAATTCCCAGCCCTTCTGATTCCTTTCCTAAATATTTCGAAACTAGGATAACACTTGGTCCAAAGAAACATGCCATTCCTAAACCAATTATGAATCTCAACAGAGTGATTTGCGAAGTATTACTAACTAATCCAGTTACTAATGCTGCAGATGAGGCTATCATGATTCCATATATGGCAATCTTTCTAGGACCATACTTTGCAGCAATGATTCCTGCAGGTACTTGGAACAGACCTACACCGATAAGAAAGCTAGCACTTATTATTCCAAGCATGGCGATATCTTCTTTAAAATCGGAAGCGACCAGGTAGAAGATAGAAGCAATGTTAAACCAATTGATTGTATATACTACTCTTGCAAGCATTAATGAAAGAGTTGCGATTTTATGTTGCCTCATAGGATGATTACATTTCTCTGAAGTTTTATTGTTTGTAAATAAGGACTGTTTATACGGTCTATTGTCAAGAAACTCTAGTTTTGATCTATGACTACATAATATTCAGTAATGTCTTCAAAAGCTTTTATTTTTTCTTCTTTTATTTGAATAGTTTCCATATTGAATTTTTGTGAAACCTTTTCCTTTGTATATTGCGATATAACGATTTGATCGGTCTCAGCTATACCTTCCATCCTGCTTGCCAAATTCACATGAGTTCCTATTACTGTAAACTGGTCCCTTTCTTGACTTCCCATGAGTCCAACTAAGACAGAGCCGGTATTAATCCCGCATTTTATATCTATATTTGTATCCAAATTAGTAACCGTACTCCAAATATCCAACCAATTTTTTTTAAAAAATTGGAATGCCTTCTTGATTTTTAGAGCCGCGATAATCGCATTCGATGCACCAATTGAGCCGTCAGCATCCGTTTCCTTGAATCCAAAATATGCCATTATGCCATCCCCAATGAATTTATCAATTATTCCACCATATTCGTGTATAATTGGAACTGCTACGCCAAGATACTCATTGAGAAATACCGCAATGAGCTCCGGATGGTCTTTAAAGATTTCAGTCAATTTTGAAAAATTACTGATATCCCAAAAAACAATGGTCATTACTCTATTCTGGATTAGGGTTGCATGAGGGTCACTCAGATATTCAATAATTGCTGGGTCCAGTTGTCTTTGAAGACGAGTTAATATTTTTTGATTTGCATTGTCGGATATTGACAAGTTTAAGTCGTCTAGAAATCTAGCCTTCTCATCTTCTGTCATCTGGTCCTCGGGTTTGGGTAACATCCCAATCACGCCTCTTTCAGAAGGATGCATAGTGCAGTAATATGGTATACTTTGTTGATTACTATCGATCTTAACAGTTGTAGATTCCCCCGGCAGCATGCTTCCAGTTTGAAAGAAAGGACTTGGCAAGGTAGAATTCGCATCCCCTGAAGTCAAGTTATGTACCTTTGTATCTCGATTGATCCAAGTTATTGATTCACCTTTGACAATCTTGACAATCCTAGGCTCAAAGTACGTTATTTCTTTAGTATTCTCTTTGAATTTAGGAATAACTACAAATTGTTTCAATCAATTCTAAATAATTGACAGGGAATATAACCTTACGTTCGTTCTTTTTACCCTAATTTGGTTTCAGACGTTTATTTTATTAAAAATGTAAACTAGCCATTAATGCTATACAAAGTTCAAGATATACAAGAAGATTTGTATTTCAAGAAAGACATTAATTATAGTATCGGGCCTCTACAATTTATGGAAGGAATTCAAAAACTAAAGTGTAGTTCCTGCGGGATTACATTCATGTCTGAAAATAATAGTCCACTTTGTCCTACATGTTCTGAAAATGCAAGTGCTCATAATCATGGAGAAGAACATAGTTGTGGCTGTGGTGGTCACTAACCATTTTTTTAAGTTTTGATTAATACTATTTGAAGTATCAAGTATCTGAAAATATTTTATTTTGTTCCTTTATAATAACTTCAGATCATACATACTATTGAATTCATAACCAATTTACTAAATATGATTCAATGTCGTTGTTATGTCTTTCTTAAATAACTACAATTTCCAACTCGTCGTAAGCATCTTTTACCGATAGCTCAACTAACGTATCCTCGTAAATCAATAACCAGTCTCGTAAGCCAACAACTGGAAGCTTTCTTACAAATATTTTTCCTGTCTCAATTAGATTTGCCTTTAGATACGCAAATTGTAAAGGGATTTGATTTTCAGGGTTTTTTATTTTAAAAAGACTCTCTTGAAGTTCTATGCCAGGTCGACCTCCCTGAATGTTTACCGTGACGTTTTCAGCATGTCTGTTTTGTATTTTGGCTGTTACATAGCTCTGTCCTATTTCAAATCGATCTATATTCAATAATACTTGAGATCTGACAATAGGTGACTTTGGTATTTCATGAAATAATACTTCAGATATTGCGTCAAAGAACAAGTCTTATATCAGCAATAAGTGGATGATTATTCTATATACAATTTTCTATGATTCCTCAATGAAAATTTTTATTCAATTCAGTGGCTTGGCAGATTTTTGATTAGGCGTAACTTTTCAAATACTATTTAACTTGTTTTATACCCCAAAATTGATTCAAATTTTATAACATTTTAATATATTATTTTAACTTAGTCTACCTGTCTTGATCACTCTTGATGAGCTAGTATTGTTATACGATTACTTTGGGTATCTTGGTATTTTATTAGTGAGCTTTATCATCAGTATATTGTTCTTTTTACCAATACCTTACTTTCCACTTCCTCTCATAGCAGCTTTTAACAAGAATTTGGATCCACATATCATCTCTCTTTCTGGAACGGTTGGTGCTGTTGCCGCAAAAATGATCATATTTTATCTTGCTTACTCTGGACGCAATTTCATTTTCAAGAAATCGAAAGGAAGAACAATGTCGCTTCAAAAACTCCTGGGCAAATATGGATGGATAGGAGCACTCGTTGCTCCAATAATCCCATTTTCTGAAAATTTCATCTATATCACATTGGGACTTACAAAATACAGCCCATGGAAGTTTGCAGTTTCAGTATTTGCTGGAGTTTTTTTATATAACGAGTTTATAGTATGGCTCGGAGTATTACTGGGACGACCATTTGTCCAAAGCATTATTTCACAATTTACAAACACAAGCAATCCTACTGCCCTTATCATAGCCATAATTCTCAGTGGTGCTGGAGTACTGGTTACATTATATTTGCTAGTAAAAATAAACTGGAATAAGATTATTGGAAAAAGGTTTCCATGGACCAGAACTGATAATTCAGATGAATAATCTACTGATATCTAAGGTAAAAGACCATATGACTAGTATGTTATACTAGTTACTTTTTAGGATACCATATTGCCGTCATTATATTACTAGGGTCCGTATCAAAAACATGCATTAGTAAATCTTAATTAGATATGAAGATATTTTATATATATTGCATTATTGGGTAGGCTCATTTTGTCGCATATTGGATAAGAGACAGGGCAATCCGTTATTTCCTGGTGGCGTTGCAGCTATATCAGACATCATCAAGATAGTTGCTGATATGGGAAATCATATTCCTGACAAGTCATGGATGCTATACCTACTGGAATTGTTCAATATTCACAATAATCCTATTGAGTTGAATTTGATATGTCAGTTTGATAATCAAGATTATTTTGAGGCAATTTTTCAGGGCGTTAATAGATACAGATTCAAAAAAGTATTACCAGTCGTTGGTCATTCATACCTGCGAATGATAATGATGTACAAGGAAAATAGACTGATTAGATATAGCCTTACTGATCAGATTAATGGAGACACAGAAATCTTTGATTTTCCTCTTGATAAAATGAATTTTGATTATGTTGGAGGGAATCAATTTACTGGGATTGAGTGGTGGAACAAAACAGGTAATTTTCCGTATTCAATCAGATATAATGTAGAAGTATCTCAGCTTATGTTTGGATTTTTAGATAAGACCGATCCTGAGTCAATTACTTTTGTTCCTCATAATTCATTGATACCAAATAATGATAACTCCGGAGCAGCTTATCCTGTATCATTTCGAAATATAATGTTAAAGGATGGTTGTGTTTGTTACTCGGTTGAACCGGGCAATTGTAGTAATGGAATTCATTATAGCATCTAATCGGACTGCAGATTTGACTATGAATGTTAACAGATAAATAATCCTGACTGCAGTTAAAGTAATTACTCTCCCGATTCTCAATTTTAATAAAGTCAAAGTTTAAAGCATACTCTATCCGAACTATTTTTAATTGATAGGCTGGATTGTTCTTATATTAGTTATTCTAGTTGTTTTGGCAGTGGTTGGATTAGGCTGGGATACATTTTTTAGTGGTGTGCAGAAGGGTGCAGAGAAAATCAGTAATCTTCCAGAAGTAAAAAACCTAACCGATAAAGCAAAAAGCGAATTTGATAATATTGTTGGTAACTCTACAGTTGATATTATTGCTATCTTTTAGAAAATATGAAGTTCTAATTTGTAATAGCTTAACTGTGTTATGAAAGGGATTTGCCAGCCCCGTGTTTGGCATCCCTTCCATCATTGTTGTATGTTTTGGTACTTTCGGTGAACGGAGCCAAAAACCGAAAGTTCTTCCTTGATTAATTGTGCACAACAAAATTTAAAACGATCTACTAGATCTCGATCTGATGAGCTTTTTAAATAATTTGTTGCCTTACAGTCAAACTCATAAAAAGAATAACTAATCCACAATGGAATTCGTATAGGTAAGAGATTTAAGTGATGGAGACAAATATTATACATGTTCTACACCACCTTGAAAAATGGAGGGGGTATTTGAATGGCACAAGAAGTATCAGGTAGCGATAATCTAAAATGTCATCTATGTGGTATTATGTTTGCCACTCAACAAGAAAAGCAACAACATATGAAACTGGAACACCAGAATAAAGAAGAGCCCACTGGGGTTGGTTAAATAATATCAAAGCTTAATACTTTAATTCTAATGAAATTTGAGACGGTAATAGGTTAATCATCATTAGACGTAATTATAATTACTTTAAATGGTAATGTTCTAAAAATTATTTCATTAAGCCTTTCATATTTTAACTGGTTTATAAATATTAAATGACCTATTAGAGTATGAGACATTTAGGCTATTGGGCATCACAAGAACAGTATTCAATGCTAGAGCTGATTAATTTTGTGCAAGAAGCCGAAAAAGGAGGGTTTGAAACAACGCTTACTAGCGATCATTTTCATCCATGGTCTCACACTAATGGTCATGGAAACTTCACATGGGTATGGATCTCAGCTGCTGCTGAAAGAACAAAAAAAATGAAATTTATAACTGGGGTTACTGCAGCTGCATATCGATACAATCCTGGAATAATTGCACAAGCATTTGCGTCATTGGATGTATTATACCCAGGGCGAATTGGACTAGGTGTGGGTTCAGGTGAAGCAATGAACGAAGTACCATTAGGATTTGATTGGCCTTCTGCAGAGATTAGAGTTGAAAGGGCAACTGAAGCTATTCAAATTATAAAAATATTGTGGAATAAGAACAAGACTAAAAGTTTGAATAATTCAGAAAAAGTTTCAAATATTGATTCTACTATTCATAACAGTCATCAAACTAGTATAGATAATGATGGGTTTGTAACGTTCAATGGTAAATATTTCAAAATAAAAAAAGCAAAATTGTATACTCCTCCCTCGACTAATATTCCACTATATATGGCAGGTTCAGGTTCAAAGGCAATTAAAACTGCCGCTAAATACACTGATGGATTGATTACAACTTCAAAACCTGAAGGAGCCAAAGAAGTATTCGATATATTTGATAATGCAGCGCTGGAAGTAAACAAGGATCCTGTTTCACTCCAAAAAATAGCTAAACCGAAAGTCTCTTATTCTGAGGACTATGAGAAAGCTTTCAAAGCGTGCGAGTTCTGGCGTACTACACAAATTGAAGACGCATTTGATACTGATATAAGTGATCCAAGGATTTTGGAACAAAAAGCAAAACAAGAAGTTTCTGATGAAGAACAGAAAAAATCAACAATAATAGTTACTTCTATTGAGGATCTAATTGCTCCAATAGAAAAATATTTTCAAGCAGGATTTACACAGATATATATACACAGCACCAGCCCAGACGAGATTGAATTCATCAGATTATTTACAAAAAAAGTGCTGCCCTATTTTCAAGCTCGATGAGAAGCCATCTTTTGGCATTCTACATTGACTTGGATATCCAAATTCATTTGCTTTGATGATTTCATTATCACTAGCGATACTCTGGAGAAGGGAGCTAGTCCGCTGTTACCGATGAACTTCTAAATGTAATATTGTGTAAGATATTGGCATTAGCTATGGTTTCAGAAAAAGATAGAAAAACCATTATTTGGAATTTCCTGGAAGAGTTATGGGAAAATTATGTGAATGCTAGAGAAAATAATTTGCCAACCACATTCAATCTTTTGGTTTTCTTTAACTTCGGAATTTTAAAGGATGGTTTTACGGAGAATGATAAGCTTTCTGTTATCAAAGGGTATGCAAAGGAAAAAGGTTTCATCAAAATTGTAGGCACCGAAGTACACATAACTAAGAAAGGGCTAAAGCAATTTCAAAAAGATATCCACGACTGGGATATAAACACGTGAAATACTTGGTGTAGGATAGAAGATAGCTTGTCGTACTATTCTAAGAATTCATATTTACTACGGCCCGTTAAAGACTTTTGTTACATTATAAAAGACATCCGCCCTACTATAACCAGTTTCCGTTGTAAAATCCTTCGATGTCTACAATTATCCTAATTATTCCTAGGGCATAATAGTACAGACAAATTCATTAAAACAGTTCAAAAATTGAAGATTCGAAGAACGTCCGTCATATAATAATAGCTTTCTTTGAACAATGAACATTGTGGAAAGTTGTACTCCGCTCCACCATAATGTACGATATATTGAAGGTAATGGGTAAGTTTACACAGCTACATTTTTTCTGAAAGTTGTTGCTTCATTTTCTGAAATTCAGATTCACTCAAGATCCCCTTCTGTTTTAGTCTAGAAAGTTTCTCAATTTCATCAGCGATTGAAATAGTGTCTATACTGCTTGTTGCTCCACCAGTGCCATTATGTTTCATTCGTCGCCTTATTATTTCTAAAAGCTCTTCAGCCTTGTCTTTGGGGAGCGCTTCAATTACAGCTCCGTGATCGTCTTCCCCGCTAATATTTTCATCCATCAGTCCTAACTTGCTCTTGTTTACCAACGTCGGAGCCTCAAATAATATAGTTGAGGTAAGAATTCCCTTCTGTAATTTAACGCTAGTTATAACGTCGTACGGAATATCAATAAGTTCCGATTTTAAGCCCAGCATGTAAGGATCTCTTATAATCACTCGTTTGTCAGTTGCTATGACAGTATTTGGTGTTAAAGCTGAGCCACCAGGCATCAATCTTGATTCCCTGGCTACAAGCAATACTTTTTCATCGGAGTTTAATATTTTCTCAATCTTCTCAATTTCATTTAATTCATTTCCATCAGTTATATCAGTATTAAATGAACGCTTTTCATCCGCCACCAATTTATACACTATATGTAACGCTCACATATTTAATAAAAGCTCCCGTTAAATCCTAGATAGATCCGGAGCCAATATTTACAACACTCGAAATTGATTTGTTGGAGCATACTACAATTGGTTAAGATCATAAAAATTAGAAAACCTATTTTATACCGCTGAAGCCTTACAATAGAATAAAACCCGCAAGTTATTCTTAATGAGCAGATGAAATGATTTCTTCTGGGATAACAGATTTTTTATGATAACATGATGATTTTCATCGACTGTTTGACCTAACCTTGTATTATGAGTTGATTTTTCCTGGATAGAACACATGTGATATTAATCTGTGATAACAATTATTACAGACAAACATATCTAGAAATTGATTTAACGAATGAATATGTTTTCTACAATAGTCACATTTCATAGTTTCCAATATGATATTATATGCATTAGAATTTAAATAGTTTTTAATATTAATTTAGGCAAATATTTTCTTGATTAATTTTCTATATTATACATCCAGTGTTATCCAAGATCTGTGTCTAAAATTAGAGCCTAACAATTATCGGATGCAAAATTTAATAGTGGAAATTGATACATTGTAGAGATAATAGAAACAATTAAAGGACTTGTTACTTCTCGATAATTGTAGTATGAAACTCATTTTTAAAGGATTATTATTGGTTTGTGCTTGTATGTGGACT
>Ga0209486_10000772_pt1 | contig 14074 bp, 15 predicted proteins | sample NCCompost_FD_187518 | JGI IMG/M metagenome (GOLD analysis project Ga0209486, IMG submission 187518) | Agricultural soil microbial communities from Utah to study Nitrogen management - NC Compost (SPAdes) (version 2) | ecosystem: Environmental > Terrestrial > Soil > Agricultural land | place...
AAAATGCCGTCGAAGCTATGACGGATGGAGGTTGTTTGACGATCAGGACCTATCGCGCCGAGGGGCATGTGGTGTTGGAGATTATCGATGATGGCTTTGGAGTTCCGGACGATGTCGATGTCTTTGAGTTATTCAAGACGACAAAACCCGGTGGTACGGGCTTGGGACTTCCGGTAGTGCAGCAGGTTATTTCAGCTCACAACGGCACGATCGACTATCGGAGTGATGGCGGCGGGACCACGTTTACTGTTCGTTTGCCGGTACCGGTCCGTAGCCTCGTGCAATAGGAATGAGAAAAATGACGTTCATGATCGGCGATAAAGTTGTTTATCCGTCTCAGGGTCCATGTCTGATCGATGCGGTGATTACGAAGACGATTGCCGGCGATCCGTCGAGCTTCTATAGGCTATCCTTGTTGGATGATAGCCAGAACTCGGTTCTGGTCCCCGTCGAAAAAATCAGGACGCTCCACGTCCGATATTTGCTCGCCAAATCGGAGATTCCAAAACTGCTCGGTCATCTAGAAAATTCGCCTCTCGCCGCGAACAATTGGAAGCAGCGCGGTATCGACAACGCGAGACTTTTGGCGTCGGGGTCGGCATTTGACTTGGCCGAAATTGTAGAGTCCCTCACTGAGTTGCGCGAGGCCAAGGCACTCCTGCCGCGCGATCGGCAAACGCTGGATAAAGCGAGAAAGTTCCTGATTTGTGAAATTTCCGAAGTGATGGAAGAGAGCAGAGATACGGCGGAAGGCCAAATAGACAAAGCCCTCGAAAGCAAAAGGACGCTACTCTAAAGCAACACGGATTGCGCACAACCTAGCCAAGCCGGCGCCCGCATATCAACATAATACGCGCGAGCGGTTACGTCATAGGTGCGTCAGGTACATCAAAACTCATGCGACTGCCAATGCACCTAGAACGACGATCCACGATTCCATTCACATCCCAGTTCGAATCGATCAAGCCATGACGCCGAGTTTCGAATTAACACAAATTCTAGGAGAACCACGGTTTTTGAACGATGGATACAACTCTTAACAACACGAGGCCGGAACAAATCGCTGCCACGAATTGCGCTGAAGTCGAAACCACCAAACCCGCTTGGTACTGGATTGCCGCCAAGTACGGAAAATCGAATCTGCGGAAATCAAGTTGGCAAATCCTCAATACCTTGGGTCCTTATGGCCTCCTGTGGGCGCTGATGATTTTTACCGTCCAACGGGAGTATCCCTATTGGATCACTCTGGTGCTCGCCGTTGTGGCCGCAGGCATCCTCGTGCGCGTTTTCATTCTGTTCCACGATTGTTGCCATGGTTCCTTCTTTACCTCGCGACGGGCAAACACAATCCTGGGTTACATCGCGGGTGTTTTGACCTTCACGCCGTTTGAAGACTGGCGACATAAGCACAACAGGCATCATGCCACGGCCGGCGATCTGGATCGCCGGGGAGTCGGCGATATCTGGACGATGACGACAGAAGAGTATCTGGCTGCGCCGCCAGGGAAGCGGCTCGCTTACCGGTTCTACCGTAATCCGTTTATTTTTCTGGGACCAGGCTCGGCACTGCTCTTTTTATTCTTAAATCGATTTCCTACCAAAGGTGGCGGAAAGCGGGAGCGCAGGAGCGTTTTCTATACGAACTTGGCGCTCTTGTTCATTGTCGGAATGTCGACTTGGACGATCGGCTTGACGGCCTATCTTTTGATTCAATTGCCGATCATTATGATTGCCGGCAGTGTTGGGCTGTGGCTGTTCTATATCCAGCATCAATTCGAAACTGTATATTGGGTACGCCACGATGCTTGGGATCCCATGCGAGTCGCGTTCGAAGGCAGCTCGTATTTCAAGCTGCCGACAATCCTCCAGTGGTTTACCGGAAATATCGGCCTGCATCACATTCATCACGTGCGACCGAGCATCCCTAATTACAACCTGCAACAATGCCAGGATGACGTCCCGGCCTTTCAGACGGTCAAAACCATCACGCTAAAAACAAGTTTCCGTGCATTGCGACTCAGTTTGTGCGATGTAAAAAACCAGCGACTGGTTGGTTTTCGCTCGCTGTCGGAGCGGCGATTTAAAACTACGGGAGCATCGCGATAGAGCGTAATTCTGCGGTGCAGATCGGTCAATTCCAGTGAGCCTTGAGCTCACTGGATCTCGATGCACATCGCCTTGCTATACTGACTCAATTGACCTAGGCTTGGTGAGTATTCCTAGATGCGCAGGGTTCCCGACTGTGGTTACCTGAAGTCCTTCAAGTAAGCCTTTCTTTCTCAGCCCTCCGAGCAAACGGCCGTCAGCTTCGGCCAAGACGTGGCAGGAATTGTCCGTTCAATGTGATCGCCCTCGATGGGTATCGAGGTGGGTATGATCGATGATTCCAGAGACGGCATGAAAGTCAGCATTTTCAACTCCGGAACTAGGAAGTCGTCATTACCGAGCACCCGGGAATTTTTTACAACGCACACCTGGCGAGCGCAGGAGATTGCGCTCGGAAAGTTGTGCGGGTCTCTCGGCATTCGGCAAAGGAGCGAGATGCAAAGTAACATTCCGTATAGGGACTGCCTCATTCACATTGAATCGTTTCAGTTGACCCATAGCAGTGGTTGGATTCCCCGATTTACACTGACGCGTCAAGACGAAGTTCCATCGGGTCGCGACCGACTCGACAAAGTGTTTCCGTCGAAAGACGAGGCCGACGAGTTCGCCCTGGAAGACGCAATGCAGTGGATCGATCAAGTTGATCGGCCATTCGGTTTGAAATAACTGGAGGCTGTTACGTCATTACTCAATCAATTGCCGGAAACGGTTTTTACGACCAAGGTAGACGACTTGCTCAACTGGGGCCGCGCGTCTTCGCAGTGGTACATGCTCTTCGGCTTGGCCTGTTGCGCCATCGAGTTGATGCAAACGGGCGGGCCGCGTGCCGACATCGATCGCTTCGGCGCGGTTCCGCGCGCAACGCCGCGCCAATCGGACCTGATGATTGTCGCCGGCACGCTGACTTACAAAATGGCGAAGCGGACCAAGCTCCTCTACGACCAGATGCCTGATCCGAAATACGTCATCTCGATGGGTAGCTGCGCCAACTGCGGCGGGCTCTTTCAGCTAGCCTACTCGGTCTGTAAAGGCGTAGACAAAATCATTCCTGTCGACGTCTACGTCCCAGGCTGCCCACCGCGGCCGGAAGCCCTGACCGAAGGGCTGCTCAGGATTCAGGACAAGATCATGCAAGAGAAGTGGCTGGTAAAAGATACTCGGGCATCCACCTGAGCTTTGTCGGCCAATCCAAAGCAGTTCCACTGTCATGTCTGGAGGGATAACCATCAACGGTGATGAGTGAGCGACGGATATGCCAGAGGTAAAACCGTTGTTGCGTTTGGCAGGTTGTTATTCATTTATCCCTGTGAGAAGGCAATGAAAAGAATCGAGCACATGTCGCTTTGGGAGAGGGCTTACTTTCCGGAGATTGTGCGCGGCATGTCGGTCACGGGTTATCGCTTCTGGCGTAATCTCAGCATTCACGTTCTCCAGCTATTCGGTTGGGCAAAAAAGTCTCAGGCCTCAGTCACTGTCCAGTATCCGGAGCAGAGAACACCCTACCCCGACACCTTTCGCGCGCGTCACCGCCTGACTCTGAGCGAAAACGACACGGCCAACTGCACCGCTTGCTTTCTATGCGCGACCGCATGTCCGGCGGATTGTATTTATATCGAAGCCGGCGAGGATCCCAACGATCCCGTAGAGAAATATGCGGTGCGTTACGAAATCGATACGTTGCGCTGCATTTACTGCGGCCTGTGCGTCGAAGCCTGTCCCTGTGACGCGATTCGCATGGATACCGGCTCCCATCCGGGCAATCTGGGATTTACCAGAAAAGCGTTTGTTGAAGACAAAAAGATTCTCACTGACCGCTCGCGCGCTTTAGAAGCCAAAGGCAAAGAAGGTCTCTATGACGAGTACGTCAAGCAATATAGGAAAGTATAGCGGCGAGCGGCAAGTGACCAAGAGCATGAGCGCGTCAATAAAAAGAACCGGAGCTGATCAATGATTCCGCTTATCTTTGCGATGCTTTTAATTCTTGGCTTAGCGGGACTCCTCACTTCGTACGGGATGATCGGTGGATTCATTTACCTGTTGCTGATCGTTACGCTGGTGGCGCTAGGCATCTATCGAATTCGGCGCTATCGAGTTGACTAGTCGCTCTAAAATCGATTGAGTGGTTTACGTCACGAGTGAGGAGACAAAATGGAAACATTTCAAAAAAGACAAAAAGCGTTCGCGCGGAAAGAGAAGCAACACAAGAAAGCCGCGCGCAAGATCGAGCGACGCAACGAAAAGTCTAAGCCGGCGGATAATGCTCAAGAAACCAATCCCGAAACTCCGGAATCGAGCGTGCGGCAAGGGCCGACGATATTATAGTATTTGGTTAGGAATTAGGGTGTCCGCGAAATTAGCGAGCCATCTGAGGGCCAAGTGAATAACGATATTATCTACAAAGACTATTTGATCCGAGGCGAATCATTTCAGCGCGAACAACATGGCACCTGGGTGCCGCAGTATACGGTGACTCGTCAGGATGCGGCGACCGAGAAAAAGGAATATCCCTCGCATCAATATCAATTCAATCAGGCTTATGGCACGGAACGTGAGGCGCATGAATTTGCCGTGCAAAAAGCGCGGGATTGGATCGATATGAAGTGATGACCTGAACTTGAGCGTCCCGTGTATTCAAATCACGAGCTCGATAAATTTTTAGTCCGCCGCCAGACATCGAGTTTTTAGTTCCCCTCCTCGACTCGCTACCGATCTAGTTCTATCTCGATTCACTCTCGTCCGCTCACGACCCTAGCGCTTTGCGCAACTGGACGAAGGCGGCGAGCTGGCCCTGGTTGATTGAGATCTGGTTGTCCTGGGCCTGGTACAGGCTGCGCTGAGTTTCGAGCAAGGTCAGGTAGTCGATGGCGCCGGCGTCAAAGCGTGCTTTGGCGATGTTGTAGGCATTCTGCGATTCGGCGACGGTAGCGCGCGACAGCACGGCGCGATCACTGTTGCTTTTGAGCGCAGCGAGTGCGTCTTCGACTTCTTGAAAAGCTACGAGCACGGTTTGGCGATACTGCACTGCCAGCTCTTTCTGGCGCGCGGTGACATTTTCCAGATTGCCGGTGAGCCGGCCTCCGGTAAAAATCGGCGCGAGCAAACTCGACGCGATCTGTGTTGCCGCGGCAGCGGGCCCGCCGAAGCCGGCGGAGATGGCGGTGTCCAAACCTAACGTCAGCGACGGGAAGAAAGCGGCGCGCGCCACGCCGATATCGGCATTGGCCGAAAGCAGGCCAGCCTCAGCGCTCTCGATGTCGGGGCGCGCGGTTAACAGAGTTGCCGGCGGCGTGAGGTTTACCTGCGGCATGGAGAGCGTCGCCAGCTCAGCGGTCGGCGCGGAGAAATTCTGCGGCGCCAATCCGAGCAGAATCGCCAAAGCATTCGCAGTCGTGCTGCGCTGCTCGATGAGCGACGCCAGCGTGCTGCGAAAGCCGTTCACTTCAACGCGCTGCTGGGAGACTTCCAGGCCCGAGACGCTGCCTTGGCCGAAGCGCGCTTCGATGATGCGCAGGATCTCTTCGGCGTTTTTGAGATTGAACTCGGCGATGCGAATGCGGTCGTTGAGACTCAAAATCTGCGCGAAAAAATTCGTCGCATCGGAAGTGACGACGAGCCGCAGCGCCTCGCGATCGAACTCGCTCGCGTTGACCCGATAATCGGCGGACTTTGCCGCGTTCCGATTCTTTCCCCACAGATCGACTTCATAGCTGATGCTGCCGCCGCCGCGCACCGAATTGGTATCGCGCGGATCCTGGAATGTGCGCGAAGCCGAGCCGCTGGCGCTGGCACTCGGGTAGAGCGGCGCGGCGCCGATCTTCGCCTGGGCGCGCGCTTGCTCGATGCGATGGAGCGCGGCTTCGAGATCGAGGTTCTGCGCCAGCGCCTGCTCGATCAAGCGATCGAGATCGGCGCTGGCGAGATCCTGCCAAAATGGCGTGGACGGATTCTGCTGCGCGACACCCACGCCGTCCACGCTGCTCCAACCCGTCGGCAACGGCATCTGCGGCCGCTGATAGTTGGGTGCCAGGCTGCAAGCCGACAGCGTAAGCGCAATCGCGCTGCTGATAAGCGCATTGTAATATTTTAGTGGCCAGCGATCCGTACGGGCCCCTTCGACAGGCTCAGAGCCTGCCCTGAGTTCGTCGAAGGGGTGAGCAGAGAAAGTTGATGCGGTCCGTGGAACGCCTGATAGACTGTTCGCAGAATCGACCAGATGTTTACTCATTTTACCTCACTCCGAAGCTAAAGCTACGACCGGATCCAACTGTGCTGCTTTGCGCGCCGGCAGAAAACCGAACGCCAGGCCGGTGGCGGACGCGCATGCGAACGCGAGCGCCGCGGGTGTGACCGAGAAGACCACGGTCATGCCGCTGTAGCGCAGCACCATGCCGGCGATGACGCCGACGAGGATGCCGAGGAAGCCGCCGGCGGCGCACACCACCGCGGCCTCGATGTTGAATTGCAGCATGATGTCGCGCATGCGCGCGCCGGTGGCCATGCGAATGCCGATCTCGCGGGTGCGCTCGACCACGCTGACGAGCATGATGTTCATGACGCCGATGCCGCCGACGAGCAGCGAGATCGCTGCCACCGTGCCGAGCAGCAGTGTAAAGGTGTCCTGGGTTTCCATGGCGGCCTGGAGAAACGACGCCATGTTGCGCACGCTGAAGTCCTCCGCGTTGTGGCGCGCCTTGAGCAGGGTCTCGACGCTCGCCTGGGTGGCGGCGATGTCGGTGGCGTCTTTGACCTTGATGGTGATGCTGCTCAGATAGTTTTTGCCGAACAGCCGGACCAAGCCGGTATTGATCGGCACGAAGACGACGTCGTCCTGGTCGCTGCCGTTGGGCGAAGCGCCTTTTTCGGTCATGACGCCGATGACGACGAACGGCACGCTGCGCATAAGAATGTATTTGCCTACGGGACTGTCGCCGTCGGGAAAGAGCGTTCTCGCTACCGTGCGTCCAAGCACGACGACGGCGGCATATTGCTTCATGTCGTCGGCGTTAAAAAACTGCCCTTCGGCCACCGGCCAATCGCGCGCCGAGGGAAAATCTTCACCGGTGCCCTGCGCCGAGGTCTGATAGTCCAAGTTGCCGTAACGCACCGTCAGCCGGCTGCTGCGCTCGGCCAGAGCGGTTTCGATATTGGGCAGCGCTTTGATCGCGGCAGCGTCGCTCGGCACCAAGGTGGCGATATCGCCGGCGTTGCGAATGCCGGCCGCGCCGGGGCGGATCAACATCAAATTAGTTCCGAACGAACTGATGCGGTCGAGCACTTTTTGCCGGCTGCCTTCGCCCACCGCCAGCATGGCGACCACCGCGGCGACGCCGATGATGATGCCGAGCAAGGTGAGCATGGTGCGAAAGATGTTGACGCGCAGCGAGCGCCAAGCGGTGACGAGGGCTTCCTGCACGCTCGCCATCAAGCCGACGGCGCTTTCGAAACTGCGATTGTTGGTCGCGGCACTCTCCGTCGTTTCGTTGCTGAATATGCCGGTGTCCTCAAGAATCCGGCCGTCCTGGATGCGTACGATGCGGCCGGCGTGCTGGGCAACGTTTTCGGCGTGGGTGATCAATATGATCGTTCGCCCTTCGGCGTGGAGTTGTTTGAGCAAGGCGAGGACTTCGTCGCCGCTCTTGCTGTCCAGGGCGCCGGTGGGCTCGTCGGCGAGAATCACCGGCGGGTCATTCACCAGGGCGCGGGCGATGGCGACGCGCTGCTGCTGGCCACCGGAAAGTTCCGAGGGACGATGCGCCGTGCGATCGCCGAGACCGAGGCGGGCGAGCAGGCCGGCGGCGCGCTCGGCGCGCTTGTGCTTGGGCAGGCCGGCGTACACCGAGGGAATCTCGACGTTCTCGCCGGCGCTGGCGGTGGCCAACAAATTATATTTCTGAAAGACGAAGCCGAAAGTCTCGCGCCGGAGCGATGCGAGCTCGTCGGGTTCGAGGTTCGCAGCTTCCCGGCCGAGCACCTTATAACTGCCTGCCGTGGGACGATCGAGGCAGCCGAGAATATTCATCAAGGTCGACTTGCCGGAGCCGGATTGCCCCATGATCGCGACGAATTCACCCCGGTGGATTTTCAGCGACACGCCGTCGAGAGCGCGCACGGCGGTATCGCCGTTCTTGTAATGCTTCTCGATATCGCTCAGCTCTAGGATCGTCGCGTTCATAGCTGTGGTCCTCGGTTCAAGCGCGGCGCATTACCCCGCTGCGGGTTAGCTTGACTGGCTGTCCGGTTGGCGGCGCCGGCGGGACGATTCAGGACGATCTTTTCGCCCTCTCCAAGTCCGTCCACGACTTCCGCCTGAGTTCGGGTTTGCAAGCCGATGTGAATAACTCGCGGCTCGGGCCCTTTCTCGGTCATCACCGCGACGCGATAGGCCTTGCCTTTGTCGTTGTCTTCGCGCGCGACGCGGCGGGTGAGCGCCTCGGCGGGAATGATAAGAGCGTTTTCCGCCTTGCCGAAGATGAAGAATACCTGGGTGGTCATGCCGGTCATGAGCTTGTGACCTTCGTTCTTGACGTCGATCAGGACATCATAAAGGACCACGTCGTTGACGATCTGCGGCGTCGGCAAGACTTGGCGTACCCTGCCCGGCCAGCGCCGCTCGTTGTTGCCTAGAGTGGTGAAGTAAGCAGGCATGTTTTCCGTGAGGCGGCTCACGTCCGCTTCGGCCACCTGGGCGCGCACGGTCATGACATCGAGATTGGCTATCTGCAAAACCGTCGGCGTGGTCTGGTTGGCATTCAACGTCTGCCCTTCCTTGGTCGGCAAAGTCGTTACCGTGCCCGCCATCGGCGCGTAGATTTTTGAGTAGCTGAGGTTTGTCCGGCTCCCCTTGAGATTGGACTCGGTCTCCTGAATCTGCGCGCTGATCGAATCAACCTGAGCTTTGGCCACGGCGGCCTGGGATTCGGTCTCCTGCAGCGCCTGCTGGCTGACGGCATTGACGGCGATCAGATTTTGATTGCGCTTCAAATTCTGTTCAGCCAAAACCGCTTCAGCCTTCTGCTGATTGAGCTGGGCGCGCAAACTGTTGAGCCGGGCTTCGCCCGCTTCGACCTGGGCCTGATAAACCCGCGGGTCGATCTCGGCGAGCAGTTGGCCCTTGGTCACGGTATCGCCGATATCAACGTGGATAACTTTCAATTGGCCGGAGACCTGGGTGCCGACGTCGACATATTGCTTGGCTTCGAGCTTTCCCTGCGATGTGACGACTTCTTCGATGTTACCGCGGGTGACCGCGATCGGCTGAACGACCTCGCCTTGGGAGCTTTGCGCGGTGCTGGCGTACCAGTACCAGCCGCCCACTGCGATCACCGCAACGGTCATCGTAGCGATCAGTTTTTTCCGGGTTTTTGGCAGGGAAATTTTCCAGCTCATGTTGATTGCCCCTCTCGCGAGATTGTCATCATTAATACGACTGAGCCGGCCCCAGTCTTCGCTTTGGCGATGAAAAAAAAGCGCCGGGATTTCCAGCGCTTAGAGTCTTGGGCAACCGGCCCCGCCGCTCGCATCGATGGTTTGCTCAGTGTTACTTGCGCGGTGGCGGGGGGCGGCGCAGCAGATCGGCAAGCATGCGGCGTTCTTCGGGCGAAAGCGCCTTGGCGGTTTGTTTCATGCTCTGTCCCATCCGCTTGAACATTTCACCGCGCAACTCGTCGATTTTACTCACTTGCCGATCATAGGCGGCGTCATCGAAGGGTTCGGCGCTGAGCAAGCGAAGGGTCTCGGCACGCGCCTCGTCGATCTGCTGGCGCAGCGGATCGCTGGAGGCGCGAATTTGGGCAAACTTTTCGCGAAAGCGTGATTGAGTCGGCTCCGGCACTTTCTTGAGTGCTTCCTCCATGCGCTGCTGCCGGGTTGGCGGCGGCGGTTCAAGACCGCGCGGCACCTGGCCCAAAATGACCCCGAGCAAAAGGAGATTGAGCACCAGCGAAGCAAGAAACGCTAACTTAACTGCTTTAGTCATAAGAGTGTCTCGTCGGCCGATAGGAAACCTTGAATGGACACGCCGCCGCTGTCATCAGCTGCCAAGGTTGTTTCCTGTGGCGCGCTCAAACCGATGACAATGCCTAAGACCAAAGCGCTGGCGAGCACGTAAGCCGGCTTCGGCAGATGAAATTCGCCGAACAGGTCGCGGACCGACTGCCAAAATGACGGGATTGTAGTTTGCGGCATTTGCCGCGCTTTTAAAATAATCCGCTGAGCTAAATCGGCACTGGCTGGTTCGAGCCGGCGCGAGCGCAGCAGGGTCTCGAGTTTTTCGTCGCGGTTATCGCTCATAAACCACCTCACGCTTTCAGGCGCTCTTTCAAAGTTGTCTTGGCGCGCATGATCAGAGACTGAAGCGCTTTTAAATTGACTCCCATCACTTCCGCCGCTTCCTGGTTGGTTAACCCTTCGTCAAAACAGAGATTCAACGCGGTACGCTGGCGTTCGGGTAGGGCGGCGATTTCTTTTTCCACCATTTGTTGCTCTTGCTCGCGCATCATCAGTTCATCCGTCGGCGCGCGATCATCGGCGACAAGGGCGTCGTTGTCGAGCACTTCCGGTTTTTTCTTCTTGTGCTGATCGAGACATAAATTGACGACGATGCGATAAAACCAGGTGGTGAATTTGCTGTGTCGCTGTGGCTGCCAAAGCGCGGGGTTCTCCCATAACTTGAGAAACGCGTCTTGGACGACGTCTTCGGCGGCTGCCCTATTCTGCAAATATCGATAAGCGAGGCGGTAGAATCGATCGGTATGGCGCTCGACGAGCACGGCAAAAGCCTGGCCATTGCCGTCCTGAATGAGCGCGAGCAGTTCGTTGTCTTCTTTGTCAGCCCAGCCGGCCGCCATAGGATCGTTTCATGATGATAATTCTTATTCATACAACCACATCGACTGCTCTGGAACAAAGACTACAATCCCCGGACTCCCTCGCCACCCACCTCTTCTGACCTTAATACGAGCCAAACCGCAAAAGTATTCGATGCTTCAGCGGAAGCACGGCGCCAAACCGGAAAATTTACTCACATTGCGGGAAATTAACGAAATTTTGAACACGCCGATAAATTCAAACGAGGCCTGTGCTGACCTGGTTTTGGCGATTCTCAGCGAAGAAAGCCGTGGAAGCTGTCCTGGTCTTTAGCCTTTGTGGGATCGAACCGGCACCATTCGCGCTCACCGGCGTAAAGCCGTACAGTCGGTTTAAATCCATAAGCCATCGGCACCAGATCACGCAGCGTGTCATACCACGCGCGCCGCTCGTCGCGATCGATGGGCTGATCGTCCACTGCATTGATTTCGCGACACAGATCTTGCCATCGCGTTAGTAAGAAACCCATCGGCAATGTCTTCGGGTAGAGCTGTAGGGTGATCAGACGAGCTTGGGAGAAGTGTTGGCTCTCATCGAATTCTAAGATAAAAGGCGGAGTTGAAACATAGTAATCGCAGGGCGGGACCTGCGGGCTTTTGATAAAGTCGCGATGGCCGCGCCAGTCGCCGAGCGCGTTGCGAATCAGCTCCAGAGAATCACTAATGGCCGTGGTCGTGTAGTCTTCGGGACGGGACGGCCAAGGGAATTGATGATTCACCCGGCATTCGCCGTAAATAGTGCTCAAGATTTCGCGCACACGCTCTTTGCAGGCGCGGCAGTGAGCGGAGTGTAAGGTGTCGTTCAAAACGTTCAATCCCCCCGGATCAAGTCCGGGGTCCGTTCAACCGCTGCGCTCGGTTCAAATCGTCGGATTCCCGGAAACGAATTGAACGACTTGAACGGTTTGAACGATTGGAACCTCTTCGGTGTAGCCTAATACAGAATTAGGAAAAGGAGAACACAACATGACGATTCCATCGTCGATCATCGGCGCCAACGTAGGGCGTGTGGAAGGTGCAGAGAAGGTGAGCGGCCAGGCGGCTTACGGCGCCGATGTGCATTTTTCCGGTACCTTGTGGGGAAAAATTTTGCGCAGCCCGTATGCGCATGCGCGAATTGTGCGCATCGACACTTCCAAGGCTTCCCAGGTGCCGGGCGTGAAGGCGATCGTCACGGGCAAAGGCGAGCCCAACCATTATCAGGGCAAAAGCATTCGCGATATTCCGGTGCTCTGTTGGGACAAAGTGCGCTACATCGGCGATAAGGTCGCGGCGGTAGCGGCCGAGAGCCGTGACGCGGCCGAGGAGGCGATCAATTTGATCGACGTCGAATACGAAGAGCTGCCGGCGGTCTTCGACGTGCTCGAAGCAATGAAGCCCGGTGCGCCTGTCTTGCATGACAATGCGCCGGGTTACGACGGAGCGCCGGCGGATATTATGGCGGCGGCCGGCGGCAACGTGCTCAACAAACTGACTTTTGGCAAAGGCGATATCGAGAAGGGCTTTGCCGAGGCGGACCTTGTGATCGAGCACACGTTTCGCATTCCGATTCACCATCAAGGTTATCTCGAGCCGCAATCGTTTTTGGTCAAAATCAACGACGATGGCTCAGTGGAAGGCTGGGCCTCGACCAAGAGTCCGTTCGGCACGCGCGCGCAATTCGCCAAAGCGGCCGGAATTCCACCGAGCCAGATTCGTATTCATGCCGTCCACGTCGGCGCCGACTTCGGCGGCAAGAGCGGCGCCGGTGAGTTGCCGATCTGCTATTTCCTGGCGCGTGAAGCGAAGCGGCCGGTAAAAATTCTCCTCACGCACACCGAAGAGCTGATGGCGATGAACCCCGATCATTACACCGTCGTCAAGGTGAAGACCGGGGTGAAGCGCGACGGCACTATGACAGCGCGTTATCTTCAGGCCATTCACGGCACCGGCGCGTATGCGGGCATGAAGCCGGGGCGTGCCAGCATCGGCGGCGCCGGTTCGGCGACGCCCTATCGCATCGATAACAGTTATATGGAAGCGCTGCAGGTATACACGAACACGGTGCCATGCGGTTTCTGGCGCGCGCCGGGCGCGATCCAAGCGGTTTTCGCCTCGGAGTCGCACATGGATCTGATCGCGCGCGAGCTCAAGATGGATCCGGCGAAGTTTCGCCAGATGAATCTCGTCGGCGAGGGCGAAGTCAATGCATTGGGCAAAACCTGGAGCGGCGTGAAAGCGAAGGAGACATTGCAGGCGGCGCTCGACGCAGCGGGATGGAAACAACCCAAACGCGCCAACGTCGGGCGCGGCGTCGCCATGTATGAGCGCGGCACGGGCGCGGGCAAAGTTTGGGTAAATTTGACGGCTGAGCCGGACGGTACTTTGACGGTATTCACCGTCGCCGGCGATCAGGGCACTGGATTGCAAACGATCCTCTGCCAGACCGTCGCTGCCGAGATGGGCGTGCCCTACGAACAGGTGCGCTGCCGCATCGGCAACACTTCGGACGTTTCTTACAGCGTCGATGTCGGATTTGGCGGCAGCCGCTCGACCAATATTAACAGCGCCGCGGCGTATCAGGCGAGCGCCGAGCTGCGCAAGAAGCTCAGCGCGCACGCGGCGCAGATGCTCGGCTGCGCAGAAGATCAAGTCGTCTACACGCACGGGAAATTTGCCGCCACGGGCGCTCGAGGCAAGCCGCTCACGTTGAGCGACGTTGTGAAGGCGACCGGCGGTCCGGTTACAGTCAGCGTCGACACCGAAGTGCCGCGCAAGGGCTCGTCGACTTCGTTTGTCGCGCAGGTCGCCGAAGTGGAAGTCGATCCGGAAACCGGCCGGGTCAAGCTGCGTAATTTTGTTTCTGCGCACGATGTCGGCACGATCATCAACCCGCTTGGTCATCAAGGCCAGATCGATGGTGAGGCGATCATGGCGATCGGCTCCGGTTTGATGGAAGAGCTGATCGACGACCAGGGCAAAATCACCACGACGAATTTGGGCGAGTACAAAATTCCCAACATCGTCGATATCCCGCGCTTCAAAACTATTTTAGTCAAAGGCAATAACGGTGCCGGCCCCTACGAGGCCAAGGGCATCGGCGAACACGCCAACGTCAGCCCGCC
>Ga0209486_10000773_pt1 | contig 14061 bp, 11 predicted proteins | sample NCCompost_FD_187518 | JGI IMG/M metagenome (GOLD analysis project Ga0209486, IMG submission 187518) | Agricultural soil microbial communities from Utah to study Nitrogen management - NC Compost (SPAdes) (version 2) | ecosystem: Environmental > Terrestrial > Soil > Agricultural land | place...
CATGCTTTCCGTTTTCGAGGGCGGCCTTGGCGAGGTCGTAATGCGTCCAGACCGGCGTCACGATGGCAACCGCATCGATATCCGGAGAGCGCAGCACCTCGGTGACGTTCGTCGTCAGGTGCAGCCCCGGATAGATTTTGTGGGCGCGCTTCAGCGCGTTGGCGTTCGTGTCGCAGACCGACACGAGATTGCACCGATCGAGCGCGTTCAGGTTGCGGACGATATTGGGGCCCCAATACCCGAATCCGATTACGCCGATACGGACCGCCTCGGCGGGTGCGCTGACGCGCCGCGCCTCTTCGGGTACGACCGCAGAAGACAGAACCGGCGCGGACACGACGCTGCTCATGCGAACTCCTTGTGGGTCTGAGAGGTTGGTGATGGCCGCGACGCGGCCGTGAGGTTGTCAGGCGCCGTCAGTGCGCGCCTTTGCCGGAGATCATCGCCTTGGGAGTGGCGGCGATAATCTTCAGATCCGTCCACACCGAGTGGCTTCGCGCGTAGCGGAGGTCCAAGCGGACCATCTCCTCGAAGGTCGTACGACTGCGGCCGTTGACCTGCCAGGCGCCGGTAATCCCCGGTTTGGCCTCGAGCAGCCGCCGCTTGTGCCAGCTCTTGTACTTGGCGACTTCGTACGGAAGCGGCGGACGGGGGCCAACCAGCGACATTTCGCCCTTCAGCACGTTCCAGAACTGAGGAAGTTCGTCGAGGCTCGAGCGGCGCAGAAAATGGCCAACCGGCGTGACGCGCGGATCGTTGACGATCTTGAAGACCTGCTCGGCCGTGCGAGAGGCGCTGCTGGAGCGGATGAATTCCTCGACGTAACGCTGGTGAATGCCCGGGTCGGCATTCGCATGCATCGTCCGGAACTTCACCATCTTGAACGGCCGGCCATCAGCGCCGACTCGTTCCTGCGGAAAGAACACGGGTCCTTTGGACGTCAGCTTCACGAGCGCCGAGACGAGCGCGAAGATCGGCGCCAGCGTGATGAGCAGAATCGCGCTGCCAACAACGTCGAGCGCGCGCTTCGTCGCGTTCCGGACCGTCTGCTGCGGTGACCGGCGGCGCTCAGCCTCGATGACCGCAGACGGCGTCCGGGTGCCGGACGGCGAGTAGACCTCCCAGCACAGCGAGCATCTGTGCAAGCCGTCGGGCCGGCCGCCTCGTCCCAGCGCGCGTTTCATTTTGACCGCAAGCCCGGACGCTTCCTCGGTCGCATCGCCGGTCGTGATCGGCCGCACGAGACCGACGACCGAGTCCTGACGGAACCAGCCGATGACGTCGGTGTCCTGCGCAGACTGCGAGAGCGCCGCAATCAGCTGTTTCCAGCTTTCCGGCCCGCGGGGGCCCTGGATCGTGAGGAGGAACAGGACGAACGGCTCCTCGAAGCGATCCGCTCTTTTGCGCTCGCGGACGAGCGCATCGTCGAACAACTCCTCGCTGAGCAGCTGCAGACGCGGCGTGCGCGCGGCGGCAAAGACGCTGGTGACAGCACTGGCCATGGGCAATCTCAATGGCCCGACGCGAGAGCCGTTGGAGCGTGCTGCCTGTCGGTGGCGGTCCGCGGCTCGAATCGTACGACGCGCACTCGAAGGTTACGAAACTGTCCAGCCGGCACGTGCGCCCGCAACGATGTCATGACTCTCTGCGCGACCTGGTCGCGCGCCGGCGCGGAGGCCGCACCGCCGCCCTGAGTGAGGACCGCCCCTGCTATCTGGCCCTCGCGGAACCAGCCGGCAAAATCAACTTCCCGGACAGTCTCACCGAGACCACGGAAGATGCCGGCAGCGGTCGCGTTGGTAAACCTGTTGCGAACCCGGCTCCCGCGAAGTGCCACGAGGACGAGGAGCAGCGGCCGTCCGGAACGCTCGGCCCGCCGCCGCTCAATAGCGAGGAAATGCCTGAAAGCCGTTTGGTTGTAGGCCTGACCAGCCGCTCCGCTCTGGAACTCGGCGTAGCTGGGAAGGGATTCGGGCATCATGGGTATCCGGTGGCCGTTCTCGCTAATCGGTGACGCCAGCAACAGCCACGCCCGCCCCAGAGCAAGACTTCAGCCACTGACCGCCGCCAGCCGGCGGCCTGCTTGGAGCCATGCAAGTCATTACTTTGTAATGAGTTATACGTCTGAGCGCGGTGGACGTCGTGCGATGGCGCTTGAGGTCGTGCAATGCGGAAAGTTGTCAACGACGGAGCGGAAAGTCGCCCGCTGGGGCGGATTTTCTATAGTCCTTCAGTCCCCGAAATTCCTGTCATCACCGTAGTAACCGTCGTAGTAGTTGGCTTCGGGGATTCTGCGGTCCTCGACGCGATTCAATACGCTCCCGATGATCGAGTCCGGACCCAGTTCGGAAACCGCACGTTCGACCGCCGACCGCGGAGTGCTGCCGGCGGCGATCACGAACACAACGGCTCCGGCAAGTCGTGCGAGGACCTGCGCGTCTGGCAGGAGGCCGACCGGGGGCGTGTCGATCAGGACCCAATCGAAGGTCGATGCTGCCTCGCGGATGACGTCTCCCATGCGGTCGGAGATGAGGTCCGCGAGCGGAGCAGGACCGGGGCGTCCGGCGGTCAGTAGGGTCAGCCCGTCAGAAATCTGTACGAAGGGCAGTTCATGGCGTCCGTTGCGGAGCGCGTCGCCAAGCCCACCGGAATTGCGAACGCCGAAAATCCGATGAACATTCGGCGCACGCAGATCCGCATCGATGACGAGGACGCGACGGCCGTACGAGGCGCTGAGTGTGTATGCCAGGTTGGCGACCGTCAGCGACTTTCCTTCGCCAGGCAGTGCGCTTGTCACCATGACAGTCTTGAGATTTCCCTGCACCTGGGCCTCATGCAGTACCGCTGCAAGCCGGCGGTATTGCTCGAGCGGTACCGAACCCACTCCTCCGGTTACCAGCCGGGCCGACAAGTATGCGTTGTCGCGCGGCCGCGTTTCGGGCTTTCGAGACGGACGAGGTTGGACAACAGGTTCGGCATCGGGTTCCTGCAACGCGACCTCGTCCGCACGCTCGAAAGGCTGTGCCGCGCGCTCGGCCGGATAGTCGGCCAACGACGCCGCCATAACCGGATCGGCTGCGGGGGCCTTCGTGGGGACCGCGCCTTTGGTCCTTTCCCAGTTTCTCAGTGCCTGATCAATTCGGCTCATTGTGCTTATCCTGCCGCGTCCTAGCGTGAGACGAGAGCACCGAAACGCGTACGGCTGCGGCGGAAAACATCCATAGGATGGCGGGTATCCGCGGCGCTCTCGGCGCTGCCGTCGCCGGCAGCATCCTGAGGTGGTTCAGTGAAAGGCCCCTCCGGCGCATGCTGCGGAGCGGAAGAGGGCTGTTTGCCCGGGTTCAGACGGAAGTCTCTGCAGACTTCCGCCACGATCGTGCGCGTCACGGGTTGAGTGTCGAGCGCCATCCCGCTGACGAGCGCGTTGTCACACAGCACGCTGATCGTTCTTGGGATGCCGCGCGAGTGCTCGTGGATCAGCATGACCGCGTCTTTCGTAAAGATCCGGGACGGCACGCCGCCGGCCGCGGAAAGGCGACTGGCGATGAATGCCGCGGTCTCCTTGACGTCGAACGGGTCGAGATGGCACCGCAGTGTCACTCGCTGTCGCAGCTGGCGAAGATCATGGTTTTCGAGCCGGTCTGCCAGTTCGGGCTGTCCAGCGAGGACGAGCGGCAGCAGCTTGGCAGAGGGCGTTTCGATGTTCGCCAGCAGGCGAATTTCTTCGAGCAGTTCGACACTGAGGCTCTGCGCTTCGTCCACCACGAGCGCCGTCGTTTCACCCGCATCCCGGCGCTGGCGCAGCAGCGCTTCCAGCCGCTCCAGCAGGATCGCTTTGGAGTCGGCGGCTTCGGGGCCGAGATCGAACCTGAGTGCCAGGAGTCTGAGGAAATCGTCCGGCCGCAGGGCCGGATTGTTGAGGTAGACACATCGCACGTGCTGACAGCGCTCCGACTCGAGCGCCGCGCGGATCAGCGTCGTCTTGCCGGTGCCGGCCTCTCCGACGAGCAACGTGATCGACTTCGCGGCGAAGAGTCCGTACTGCAACGTACTGAGCGCCTCGCGTTGCCTGGTGCTCAGAAACAGGTACTTGGGATTAGCCGTCAGCTCGAACGGGAGTTCCGTGAGGCCGTAAAAGCGTTCGTACATGAAGTGTCCGCGTAAAAGACTGCCTGTTACAGCTGCCAGACAACGACCACTGCGATCGACGTCAGTAGTACTGCCGAGCCTCCGATATCCATCGCCCAGGTCCGCCGCGCGGCGGCCTGACGTTCACCGGCCGAGGTCATGACAGGAATCGACGCCAGGACGGGCAGGGACAGGGCGGTCGTCACCTCGTCCTTCGTGCGGAAACTGGAGTCGCGGTACTCGCGCAGGCCAACGATGAGCAAGCCGAGGACCAGACCACCGACGGCGCCGGATGAGAGGACGGCCCAGCGCTGCAGCGTGTTGTAGGGACGTTCGGGAAGCGACGCTTCATCGAGAATCTTGAACTGCTCGCCAATCTGCTGCCGTTCGAGGTTCGCGGCGATCGACGCGTTTTCCTTCTTCAGCAGGAGTTCGGTGTACGCCGTATTCAGCGCCGTGTAGTCGCGGGTGAGTTCGACGAGTTCCGACTCTCTCGTCGGCACGATGTCGAGCTTCGCCTGATAGTCCGCAATAATCCGCCTCAGCCGCTGGGCCTCATCGCGGTTGGTCGCCAGCGTTTTATCGATGACTTCGATTTCTGCCTGCAGGTCGAGAATCCGCCGCTGCTGTGCGGCTTCTGTGGAGGACAGGCGCCGTTCGGGCGCCGCGCCCGCGCTCAACGGAGTCTCGTTTTCGAGACGAGCGGTGAGCTCGGCGATACGTCGCTCGGACGCCGTGATTTCCGGGTGGGGTGCGCGATAGCGCTTCGACAGCCCTGCCAGCTTGACACGCTCGAGGTCGAGCTGCTGCGCCGTGGTTGCGGACTCCGTGACCTCGGCTGCCGTGGGCGTCGGTTGCACGAGCGGAATCGCCTTCGCAGCGGACAGGTCCCGTTCCGCCCGGAGGCGGCGTTCCTCCGCGCGATTCGTCGCCTCGTTCAGGGCTTGCAGCTGGAGCTGCGCATGCTGTTGTGACTGCATGTTGCCCTGCAACTGTGAAGGCAACTGGCCCGCATGGAGCCGCCGGTATTCTTCCAGCTTCTTCTCCTGCGCGCTCAGCCGCTGTTTGGCGTCCTCGAGCTGTGCGCCGAGAAAGAGATTTGTGCTCTGGGCCTGTTTGGCGCGGTCCTGGGTGTTCTGGTCGATATACAACGACTGCAGCCGCTCGGTCACGCGCCGCGCCGTTTCGGGGTCATCGGCGAGAAACGCGATGCGGAACGCGCTGATGTCCTCTGCGGTCGCACTCGTTTCGATATCGCGTGTCCGCATCGTCTGGACGACATCTTCCATGACCTGCCGCGATCGCTCCGCTTTATACAGATCCATGTCGAGGATGATGCGCTCCAGCCGGGCACGGCTGTGAATCTGCGCCGTGATTGCCGGCAGGCGGTCCTCCACGGACTCGACGACCGTTGGCTGAACGAACTTGTCCGGGACCTGCTGCGGGACGACGAGGATCATCGCTTCGGAACGGTAGCGGAGAGGCGCGAATCGCGAGAGAAACGGCGCGGCCGCGATTCCCACCGCGATGGGTAGCAGAATGACCCAGCGATACCGGAGGAGCAGGTTCCAGATTTCGTCTGGCGTGTAGTTGCGATTGGACACGGTGTTCTGTCCTTTGAAAGTTATTGAGTAACGGACGTGAGCGTCTGACGGGCGGCTGCGGCGCCGGTAAATTTCGGATTGATCTGCAGCGCGCGCTCGAGCGCAGTCCGCGACTTCGTCTTGTCGCCCAGCTTGGCGTATGTCATCCCAAGGTGGTACAGGACGTCCGGGTTGTTCGGCAGCTTTTGCGCGCTTTCCTCGAGGTGTTCGACCGCCAACGCAGGCAGATCCTTCTTGTAATACACCCACCCCAGCGTGTCGCTCACCTCAGCACTCTGGGGAAGCTCCTTCTTCGCATTGCTCGCCAGCGTGAGCGCCTTGTCCAGGTTGGTACCTTCCTCGGCATAGATGAAGGCGAGATTGTTCGCGGCGAGTGCTGCCGCCGGCAGATCGGTGACGGTCGCTTCGTACCACCGCTTTGCCTCCGCCCGTTTCCCTTGCGACTCCAGGATGATTCCGACCATGGTTCGAGGCCCGACCGCGCGCGGGTCGCGCTTGACGATCGTCTCGAACTCCGTTCGCGCGTCGTCGAGGCGCCGCTGCCTCATGTAAAGCTGAGCGAGCAGCGAGTACCCCGCTACGCCGTTTGGATCACTGGAAACGATGCGCCGCAGCGCCTGCTCGGCTTTCTCCGCCTGACCTGCCCGCTCGTATACCGTGGCGGCGATCGTCAGCAGTTCGACCCGGTTTGGCTCCTTTGCCAACGCCGAATCGATGCGTTGCCGCGCCGCCTCGACCTGCTTGTTCTTGAGATCGAGAGCCACCAGCCCACCGACGGCTTCGATGTTGCCTGGGGCCAGTTCGAGCGCCCTCGCGTACGCCGTTCGCGCCGCTGCGTCGTTGTTGCGCAACGTCTGCAGTGCGCCGTTCACTGCATGGACCGGCGCCGAGTTGGGGAGCGCCTGGAGCAGTCGCGCGATCTCGACACCAGCACGATCACGCTCACCTCGGATCAGCAACGCTCTGACCAACGTCAGGCGCGCATCAAGACTCTGTGGCGCCGCCTGCGTGGCCTCTTCGGCGTAACGCAGCGCGGCGTCGCTGTTGCCGGCCTGCTGATTCAGGCGCGCCAGCTCGACCTGCGCCGCGGCGAACCTCGGATTCAATCGCAGCGCCTCGGTATACGCCTTGATCGCATCCGGCACGTTTCGACGATTGCTGTATACGGTGCCAAGGGCGTACTGGGCAGGCGCGGACTGCGGGTCGGCCGCCACGGCCGCCTTCGCTCGATCGAGCGCTTCGTCGAACTTCTTCTCCCGCGTCAGCCACTGTGCCTTCGTGACCAGGGCGGGCGTATCGTTCGGGGCACGCACCAGCAGCTTGTCGAGCCGCGCGTGCGCCTGCTGCGTGCGTCCCTTTCCGTAATCGAGTGCCGCCAGCATCGTCTCTGCGCGGGCGAACGACGTCTGTTCGCCGGCGAGCTCGGTCAGGAGTTTCGTTGCTTCAGCCTCGCGGCCGGTACCCAGGTAGTACTCCGCGAGCTCGAAACGGGCCGCGGGATTCTGTGCCGCCGCCGCGACGACTTTGAGCGGCGCTTCCGCGTCGGTCATCCTGTTGGTCGCCCGGTACAGCGTCGCCAGCATCCGGTTTGCGAGAACGTGGTCCGAATCGAGCGCAATTGCGTGTTTGATTTCCTGCTCTGCTTCAGCGGCACGTCGCGTCGACCACAGGAAATTTGCCAGGCCCAGCCGTGCCGCTACTGACGATTGATCGAGTTCGACTGCATGCCTGAACGCGGCCTCCGCCTCCTTGGTGTCGCCGAGCTGGTTGCGGAGATCTCCGAGCGTCAGATACACGCGGCTGCCGTCCGGCTCGACCTTCAGCGCCTCCTGGATCTCGCCTAAGGCTCCCTCCGGGTCCCTGAGACGCGCCATCGCGTTCGCGCGCAGGAGCAGGACCTCGACATCCCGCGGATTCTTCATCAGAACGGTGGTTGCCCGGGCCTTCGCGTCCTCGAACTGGCCAGCTAACACGAGCAGTTCGATGGCCTTGAGCTGTACGGCGCGATCGTCCGGCAGCGCGTCGGCGGCGCGGATATATTCGGGAAAGGCGGCCCGAATGTTGTTCATTCGCTCGTACGTCTCGGCGAGCTTGAGCCGCGCTTCACCGAACTTCGGGTCGATCCGCACGGCATTGGCGTACTCGATGACCGCGAAGTCGTCGCGTTTTTCGGCGACGTAGGCATTGCCCTGTTCGAAATGCCGTCGTTTCTGCTCTTCCGGGCTGCTGCAGGCCGTCAGGAGCAAGGCGGCCGCGACGAAACGGCACGCTCTTGCGGTGGGGGTACTGAACATCATCGTTTGGGCCTTTGGATCTGCGTTGGGTCCGCCTGAAGGCGGACACTACATCGTCAAAAGGGCAGGCTTTCGCCCTCTCACTTACAGGTGGGTTGCGTCTACGCACCCGTCCTGGCGGCGCTAGGCACCATCAAGGGTGCGTCCGGGCCGAGGTTGGGAAACCAGCCTGATACCTAGGCAAGCTGTATTCCACGTATGGCTGAAAATATAGGCGTAAAGTGTGAGTCTTCGACCGGCTGGCGCCCGTTATTCTGTCAGCCTCGCAGACTGAAGTCTGCGTTGATCACGACTTTCTGAGGATGGGCTGGGATCTTATTGATCGGTCCCATTGAGCCAGATTGTGTCGCTGAACCCCTCCAGTGCAATTGCGTGCGGAAACGTATAACCGGCTGCGATTACCGGTGACTTCTTCTGACCCTTTTGATCCGGCGGCACCGAACCGTCAGCGTTGAACCGGAGGACCGTCCCCCAGTACGGCTGAGAAGTATCGGGAGATCCGGGGACCGCGACATAGATATGACCTGTCCCCCCGATAGCAAACAAGGCGTTCCCGGACGGTGGCAACGCAATCCCGGACACGATCTCGGTGCGCTCGCCGGCACGGTTCTTCACGACGCGATACCGCGAGACGGTAAACGTGCGCCGGCCAAACGCCGACGTCCGCGTCTCGCTGACCCACATGAAGCCCGTCCGGGCGAATGCAGGGTCTATCGCGACCTGATTCAGCGTCGTCCAGCGGTCGGCGATGATGAGCGATTCGCGTGCAAAGCCTCTGCCCGTCATCGTCCTGAGGCGCCGGCCCGCGTCGATCACGAACAGCCGGCCCTCCGGGCTCGCCGCAAATGGCGTCGCCGGGGTGCTCACCCGTCCGATCGGCTGGACCGGAAGGCACCCCTCGGACCCAGGCTGTGAGCACGACGACGACGGTTCCGCCGAATGCCGCACCCGTGAATCGGGCGTGGGTTGGCCGGAACTCGTTGCCCTTGCCGCCCACACCGACGACCAGAAGCCGTTTGTGTCGCCCGGCGCGCCACCGGTCGCTGAGACCTCGCTCGAACGCGGGCCTACGACCGGCCCGGGCGCATACGCCGCCACCGTGAAGTAGTAGGTGGTTCCCTCGGCTGCGTTGTAAGAGAACGTCGTCACGTTGCCGACGTCGTAGATCTCGGTATAGGCGCCGGATGTCGTGCCGACGTAAACACGGTATCCCATCACCGTGGAATCCGGGCTCGGATCCCAGGCGACCGTGAGCGTTCCCCCGTGTGCCGGCGTGACTCCAACCAGAAGGATGGTCAGCAGGGCAGGTGCGATCGGCGTGGAGGGGAGTCCACGCGACCGTGCCCTTCGGATCACTTCGACTTGCCCGTCGATTTCACAACGATCGCCTTGCTCGACACGTTACCTGCCTCATCGCGCGCCCGGATAGTGATCGTGTTCGGACCGCGCGAGATCGGGACCCCGGCGATCCAGGAGTCACTTCCGGTCGCACGGCCACTGGCGCCGCGGTCCGTAGTCCACGTCACCTCAGTCACCGACGTGTTGTCGATTGCCGTGCCACCGACCGTTACGAAAGTCTGATCAGTGTTGTACTGGCTGCCCGTTGTTGGCACGGTGATCGTGATGACCGGCGCGGAGGTGTCACCGGCGACCGTTGGCGCGACAACCGTCCACGTGAATGTCTCTGAATCGCTGAGGACGCCGTCACTGACGACTGCCGTGACGAGGTACGACCCGGGCGTCGTCGGCGTTCCGCTGATCCGGCCTGTAGCGGGTGTGAGCGCGAGCCCTGGCGGAAGTGCAGTGACGCCGTAGGACACCGGCTGACCGGCCGGATCGCTGCCAGAAAGCTGCAGCGACACTGGATTCCCGACGACAGCCGACTGGTTGCCGGGGTTCAGGAGGACCGGCGCTCCGTTGCTGGTGCCCGAAACTTCAGTTGATTTCGTGCCGATGACGGGTCCGGGAAAGTAGGCGGCGACGGCAAAGTAGTAGGCCTGGCCGGGTGCCGCGCTCGAATAGGCGAAGGACGTCGAGTTGCCGACGTCATACGCGTTTGCGTAGTTCCCCGATTGGGTCCCGACATACACGAGATACCCTGCGACGTTCGAGTCTGGGCTGCGATCCCACATCAACGTCAACGTGTCGGCGGCCGCTGACCGAGCTGTCATTGTGAGCAAAAAAGCGAGCGCATACGTAACCCGTCGCCTGCGTGCGTTCACCCGTGGCCTCATCGCGTCCTGACTCCCGATCTGGGGAAACGCCGATCGATTCGACCGGCGCCTCAGCAGCAGTGCAACGGGACAGCCACGCCGGAGCCAACGGGTTAACTCTAGTCTTGTCAGTAAGTTGAGTGTCTTTTTAGAACGTCGTTTCCTCCGGTCTGATCACGTTCCTGCCGATCGCAGTCACAGACCTGTATTCGCGCCGCTGGCATGGGAACGCGTAGCCTTGGGGCGGTTGCAAATCCGTTCACGGATGCGACGAGGGTGGACGCTGGCGCGGGGGAATCAGTACGGCTTGACGTCGGCTGCGTCGACTTCGACGCTGACTCCCTGTCCGATCAGATCCACCGACAGCACAAGCCGCGCCTTCTCGTTCTTGCGCACCAGCCGGCCGATGACGCGCTTGAGGGGTCCGTGGACTACCTCGACCATCATTCCCTCCTGCAGCATGGGAACGGGATCGAAGGCGAGCTCGCTCTCGATCAGACGCCTGATTCCGTCGATTTGGTGCTCGGGGATCGGCGCCGGCTCGCCTTCAACCGAGACGATGCTGACGACGCCGGTGCACTTGAGAACGGCCAGCCGGTTCTGTGGCTCGAATCGGGCGAAACAGTACCCGGGGAACAGCGGCCAGTCGATCTTCTTCTTGCGGTCCTTCCACCGGCTCCACTTGGTGATGGTCGGCAGGAAGACCTCGATGTGCTTTTGCTGTAGTTGCTCGCGGACGACCTGTTCGTGGCGCGACCTGGTCCACACCGCGAACCACGGCAAGGACTCCTCGGTGGAATCCTCCGAAACGGTCATGCTGAGAGGGCCTCAGGAGTGGATGTATGCATTCGCAGAAGTGCCGGGTGTCGGACGACGGGTCTCGGCTGCCCGGACCAGCAGACGATGTATCAGCACCAGTGTAGCGAACGCGGCGGCGAACGCGAGCCACCCATACAGATCGTGCAGGAATCCAGTGGCGGCTTCCCGGCCGTAAAAGTGCGCCGAAACAGCGGTTGCGGCGACGCGCATGCCGTTGGTCAGGATCACGACCGGGACGGTCAGAGCGAGGACGAACAGTCGCGGCCAGCGTCGGGGGTCGGCCGAATACCCAAAGGCAAGCCCGAGCACGACGAGGGAAATCGTCGTTCGAATGCCGCTGCATTCTTTCGCGACTTCAAGCGTGACGTTCCCCAGCGCGAGCAGATTGCCGTCGCGTAACACTGGAATACCTGCCGTGCGGATCAGCGCTTCGCTGAAGACGGACGTGGCGATTCGCAGCGGCGACTCGAGGAGATCGAAAACCGGTGCGGGCAGCGGGATCATCAGCAGCAGGATTGCCAGCGGAAAGGCAACGGCCAGGAACCGCTCCCACCCGAACACGGCCAGCACCGCGCCCCCGACGGCGGCAACCAGCGAAACGCGCGTCAGGAACTCGCTTCCGCCGAGTGCGACCACGAGCGCGCTTCCGCCGACGATCACAAGGCCGGCGAGCGCCGGCCGCGGCGCCGCGGCCAGGAATCGATCGCGGCGCTCCCACGCAAGAAACGCCGCGATCGGCGGAATCAGGAAGCCATGTGAATAATTGGTATCGGTGCTCCAGACGCGAACCAGTTCCTGCACGACTTCGCGGTACAGGATGGCGATGCCGGCGAGGACGACTGCGCCCAGGAACATCAACATGTGATGAAGCAAGCCATCTTCCGCTTTGGCCGCCTCGCTGACAAGTAGGGCGGGTTCCGACGAGTCCGGTGCGAGCGAGGCGGCTCCCACGTCATTGACGACCAGCGCGTTTCCTCGGAGTTCCGAGGCACATTTGTTGCCGCCTCATCTGCAGTTACAGATCCGATGTCCGGCAATCGAGCGATCTCAGCGTGAATTCTCACGACTCGGGCGATTCACGCCCGAACGACTGGGTTCCCCGGAGGAATGTCGGCGGGGGAGAGGACTTATCCCGCCCGAATCCGTCCTCGGGGGACGAGTCCGCCCGCCGTCTGGCCATTGCCACACGCCGCCTGACGCAAGTGCTCGGGCGGGTTGCAGGACTGCGCAACGTGTCCGCGCTGACCGTGCGCCATGTCGCCCGCTGCGTGCGCAGCCGGTTCGTGGTATGCGCCGTTCCGGTTGGCGAGAATGAACTCTCCATCGTGGCAACCCACGGCTATCCGCTGGACATGGTGAAGATGCTTCGCATCAGCTCCGGAACCGGCGTGATCGGATCGGTGCACGCGAGCGGGACCCCGATGCTGGTGCAGGACGTCACCGCCATGCCGGGATTGCGTCGTCGTCCGCGGTATCGCACGAATTCCTTCATCGCTGTGCCGATTAGTGCAGGTGGGGAAGTGCTGGCTGTGGTCTGCGTTGCCGACCGCCTGGACGATCAGCCGTTCACGCGTGAGGACCTCGCGGCGCTGCGCGCGCTCACGGCGCCTGTCGCGCTGGCGCTCTCACGCGAACGGGCACGGCGCGACGCCGAGGACTTTGCCCAGGCGGCCATCATGGACCCGGTCAGCGGCCTGTTCAACCGGCGCTACTTCCACGAGCGGCTCGAGGAAGAACTGGATCGCGCACGCCGGCACAACACGACGGTCGCGCTGCTGATGATCGACATCGACAATTTCAAGGGCATCAACGATCGCTACGGTCATCTCGCCGGAGATCTGGTGATCCGTGGCGTCGGCGACATCCTCAAGCGCTCGGTGCGCAAGTTCGACCTGTGCACGCGTTTTGGCGGCGAGGAGTTCGCGATCGTCATGCCGGGTAGCGGTCCCGAGAATTCCATTCCGGTCGCCGAGCGTATTCGTCAGCGGATCGAGACCTTCCGGCCGACCGAAAGCGAGCTCGCGGATTTGCGCGTCACGGCCAGCATCGGCATGGCCGTGTCGGGCGGCGCGTCGGCGCGCGAGTTGATCGCTCATGCCGACCAGGCCCTGTACGAGGCGAAGCAATCCGGCAAGAACCGCCTCGTCGAGTGGAAGCCACCCTCCGAGGACGATCGCTCGGGGAACCCGCGAAAGCCACGGTAGCCCCAGAAAATCTGAGGCCCGCGCGGCTGCCGCATGCCGTGCTGCGAACCGCGCAGCCCTTTGCTGACAACGGCTTACCCCGGCCCCGCCGCTCCACCGCATGTCTGGTGGTGTTCTTGCTCTGAACGGCTTCCCAGAGAGAACAACTGAGGGGTCTGAGGCATGTCGTTCACGGAACAGCCAGTACTGCTCGGAGAGAGTCCGGTCATCGACACGCTGCACGCTGACATTCAGAGCGCGGCGCGCACCCACGCGAAGGTGTTGATTACCGGTGAAACGGGCGTCGGCAAGGAAGTCGTCGCGCGACTGATTCACAACCAGAGCGCGCGCAGCCGGCAGCCGTTCATGGCGGTCAACTGCAGCGGCATTCCCGAGACGCTGCTCGCCTCGGAGCTCTTCGGACACGCGCGCGGCAGCTTTACGGGCGCTTATCGCGACAAGGTGGGCCTGATTCGCCAGGCTGACCGCGGCACGCTGTTTCTGGACGAGCTCGGCGAGATGAGCCTGAGCATGCAGGCGACGCTGTTGCGTTTTGCCGAAACGGGGGAGATTCAGACCGTCGGTGCGGACGGTACCGGGGGCCGCGCGGACGTACGGCTCATCACCGCGACCAATCGCGACCTGCGCGAGCAGATTGCCGCCGGCGAGTTCCGCGAGGATCTTTACTACCGGTTGAACGTGATTCACATCCGCATCCCGCCGCTGCGCGAGCGCGGGCGTGACGTGGTCCTGTTGTTCCGCCACTTCCTCCGGAAGGCGAGTGAGGCGCACCGGCTGCCGCCGCCCGACCTGACGACTG
>Ga0209486_10000775_pt1 | contig 14056 bp, 9 predicted proteins | sample NCCompost_FD_187518 | JGI IMG/M metagenome (GOLD analysis project Ga0209486, IMG submission 187518) | Agricultural soil microbial communities from Utah to study Nitrogen management - NC Compost (SPAdes) (version 2) | ecosystem: Environmental > Terrestrial > Soil > Agricultural land | place: USA...
TTTCGATTTCTTCACCGGGCCTTTTCATATGCCACTGACCAGGGTTCAGGCAGGAAGTGACTCTGCCGCTGAAGACTCCCTTGGACGACGTCCGCAAGACCGGCCTCCAGCCTCTTTATTCAAAAAAATTCTTTCCCTTCTTCGCCTCGCAGCTCTTTGGGAATCGTTCCTGGTGGCTGTTGGCAGTCTCCGCGCAAACAAGTTGAGGACGGCGCTTACCCTCGTCGGAATCGTGGTCGGCGTGGCTGCTGTTATCGCAGTCGTTACCATCATTCAGGGACTGGATAACAAGGTTGCCACGACCTTCTCGTCGCAAGGCTCGACGGTGTTTACCGTTTCCAAGCGGCCGCAAATCATCACTTCGCGTGAAGATTTCATTAAGTTCAGCAAACGAAAAGACGTCACGCATGAAGACGCCGACGCGATCTCCAGACTTTGTTCCACCTGTACACGCGTGGGCGTAGCTGCCACTTCTCGCGATACCGGCAAGCAAGGCAATCAGAAGTTTGAAAACCTCAGTATTCGTGGAGTAACCCCCAGCACGATGTTCGACATCGACGGACGGTCGATCGAAGCGGGTCGCATTTGGACTGACACGGAAGGCGATTCTGGAAAAGAGATCTGCGTGGTTGGTGCTGACGTGGTTACCAATCTTTTCGGGGGCGTTTCATCAGATCGTGTGTTGGGCCAGGAGATCAGGATCGCCGGCCGGCCGTTTCAGATCGTTGGCGTGCTTGAGCCGCTGGGGTCAATTTTTGGAGCCTCCCGGGATAGCATTGCTTACATTCCGTATTCCACTTACCAGAAGCTCTACGGCGCGCGCGATTCGATTGTTGTTTTCGTCCAGGTGTCCGCGGCTGAGCAACTCGAAGTCGCCGAGGATCAAGTGCGCACGATCATGCGTAATCGCCGCGGTCGAACGTTCGACAGCGAAGAAGATGAGGGCTTTTCAATCGAAACTCAGGACGTCTTTCTGGATCTTTACGGCAAGGCGACCTCCAACATTTATCTGGTCACCATCGGTGTTGCTGCCATCTCACTGGTCGTCGGCGGAATAGTAGTGATGAATATCATGCTGGTTTCGGTAACCGAAAGGACAAAGGAGATTGGGATTCGTAAAGCCATCGGCGCTCGCCGCAAAGACATCCTGACGCAATTCCTGATTGAGGCGGTGACGGTCACCGCGATCGGCGGCGCTTTCGGCGTCATAACCGGCTTCGGACTCGCTTACTTGATCGCAGCATTGATTGGATTTCCGCTGTTGATGAGTGTGACGTCAGCCGTACTGGGCGTGGGCGTTTCGTCTGTTGTCGGTATCATCAGCGGATTATGGCCGGCATGGCGTGCGGCAAGTCTGGAGCCAATTGAGGCCCTGAGAGCTGAGTAACTCAAAAGTCGAGTTCAACACCTTTCGTGTTACGAAATAAGACGAATCGACCTGTAGTGCGACTTCTGAGGCAAAGCCGACGTGGGTCGCCTGCTCTTGCCATTTACTATTTACCATTCACCATTTACCAGTTTTATGCGACTTGATGACGTGAAAGAATCTGCGCTGATGGCCTTTGAAACGTTGCGGGCCAACAAGCTTCGTTCGGCGCTCACGATTTTAGGCGTCAGCGTCGGCGTGATTACTGTCATCTTCATGGTGTCGATCATTCAGGGCCTTAACAAAGCGTTTGCCGAACAAGTTGAGAGCCTCGGTTCAAACACGATATTTATTTCGAAGTTTGATCCCGGCTTTGGACGTCCTCCCGGCCCCGCGGAAATTCATCGCAAAGATCTGACGGTGGAAGATGCGGAGGCTTTGCGCGTGGAAGCACCTTCGGTTGCCGGCGCCTCGCCGGTCAAACGAATGATCGCGGTAACTGCTCGCTATCAGGACAAGCAGACAGATACACCAATTTTGTTTGGGGTGACGCCATATTACGAGTTTGTTCACACGCAGTATGTGGCCCGCGGCCGATTCATCAAAGATCTCGACATGGACAACCGCGATAACGTTGTAATTCTTGGAGTCGATGTTGCGCGCGCACTGTTCCCATACGAGGATCCGCTCGAGAAAGACATAAGAATCGCCGGCAATCCGTATCATGTGATCGGTGTGATGGAGCCGCTGGGAAACTTCTTTGGCCAGTCGCGCGACAATTCTTTGTTCATACCAATCACCACCTTCGACAAATACTATCCAGACCGGCCCTTCCCTGAAACCGTCTTTTTCATAGTGGCTCGACCACACTCGCGAGCTGTTGTTAAATCAGCAATGGATGAGATGACGGACATTTTGCGCCGCCGCCGGCGTGTGCCCTTGAATGCTCCGAATAACTTTGGAATGTCTTCACAGGATTCTTTGTTGGACATCTACAACCAACTGACCGGCGCCACAGCGTTAGTGCTGACTGCAATATCCTTCGTGGCGTTAATGATTGGCGGCATCGGCGTGATGAACATCATGTTGGTATCCGTCACCGAACGCACGAAAGAGATTGGAGTCCGGAAAGCGGTGGGGGCCACGCGCGCCAACATACTTTCGCAGTTTCTAATTGAAGCCGTAGTGTTGACGGGGATCGGCGGACTTGCAGGCTTGGCAGTTGGCGAACTTATGGCCGTTATAATAAATAAATATTCTCCTTTGCCTGCACACGTTCCGTTATGGGCCATCGGTGTGGGTGTAGGTATTTCTGCCGCGGTAGGAATAGTGTTTGGATTATGGCCGGCGTGGAAAGCAGCCCGCCTTGATCCCATCGAGGCCCTGAGGTGGGAGTAACGATTTTCTTTAAGCTATGCAAGTGAACGGATTTGCCGTGTCAATGCAACCTTAAGGCACTGTGCCCGTACTAACAACCAGTGAAATTAATCGAGACGTTAAAACTAGCGATCGCGGCCATCTGGGCGCACAAACTTCGATCTACGTTGACCCTGATCGGGATGATTATCGGCGTCACGGCCTTCGTTGTGGTTGTTTCGCTTATTCAAGGTTTCAACAAATACATCGACGAGAAAATCGCGGGGATTGGTTCCAAGTCGTTCACCATCCAGCGTTTCAACTTTGAAGACTTTAAAGACCTCGATTCAATTGCAGCGGCGCAGCGTAGAAACAAAGAGCTGACGCTCGATGACTACGAGTACCTGCGGGAGCGATCAAGTTTGATCGAAAAGATCGGAGCCAAGGCCCGTGCGCAGCGATCAATGATCAAGCGCGAATCTAAACTGGTCGAAGACGTCGCAGTTGACGGAGCTATGCCGATCGTCAGTGAGATCGAGAATGTTGAGCCCGAGTATGGCCGTTACTTCACCCAGTCGGAAAACGACGGCGCGATGCGCGTTGCATACATCGGGACGGATGTCGCTACTGCACTCTTTCCCGCGGGGGCGGAAACGGCATTGAATCAGGAAATCAGTGTCGCAGGTCTGCCCTATCGAGTGATCGGTGTGGCAACTGCTAAGGGAACGGTGTTCGGCATTCCTCAAGACAGCTTCGTCACGTTGCCGTTGAAGACATATGGAAACAACTTCGGCGGATTTACCCGTAACCGGCTGCTTTACTTCGTCGCGACTTCGCGCGGTGACGATTCGTTCAGCGATGCGGTGGAAGAGGCACGTTTTCTACTGCGCACGCGACGAAAACTAAAGGCCAACGAGAAAGACAACTTCGGGATAGTCACGCCTGACGCAATCACCGGTTTTCGCGATCGTCTGTTAGGCCCGACCTACCTGGTGGCCGTTGCAGTTCCGGCTATCGCATTGATCGTAGGCGCGATTGTAATCATGAATATCATGCTGGTATCCGTGACCGAGCGCACCAAGGAAATCGGTGTGCGGAAGTCGCTGGGAGCGCGAAAAACCGATATTCTCAAACAATTCCTGGTGGAAGCGGTCACGCTGGCTGCTATCGGCGGGGCGATAGGGGTATTCCTGGCCTGGATTATTGGGATGATTATGACTTCGCTCTTCCTGCCGACGCATCTATCGGTGGGCGCGATTATTTTTACTATCTGCGTATCCGGGACCGTGGGCATACTTGCGGGCGTGTTTCCGGCGTGGAAGGCAGCGCGTTTGGATCCCATCGAGGCATTGAGGTCTGATTGAGTAACACATGAAATTGATCCGCAGCGACATTTTGGAAAACCTGAAGATGGCATTGGCCACCTTGCGGGCAAATAAACTGCGCTCGTTCCTCACCGTCGTCGGCGTAATGATCGGTGTCATCACCGTGATGTTGATATCTTCAATCATCAGTGGCGTCGACACGGCAGTAAAACAAGAACTCGAGTCATACGGCACGAACTCGATCTTTATCAGCAAGTTTAATCCCGGGATTCACATAGGACGGCTTTCGCGCGAAGAACGAATGCGTAAGGACCTTACTTATGATGACGCAGTCGCTTTGCAACAACTGCCTGCTGTTGAGTTGTCGGTTCCCTTCCTCGACATCACCAATAATTTCTTCGGCCAGAAGTTGATGGTTAGCAGTCCCGGTAAAACTTCGGCGAACGTCGCGCTCCAGGGAACCCTGCCGGATTTCGAACGCGCCGGAACACAAATAATCAAAGAAGGACGCTTCTTCACTCAGTTTGAAAATGACAACAACGAAGAAGTATGCGTCGTGGGTTCGGCGATCGCCGAAGACTTTTTCCCGGTCGGGGCGGCGGTCGGTCAAACTCTGAGCATCGGCGGAAATGATTTTAGGGTCGTCGGCGTGCTGGAGAAACGCGAGCAGTTTCTACTAGGTGGGGGTGGAGACGATCAGAATGCGGTCATTTATATGCCTTTTAATGTGGCTCGCAAACTGAAGCCCACTGCGGACGATGTTTACATACTAGCCGTGGCACGAACCGGTCTGATGGATGAGGCGCAGGACCAGATCACTGACATGCTTCGCGTGCGCCGTCAGGTGCCGTTTGGCAAACCAAATAGCTTTGGTCTGCAAACAGCTGAACTCTTTCTTAGCAACTTTCGCTCAATCCTCAGCGGCGTGGCGATCGCGATGGTAGTCATTTCCTCCGTAGGTTTGATGGTCGGCGGAATTGGTGTGATGAACATCATGCTGGTTTCAGTGACGGAGAGAACTCGCGAGATTGGAGTTCGCAAGGCGATTGGTGCACGACGCAGCGACATCCTCTGGCAGTTCTTAATCGAGGCAGCAACACTTACCGGGTTTGGCGGGTTAGTCGGGCTAACCATCGGCTGGCTGCTAACCTTCCTGCTCCGGCTGGTTTTACCTTCCTATGTTCCTCTGTGGGCGCCAATCGGCGGCTTCGTCGCCAGTGTGGGCATTGGTTTGATATTCGGAATCTGGCCCGCATGGAAAGCGGCCCGGCTGGATCCAATCGAATCACTCAGATACGAGTAGCTCAAATAAGACGCTGATTTCCCCTCCCTTTGGGAGGGGAATATTTCTCTTATTGTGAGGAAACTAGATCTACGAAATAAACCCTGGGAACAAGGCTGCGAAAATCACTCCGAGAATCACACCCAGGAACCAGACGGTGAGTGCTGCGCCCCACCCGGCTGTGCCACTCACCTTCGTCCCACCGTGTTGCAGTCCTTTTGCCCTCAACCACAGACCATAAAGCGAAAGCGCACCAATAGCGCTCCCGACCACAAACAGCACCGGATTCGACGCGGGAGAAAACAGGATTCCCAGATTGTCCTGGACCAGAGTTTCCTGCCCGAGAATCGGATGCAGATCTTCCGGTTCCTTTATGAACAGAATGACCAGACTCAGCAGTTTGTTAACAAGCACCACGGGCAGGCTGGCCCAGAACACCACTGCCAGCGATTGCCAGAAGTTTATTCGACCACCAAAGATCGTCACCACCAGCAAATACAGCCCGGCGACGAAACACGTCAACGCAAAAACACCAACAAACTGTTGGAACCCGCTGGCGACCCGGTTAACCGGGTTCTTCGCTTTCTGAATCTCGTCCTGGCGCTGACGTTCAATCGCCTCGGCAGGTGCGAAGCCCGCTTCTACAACCTTGTCCATCGTGTGATTTACGATTCGTTCCGGTGTCGCACGCTGCACGAATGCCGCGGTGTAGACCGCAGTCAAAACTGAAATGATCAGGAATGGCGCCAACCAATGGGGATGAAATCGCAGATTACGAAACACACGCGAGGGTTCATAAAAAATTGAGCCTAACATCTGGCCTACACCCATGGGCGATTCAGCGCCCGCCGGCAGGTCAGGCAGGGGGACAAAACTGAGCGCAAACAAGAGCACCCCGAAGAAACAGAATGCCCCGCCAACACCCATCGACATCGGCACAATTTTGATGGCCGCAACTGCAAACAGCAACACACCCAGCACGAACAAAACAATTGCGGGCACCCGCAGCCTCACGGGGCGTTTACGTGTTGGTGCGGTTGATTGAATGGGGGGCGGTGGTGGCGCCTGGAAGTCTGCGTTCGGATCGCTCATGTGAATCCTCCGGTTATTAGAGGACGGGGAGAAAGCTAACCGTCCGGTGGGTTTTAACCCGATTCTGTGATTGGTTGATACGCGCCATGCGCGGCAGATGTTTCATGTCGCCGACGTAACATGGCCGTTGCCTTTAGACGCAGTGGTCACGGCTTCGGGAATATGTTCAGCCAGCGGCGCACTTTCCCAACCGGGCACGCGGATGCACGCCGCGGTGTGTCCTGGTGCGACTTCACGTAACTCAGGATCTATATGCGCACACTCTTCGATGGCGATGGGACAACGGGTGCGAAAGCGACAGCCGGAAGGTGGATTGATCGGCGTCGGCACATCACCCTGCAAAACAATCCGGTCGCGCTTCTTCTTCGGATCAGGAATTGGAATCGCCGACAGCAGAGCCTGCGTGTAAGGATGCAAAGGGTTGGCATAGAGATCGATCGCGGTCGCCACTTCGACAATACGGCCGAGATACATTACCGCGACGCGCGTGGAAATGTGTTCCACCACTGCCAGGCCGTGCGAGATGAACAGATAAGCCAGTCGAAATTCCTTCTGTAAATCCTGAAGCAGATTTACTACCTGCGCTTGTACAGAAACATCGAGCGCCGATACTGGTTCATCGGCCACAATTAGCTTCGGATTCAGCGCTAATGTGCGAGCGACGCCAATGCGCTGTCGCTGTCCTCCCGAAAATTCGTGCGCATACCGTTTACGATAATCAGGGTCCAGTCCTACCTTTTTAAGCAACTCAGCGACACGTTCCTGTCGCTCCGCCCGAGTTCCTATTTTGTGAATGACTAATGGCTCGCCGACGATATCGCCCACCTTCATGCGAGGATTCAGGGAAGCGTACGGATCCTGAAACACGATCTGCATCTGTCTTCGGATGTCGCGCATTTCGGTTTTGCCAAACGACAGAACATCGCGTCCTTCAAAGTCGATCTGTCCGGAGGTGGGTTCGGTCAGGCGCAACAAGCAACGGCCGACAGTTGATTTCCCGCAGCCCGACTCGCCCACCAGTCCCAGCGTCTCACCGGCAAAAATATCGAATGAAACTCCATCCACTGCGCGCACAACATCATCACTTCCCTCAACTGGAAAGTGCTTGACCAGCCCGCGCACCTTTACTAGTTGCTTCATAACTCTTATCCGCAGATTACGCAGATTACACAGATTTGATAGCGAATGAGTTAAGTTGTGTTATTGCCCGTTCGCTCAGCGTCGTTTGGCTCCTCGCCTCTTTTTACCTCTTAGCCGTACAGCCCTAATCTGGGGAATCTGCGTAATCTGTGGATTCCGCTTTGTGGTCGGAAGCGACTGCCGCAGCCAGATCGAACAAAACGCATCTCACTTGCGCACCACTCTCAAGTTGATACAGCGGTATTTCCTCTTCCGTACAACGCGGCATGCGGTAAGGACAACGCGGCGCGAAGTGGCATCCCGGCGGCAATGCGGTGGGACTGGGGACCACGCCTTCAATCGTTTCCAGTCTTTCCTTCTTCACCACTTCAGCAGCTGTTAGCTTGGGCACCGAGCGCAGCAGCCCTTCCGTGTACGGATGCTTTGGCCGCCTGAACAATTCCTCGACCGTAGATTCTTCCACAATGCGGCCGGTGTACATCACGGCCACCCGATCCGCCACTTCGGCGACGACCCCCAAGTCATGCGTGATTAAAAGCACCGACAACCCTCGTTTTCTCTGCAACTCTTCCATCAGCTCAAGGATCTGCGCCTGAATGGTTACGTCCAGCGCAGTGGTCGGCTCATCCGCAATCAACAGCTTTGGATCACAGGCTAGCGCCATCGCAATCATGACGCGCTGGCGCATGCCGCCTGAAAGTTGATGTGGATAATCGTTAATGCGCCGGCCAGGGTCGGGAATCGCCACTTCGCCCATCGCCGCGATTGCGGCGTCGCGTGCAGCGTCGCGCGAAAGCTTACGATGCAGTCGCAGCGCTTCAGCGATCTGTTCGCCCACTGTGAACACGGGATTCAACGATGTCATTGGATCCTGGAAGATCATCGCGATATCGTCACCGCGAATCCGACGCATCTCCGCATCCGAAAATTTTAAGAGGTCTTTGCCGTCAAAGATGATTTCCCCTGTAGCAATCTTGCCCGGCGGCGCAATCAGACGCATGATCGAGAGCGCCGTAATTGACTTGCCACAACCGGATTCGCCAACGACCCCCAGCACTTCACCTGGATCAATATGAAAGCTGACACCATCAACCGCACGCACCAGCCCGTTGCGTGTCGGAAACTGTGTTCTTAAGTTGTTGACTTCGAGAAGGTGTGCCATGTCTTAAGAAACGTCGGTCGTGTTTCGTGCTATTTCGTGGATCGTCTTCCCCTCCCTTTGGGAGGGGCCAGGGGAGGACTTACCAGAGCCTCCGCTCTTTTTTTGAAGGAGGCGTCAAGCAATGACGCCTCCAAAGCTCGCTCTTTCATTCAGAAGAAACTGCAATCAACGTGCGTGCTCACGAAGGCTCTGCCTGACGCTTCCCTTCAAGATCAAAAAACGATATGACCGTCAAGCCCTCCCCTAAACCCCCCAGAGGGAGGGGAAAAAGCGATCCACGAATTACATGAAACAAGATGTCGTACTACAAACCCATCTTATCCATCTTTGCGTTCTCATACTCAGCATCTTCGCCGGGATAACGCAGCAACGAATCGAACCGACCACTCTGTTTTGCCAGTGCCCAGATAATACTCTCACCGGCAGGCACGTTCATGGGCTCACTCGAGAACACGGGATCTTTGAACGCATCAACCGCGTCAATCAATTTCCAGCCCCTCTTCTTGTACATGTCGAGTAGATCACCAAGGAACAGCGCGTTCAACAGATTGAAGTGAACCAGCAGCGTGTGTTTCACACTGCGGCCCAACACTTTACGAGACAAGTCATCGTAAAAGACGGAGCGTTCCCAAATGTGCTCGAGGTAGAAGTCGCGGTAAGATCGCAGGTCAGCAGCGGGTTCGTTTTTCAGCCGCTTGGTTAAACGATTATCGACGGCCCAGTCTGAAGCATCGATCGTGACATGACCATTTCGGTATCCGCGCTGTTTGAGAAATGCCCGAACTTCATCCCTTTCCGCGGCGCTTTCCCCTTCTTTTAGATAAGGAAACCGAAAGCTCTTTTGGAATCGCGGGAAATCTTTGAGTATCTCCTCGCTTCTTTGTATGTCGGCGGTAAAAGCACTGGCGGTAACCTTGGCACTGTTCAGTTCCGGGTGAGAATAGGAATGATTCCCAATCATGTGGCCCGCGCGGTCCCATTCGCGCAGCAATGCTTTGCCTGTTTCGCTGTCAGCATTCCTGCCGGCGACAAACAGCGCAGCCTTCAAATGACCGCGTGACCTCAAAGCGCCGAGGATAGCCTGGTTGCGTTCCTGCGGAGTCAACTTCAACGAGTTGTTCCAGTGGAAGTCGTCCATGGTGACAGCCACACTGGGTTGATCTGATTTCGCCGACACGGTTGGCCAGGCGTTGGTAGCCCAACCGAGACCGAAGATACCTAATGCTGTGTTGAATTCTCTTCTGTTCATCGCTTTGACCTCAGCTTTACACGGTAAGCGCTTCGCGATATTCACCCCAAACTTTACGCAAGCGATTACTGATTTCGCCGACAGTTACGTGAGCCTCAATAGACTCCAGTATTCGAGGCAACAGATTCTCTGTGCCGGAGGCCGCCTGTTCAAGTCGAGCGAGTGCTGCTTCGGCTTTTGTGGCATCACGTTTTTCTCGAACCGCGCGCACCCGCTCAACCTGCGATTTTTCCACCGCAGGGTCGATGCGCAGCGTTTGAACGTTCGACGCGGCGTCACTCTGAAAACGATTAACACCAACTACGACTGATTCCTGCGCTTCAATCGCACGCTGGTAACGGTAGGCCGATTCCTGGATCTCTCGCTGCACATAACCAGTCTCGATGGCCCGCAACATGCCGCCCATCGCATCAATTCGTCCGATGTAGTGGGAAGCCTGGTCCTCGATCTCTTTGGTAAGCTGCTCGATGGCGTAGGAACCGGCGAGGGGGTCGGCCGTGTCGGCGACTCCTGATTCGTACGCAATCACTTGTTGCGTACGCAGAGCCAGGCGCGCCGCGTCTTCGGTAGGCAGCGCCAACGCCTCGTCCATCGCATTCGTGTGCAGCGACTGAGTGCCACCCAAAACCGCGGCCAACGCTTGAATCGTGGTACGAACCACGTTTACTTCGGGTTGTTGTGCGGTCAAGGATGACCCCGCCGTTTGCGTGTGAAAACGCAACATCCGCGAACGCGGATCGCGCGCCTTGAAACGATCGCGCATGATGCGCGCCCACAACCGCCGGGCCGCGCGATACTTCGCCACCTCCTCCAGGAGATTGTTATGAGCGTTGAAGAAGAACGAAATGCGCGGAGCAAACTCATCGACATCGAGACCAGCGTTGATCGCTGCTTCGACATAGGTGATGCCGTCGGCGAGAGTGAACGCGACTTCCTGTACGGCCGTGGAACCAGCTTCGCGAATGTGGTAGCCGCTGATCGATATTGTGTTCCAGTTACGAACTTCCCGAGCGCAATAGGCAAACGTATCGGTAACCAACCTCAACGACGGAGCGGGCGGGTAGATGTAGGTGCCGCGCGCTATGTACTCCTTCAGTATGTCGTTCTGAAGTGTGCCCTTTAGTTTTTCGAGCGACACGTTCTGGCGACGCGCCACCCCGATGTACAGCGCCAATAGCGTCGCGGCTGTGGCGTTAATGGTCATCGATGTGGAAACTTGATCGAGCGGGATGTCAGCGAACAACCGCTGCATGTCATCGATCGAATCGATCGCTACTCCAACTTTACCTACTTCACCGGCGGCCAACGGATCATCTGAGTCCAAACCAATCTGGGTCGGCAAGTCGAATGCTACTGATAGTCCGGTGGTTCCCTGCGCCAGCAGATACTTGTAGCGTGCATTGGACTCTTCGGCGGTCGCGTAACCGGCGTACTGTCGCATGGTCCAAAGCCGGCCGCGATACATGTTCGGGTAAATGCCGCGCGTAAAAGGAAAATCGCCAGGCGAGTTCAGGTCTTTCTCGTAATCGATTGGTTCTGTGTTAGTGGGATTGAAGTCAGCGGGAAGATCGATTCCCGAAGAAGTCTCAAAGCGCGTGCGGTGTTCTGCCTTTGACTTGGTGGTCATGGTCTGCATGCAATCGTCAATTGAACAATTCGGTCGAAGCCTAACATAGTTGAGCTTTACCGTTGAACTGTAAAGAACAGCCGCTGAGTGTTCGTGTTATTTCGTGGATTTCGTGGATCGCTTTTATCGACCGTAGAAGCCCAATTTGCCGTGTGGTAGATTCAGGGTCTTCATGAACACAGTAATCGTAAACAAGCGGGGCGCTAACCGCATTCGCGGCGGACACCTGTGGATCTATCGCAGCGACGTAGTAAAAGCGGATGACACGGCAGGCGGCACGATCGTCACAGTCCGGGACCAAAGCCGAAACTTCATCGGACAGGCTTTTTACAGCGACACGTCGCAGATAGCGCTGCGCTTCCTTACCCAATCGGAAGATTCCATTGACAGAAGTTGGTGGCAACACCGAATTCGAGAGGCTGCCGAGCGACGAAACCGGATCGAGCCCGATACCAACGCTTATCGACTTATCTACTCTGAAGGCGATTTACTACCGTCGATTATTCTCGATCGTTATGACGACGTACTCGTCCTGCAGACGTTGTCGCAGGGTTCTGAATCAATCAAGCAGTTATTAACTGAGTTGCTGGCGGAACAGTTTCAGCCAAGCGCGATTTTGGAAAGAAACGATGTGCGCGTGCGACAACATGAGGGTTTGGAATTAATAAACAGCGTGCTGTTCGGGACACCGCCCGACGAGATTGAAATACTGCAGCACGGCATTCGCTTCGTCGTCTCACCATTGGCGGGACAAAAGACAGGTTCATTTCTGGACCAGCGAGAGAACAGGATCGCCGCTCGAGCTCTCGCACATGGACGCGCCCTCGATTGCTTCACTTTTAACGGCGCGTTCGCACTCCATCTTGCCGGTGTTTGCGACAAAGTGACCGGCATCGACATTTCCGCGGACGCAATACAGTCAGCGCAGCGGAACGCGGTCATCAACGAGGCGGCAAATGTGAGCTTCCTTGAGGCGAATGTGTTCGATGCGTTGCGTGAAATGGAGGCGGCAGGAGAGCGCTTCGACACGATCGTGCTTGATCCACCGGCCTTTGCGAAGAACCGGGCGAGCGTTGGCGCCGCCGCGCGGGGTTACAAAGAGATCAATTTGCGGGCATTGAAACTGCTCAACCCGGGAGGCGTGCTGATAACCTGCACCTGTTCGTATCACATGTCCGAAGATTTGTTTTTGAAACTGATTGCAGAAGGTGCCAACGATGCTCACAGAAGATTACAGATGGTCGAGAAACGCACCCAAGCGAGTGACCATCCAATCATATTCGGTGTGCCGGAGACATATTACTTGAAGTGTGTGATTGCGCGGGTCGTTGAATGAGATGGGAGATGTCAGATGGGCGATACGAGATATGGAGATCTCACATCTCACATCTCACATCTACTTACCCCGCCGACGTGCCGCTGCGTACCATCTCAGCCAAACGCTTGGCATCCGGCAGCGCTTCCAACGCGCGTAACACCTGCGGATCGCTGTCTAATAAAACGCGGGAACCGGCGTCATTTGAAAACGCAGCGGTGATGATCTCTTCTCGCAGACGCAGCCTGACAAAGTCTATGTCCGCGTCAAGCTGGGCCGCAGTCAACTGCGATTCAACATCGGTGCGCACGAAATTACGGAACGCTTCCATCACACGCTCGTTGATTGGATAGTCAGCCGCTCTCGGGTTTCTTCCATACTGCACCTGCTTAACCTCATAACCTTCCAAACCCGGGACCAATCCAGCAGCCAGCTTCCTCGTGAATTGAAACGCAGCTTCAGCGATGCGATTGCGAACCGGGTTGAACGTCATCGGCTTAACGTCGATGTCGGGAGTGATACCTCCACCGCCATAAAACACGCGACCTGCAGCGGTCGTGATGGCCGGACCCACTGGCAACTGCGGCGAAAGCGACGCTTGTGCTGAAGGCACGCCGTTATTTCTTGGCACCGGCGAAGGCGAGGCAGCAGCTTCTTCGTGCCGCGTGTAGTAGTCATAAAGCGAGCCGCTCGAATAATCACGCTGCAAAGAGCGACCGTACGGCGTGTAGTAACGCGCAGTAGTTAGTGTCAGTCCGGTGTTGAAAGGCAACTGAAAAACGTGCTGCACCAGGCCTTTTCCAAAACTGGTTTCACCTACGATTAGGCCGCGGCCGTGATCCTGGATCGCGCCGGCAACGATCTCGGATGCCGAAGCTGAACCGCGGTTGATCAGAATCACTAAAGGAACGTCTTCCGGATTCGCTCCGCTCGACTTGTAAACGATCGGTTCGCTGTAATCCGTCCGCCCCTTCACTGAAACGACAACTTTTCCACGGGGTAAAAACTCACTGGCGACATCGATCGCCTGGTTCAATAATCCACCAGGATTGCCACGCATATCGAGGATCAGCTGGCGCATGCCGTCGCCTTTTAGTTTCTTGATGGCGTCGCGCAGCTCTTCATCACTCGTGCTTTGGAAC
>Ga0209486_10000776_pt1 | contig 14051 bp, 11 predicted proteins | sample NCCompost_FD_187518 | JGI IMG/M metagenome (GOLD analysis project Ga0209486, IMG submission 187518) | Agricultural soil microbial communities from Utah to study Nitrogen management - NC Compost (SPAdes) (version 2) | ecosystem: Environmental > Terrestrial > Soil > Agricultural land | place...
TCGCCGCCAGACCCGATGGGGACGCGGCGGCCGGCGAGCAGCGGATCCGAACCGGCAGCGGATTCCGACGAGATATTATTGTCGCTCACGACCACGCCTTATTATCTGAGGTCGAGAGCGCTCAATGTTCCCACACGTCACGGTCCTGACGATTCTGGCGATCCTCACGGCAGTCCCTGCGCAGTCGCAGGAACGATTCTCGTTCTTCCAGGCCAGCACTCCGGAGAACGTCGAGCAGATGCTGACGATGGCCGGACTCCGCGATGACGATGTAGTGGTGGACCTCGGGTCCGGAAACGGTCTCATTCCGCTGACGGCCGCGCGCATGAACCCGCGGCTGCGGGGCCTGGGGGTCGACATTGATCCGGCGCTGGTCGAGCAATCCAATCAACGTGCGAAGAGCGAAGGCGTCGCCGACCGGGTTCGTTTCGAGCACCGCAACGCGTTCGACGCCGACCTCAGGCAGGCAACGGTCGTAACAATGTGGTTGTTCCCGGAGCTCATGAGCCTGCTGCGCCCCATGATCCTCGAACGTGCCCGCCCCGGCACACGTGTGGTGACCAGCACGTGGGGTCTCGGCAGCTGGCAACCCGATGCGACGAACAGCACCGACGGCACGGCCATCTACATGTGGATTGTGCCAGCGCGCATTGCCGGTGGCTGGGACTGGGATCTCAACGTCGCAGGCAGGCGGTTTCGCTACGCTGCTGTCGTCGACCAGCACTTTCAGAAGGTGGAAGGCGTCGTACGGGCTGGTGACCGCCGCGAGGTGCTCAACACAATGACCCTGCGTGGCGACGACATCACGTTCATGCTGGACATCACGCTGGACGGGCTGGGACTCACCCGGCACGAGTTCAGCGGCAAGGTCGACGGCGATCAGATCGTCGGGACCGTGAAGGTCACACCGCCAAACCAGGCGACGTTGACCTTGCCGTGGAGGGCGCGAGGGACCGAGCGCTCGCGCTACTTCGCTCCGACAGGCACCGCGATGTTTCAACCACCGGACTAGACTCGCCGAGCTCGAGCGACCAGCAGGAACGCCGGGTAGCTGGCCGCGAGCAGGAGCAGCGCCTGGATGCTGTTTCTCGTGTCTGCGGCCACCGCTCCAGCGAGGAACGCCACCGATCCCGCCAGCGCCAGGGCGGTCGTCCACGGGTAGCCCCACGCCCGGTACGGCCGCAGCCTGTCGGGCTCCCGCCGCCGGAGGACGATCAGAGAAACAAACGACAGCGTGTAGTTGGCGATGAAGAAGAACGCCAGCAGCGTGATGACCTTGTCGAAGGTTCGGCCGAACATGATGAACAGCACGGCGATGACCGTACTGAGCAGCAATGCCACCGTCGGCGTGCCGCCGGCGTTGACCCTGGCGGCGGCCCCGCTGACGAGGCCGTCGCGGCCCATCGAAAAGAGCACGCGGCTTGCCATCAAGTGGTAGGCGTTGACGGCGCTGAGCATCGAGACAATCGTCAGGACACGCAGCAGAAGGCCTCCAGAGTCGCCGAAGAGCGCGCTGGCCACGGCGCCCGCCACGAACTCCTCACCGGCAATGGCTCCAATGGGAAGGACGTACAGGAACGAGATGTTGAGCAGCACGTAGATGGCGGTCAGCGTCAGCACGCCCGCGAACAGCGCTCGCGGGATGCTCCTGCCCGGATCCCGCACTTCCTCCGAGAAATAGACCACACCCGTCCAGCCGTCATAGGTGTAGATCACGCTTTGAAGGGCGAGCACGAAAGCGGTGGCCAATGCGAGGCCCGAGGGCACCGACGGCTCAGCCGCGACAGCAGTGGCGTCTACTCCGCCGACGACGAATGCCGAGATAATCAACGCCGCGAAGGCCGCGCCCTTGAGGACGCTGGTGACGTTCTGAATCACGCTCCCCTGGCGGATGCCGTGCCACTGTGCTGCTGCAAGCGCCACCGCCACGGTCCCCGCAAGCGCCGGCACCGAGCCGCCGAAGACAGGCAGCAGCTCCGCCGAAGACTCGGCGATGACGACGGCCACCGCCGCCGTACTGCCGCAGGTCGAGATCCAGTCGCTCCATCCCACGAGAAAGCCGGCGTATTCACCGAGCGCGTAGCGGGAGAAGACGTACTGGCCGCCCGAGCGCGCCAGCATCGTGCCCAGCTCCGCCATCTGGATCGCCCCGATGAGTGCATAGAGGCCTCCCGCGGCCCACGCGGCAAGGAAGAGACCGGGATCACGGAGATGAGCGGCGACCTGCCCCGGCGCGCGGAAGATCCCCGCGCCGATGGCGTTGCCGATGATCACGGCAAGGCCGAAGCCCACGCCGAGCACGCGCAGCAGCCGGCGGTCCGACATCCGGGTCGCGGCTACCTGTCCAGCCCGGCGGTCAAATCGTCGAAGAGCAGCTGGTGAAAGAGGTGCTCCCCGGCTTCGCGCCGGACCGAGAGCCGGCCGGTCGAGTACGCGCGAGAGTGCAGGCCACGCTGCACGGACGCGCAGATCGCGACGTCCTCCTGCTGAATCTGCTCGCTGATCGCAATGCTCTCGAGGTTGCGGGCGCGGGCGGTCCGGGTGAGATCCGCAAAGAAGAAATCGAAGATGACCTCGGTGCGGTCCGGGCCCCGGGGGATCACAAGATTGGTGTCCATCGCGCCGGCGTAGCAGTTGATCATGAAATTGGGATACACCCACAAGTAGAGCGCGCGCTCACCGGTTCGCACCGCAGCGGTCCCGGCGTCCGCACCGTCGGCGACCATCGGGCTCGACTGCAGGCAGAAGCGATCCCCGTTCTCGATGGTGTACAGGCTGTAGTCGAGAACGCTGTCGAGCCCTTTGTGCAAGTGTGGAACGTGATACCCGCCGTCGAGATAGTTGTCGACGAAGACCTTCCAGTTGCAGTCCACCGAGTACGAGCGGCGTTCCATCCACTGGAGGCCGCCCAGCTGGTGTGCGGAGAAGCGGCCGGTGAGGTCTTCGCCGAGAAACCGCGTGAGTGAGGGACCCTCGGGCTCGAGCCTGACGAATACCCACGTCTCCCATACGTCGGTAGCGACCGGCACGAGGCCGTTGGACGACCGATTGAAGTCACAAACGCCGGCGAAGTCAGGCGTGCCTTTGAGCTCTCCTTCGAGCGAATAGGTCCAGCCATGATAGGGACATCGCAAGTGAGTGGCGGAGCCTTCCGGCGCAGTGACCACGGCGGCGGCGTGGTGGCGGCAGACATTGAAGAAGCCGCGCAGCTCGTCGTCGTTCCCGCGGACCAGCACGATCGGTTCGCCGGCCGCGGTTTCGCAGGCGACATACTGGCCGGGCCGCCGGAGTTGGTCCACCCGACCCGCAACCTGCCAGGCACGCGAAAACACCGTGCGGCACTCGAGCTCCAGCACGCGCGGGTCCGTGTACCACTCCGCGGGGATCGTGGACGCGTCTGTCAGCGATGCATTGCGTTGGTAACCGCCGATGATGTCTGCAATTGGACGTGGCATGAGCGGCGGGCAGACACTCTATCATCCGAGCCCGGCTGGGAGGACGGCAGACGAACTTACTGTGGGGAACCGGGCGGATTATGTCTCGTGCTGTCGGATCTGACCGGCCTTGGCAGAGGCGCCCTGCAGATTACCGGCAAATTCCTGCTTCTCTCTCGTCCGGAAGAACAGCGCGAACAGCACGAGCACGACCGCCGCTCCGGCTGCCGGCACGATCCAGATGCGGTCCCACATGTGGGCGGGTGGTTCGCTCGAGATCAGGAACGCGTCGACCACGCGCCCCGAGATCAGCGATCCGATGAACATGCCGACGCCCAGCGTGACGAACGCGATCAGCCCCTGGGCCGCCGCCCGCAGGTCGGCAGGTGCGCGCTGGTCCACGTATATCTGCCCGGTGACAAAGAAGAAGTCGTAGCAGATCCCGTGCACCAGAATGCCGGCATAGAGCGCCCAGACCATCGCGCCGTTATCGCCCAGCGCGAACAACACATACCGGGATGCCCACGCCAGCATCCCGACGAGCAGCATGTACTTCACGCCGAGCCTGCGGAAGAACCACGGCATGATCAGCATGAAGCCGATCTCCGACATCTGCCCGAGCGTCATCTTGCCCGCCGCATTGCTGACGCCCAGCTCGTTGAGAAAGGGATTCGCGAAGGTGTAGTAGAACTGCAGCGGAATACAGATCAGGAACGATCCGAGCACGAACACGGCGAACGACGGATCGCGAAGCAATCGGAGCGCATCGAGCCCGAGGACGTCACGGACGGTGACCCGAACCGCCACCTTCGCCGGCGGCGTATGCGGCAGCACCAGGCAGAACAAGCCGAGCCCGAGCGATCCCGCCGCGGCAATCTGCATCGGAATCGCCGTGGCTTCCAGACCGAGAGTACCGATGGCAAGGCCGGCCACAATCCAGCCGATGGTGCCGAGCACGCGAACCGCCGGGAACTCGCGGGACGGGTCCCGCATCTGCCGGAACGAGATGGAATTGCTCAGCGCGAGCGTGGGCATGTAGCACAGCGCATACGCCATCAGCACCGCGTAGAACGAGCCGAAGTCAGTCTGCGTGGACGCCCAGAACAGGATGCCGGCGCCGGCGATGTGGAGCCCGGCGAGCAGTTTCTCGGTCGAAAAAAACCGATCGGCGATCATGCCGACAAAAAACGGCGACACCATGGCGGCGATCGCCGTCGTGCCGTAGGAGAGTCCGATCTGCTGGCCGCTGAACCCGAGCGTCGCCCCCAGCCAGGTGCCCATCGTCACCGACCAGGCTCCCCACACAAAGTACTGGAGGAACATCAGCGCCGACAGCTTGAGGCGGGTGGCAGAGCCCACGCGCTAGGTCCACCACGGATCAGCCGGCGGCTCGGTCATGATGACGCGGCGCAGCAGGTCCACCGACGCATTCAACCCCTCGTCCACCGACAAGAGCGCATCCTCATGCTCGATGCTGATGACGCCGTCGTAGCCGGCGAGGCGGAGCGCACTGATGATCTGCTTCCAGACGAGCGCGTCGTGGCCCCAGCCGACGCTGCGGAAGAGCCAGGATCGCTCGGTCATTCTGCGGTAGCTCTTCACGTCGAGCACGCCGTTGACCATGAGGTTGTCGCGGTCGAAGGCCAGATCCTTGGCGTGAACATGAAAGACGCAGCTGCCCAGGGCACGGATGGCCGCCGGCATATCCACGCCCTGCCAGAACAGGTGGCTCGGATCGAAATTGATGCCGACGGCCGGCCCGGTGGCAGCGCGCAGCTTCAGCATCGTGTCCACGTTGTAGACGAGGAACCCGGGGTGCGCTTCGATTGCGATGTTGACACCATGATCGGCGGCAAACGCAGCGGCCGCCTTCCAGTACGGAATGGCCTTCTCCTCCCATTGCCACTCGAGCACCTCGAGATACTCGGGCGGCCAGGGCGTTGTGACCCAGTTGGGATGCTTCGCCCCTTCTGAATCACCGGGACATCCCGAGAACGTCACCACGGTCGGCACCTGCATCTTTTCCGCAAGACGCACCGTCTGCCGGAATAGCGCGTCGGCGGCCTGAGCAGTGCCCGCATCCGGGTGCAGCGGATTGCTGTGGCACGAAAGGGCGCTGATCGTCAGTCCCGCATCCGTCATCACCTTGCGATAGGTCGTCGCCCGGCAGTGGCCCTCGATCATGTCGGTGAGGTCGTCGAGGTGAGAACGCCCGGGCCAGCCGCCCGTCCCCAGTTCGACGGCCTCGATGTGCCGCAGTGACTTCACCTTGGCGATCATCTCGGTGGTCGAGAGGTGGGCGAAGACCGGTGTGAATACGCCCAGTTTCATCGAGCACTCCCCACCAGTTCGGCTGCCTGCACCGCCGTCCACACCCCGCCGCGGCGATGGCTCGCGAGCACGGCATCGACGAGGCACGCCGCGTGGTAGCCGTCCTCGAAGGTGGCCAGCGCCGACGGACGCGGCTCCGCGGGGTGCTGCGCGATCGCCGCATACACATCGCGCAGCACGTTGAAGAAGGCGTCAGCCCATCCCTCCTGATGCCCGCCAGGCAGCCCCGCATAAGGGCGCGCGTCGGGAGCGAGCAGGCCCGGATCCTTCGCCATCACCGCGTTCGCCTCGTCACGGCGGCCGATCCACAGCTCGTTCTGCTGTTCCTGTCTCCACCGCAGCGACGACTTCGCCCCGTTTACCTCGAGCCACAAGTCGTTCTTGTGGCCGGCGCAGACCTGGCCGATGGAGACCACGCCCCTGGCGCCGTCCTCGAACCGCACCAGGATCGTCGCCAGATCCTCACTGCGAATCTGGACAGGCTCACCCCGTTCCTCTCCTGCGCCCGCGAACGCCTCTCGACCGGCGCGCGGTCGATAACGCGTGGGGAGAACCGTCGAGAGATCCGCCAGCACGGATGCGACGCGACTGCCGGTTATGTATTGGGCGAGGTCGCACCAGTGGGAGCCGATGTCGGCCACCGCGGAGCTGGCGCCCCCCTTGTCGGGTTCCAGACGCCAGGAATAATCGGTCGGCTTCAGCAGCCAGTCCTGCAGGTAGCCGCCATGAATGTAGTGCGCGGGACCGAGCTCTCCCGAGGCGATCATCGCGCGGGCCTGCTGCACCATCGCATTGCCACGGTAATTGAACGTCACGGCGTGCACCACGCCCGCTTCGCGCGCCGCTACCCACAGCGCATGCGCTTCCTCCGCAGACGATGCGAGCGGCTTCTCCGAGACGATGTGCTTGCCGTGCGCGAGCGCGGCGCGAACGATCGGGCCGTGCAGAAAGTTAGGCGCCGTGTTGTGGACGACCTGGACGTCAGGATCGGCGGCGAGGGCCTCGAAGCTGCCGTATGCCTTCGGTACACCGAGGGCCTCGGCCTTGGCGCGCGTACGGCGCTCGTCGGAACCGGCTATGGCGACGACGTCGACGAAGCCCAGGCGACGGACCGCGTCGATGTGATGCTGCCCGACGAACCCGGGCCCGACCAGGCCCATTCCGATCCTGCGTGATGCTGCCAACGAACGGTCCTCCCCCTCAGCGGCCGATGTAACCGGTTGCAAATGCTAGCTGAATTCGGCTGGCCCCGGCAACCGCATCGGCCAGCGGATAGAATTGTCGCCGCACGGGATGTCCACGATCTACGAAGTCGCCAAGCGCGCCGGCGTTTCCACCGCCACCGTCTCCCGGGTGCTCAGCCGGCCGGATGTGGTCGCGCCGGAAACCCGCAAGAAGGTGCTGCAGGAGGTCGAGCGTCTCGGCTTCACGCCCAACTTCGTAGCGGCGAACCTTCGATCCTTCCGCACCTGGAAGCTGGTCGTCACCGTTCCGGACATCTCCAACCCGTTCTTTTCCCAGATCCTGCAGGGGATCGAAGACGCGGCCCAGCGCCGCGGCTACGCGGTGCTGCTCGGCGACACCCAGCACGACACCAAGCGTGAAGAGCGCTACGCCTTGATGTTGAAGCGCAAGGAAGCCGACGGCCTGATCTTTCTCGGCCACCGGCTGCCCAAGGAAGCGGCGGCCCTGGTCAAGACGGCGGCGCCGCGCTGCGCGCCGATCGTCAACGGCTGCGAATTCAGCCCTCGCCTCGGCGTCCCGAGCGTTCACATCGACAATGCCAGGGCCGCGGCCGAAGCGATGTCCCATCTCTATCGCCTCGGGCACCGGCGCATCGGCGTGATCACCGGTCCGCTGGTGAGCCCGCTCAGCCGCGACCGGCTGCGAGGCGTCAAGTCGCAGGCCGCTTCCGAGGGGGCGGCCGGCGAACTGCTGTTCGCGCAGGGCGACTTCTCCATCGGCTCCGGCGTCGCCATGGGCGACTACCTGCTGGGGCAGACCAAGCCGCCAACCGCCATCTTCTGCTTCAACGACGGCATGGCGGTCGGCGTGCTCCAGGCCGCCAGGCGCCGCGGACGAAGGGTCCCGGACGATCTCTCCGTGATTGGCTTCGACGACATTCAGTTCGCCGGCTACACCGACCCGCCGCTGACAACCGTGGCGCAGCCGATGCGTGAGATCGGCGAAGGAACCGTTCGGCTGCTGCTGGAGATTCTCGAAGGCAAATCCGACGTGACGCCGGTCTCGATCACGCTGCCGCATACGCTGATGATCCGCGGCAGCACCGCGCCGATGCAGGCCCAGGCGGCGCGCTACCGCGCCAAGGCCACCTAACCCGTTCCACCTGCGCATCCGGACGCACCGCGGCCAGACGCGCGCGAATCATTTCTCCAGGAGCGACGTGAGGTAGTTCACCTGCCAGCGCGTCTGCTCGACCGCCGTCCCCGGCGCGTCGCGATACTCGCGCTCGAGTATCAGCATGATCGGCCACTTGTTGTCGCGGATCAGCGCCGCGCACTCCTGAATCGGCGTGTCGCCGGTGCCGAGCTGGACGTTGGGGCCGTTGTCCCGCCTGCGATCCTTGACGTGCAGGTGGGTGATGCGGTCGTGGTGGGCGCGCAGAAACGCGACCGCGTCGTTGTTCCCCGCGGTGTAGTGCCCGATGTCGAGGTTGACGACGAAGGCCTTCGACATGCCGAGCAGCTTCTCCATGCTCGCGGGCGTGGCCACCTCGTTGGGATCGTTCACCTGGGCGTGCGGATGCCAGGCCGCCTTGATCCCGTACTTCTCCGAGAATGGCGCAACCCGCGGACCCATGCCGACGCGCGTCTGGTTGGTGGTGAAGATCGGCACCTTCAGCGCCTGCATCTGCCGGAACACGGCGTCGATCTCCCCGTCGCTCATGTCGTCGTCGATGGTCTGCACGTAGGAGAAGAGATTCAGACCGGCCTTGTCGAATTTCGCGCGCACCTCGCGGAAACGATCGAGCGGCTGGGCAATCCGCCACTCCCGCAGCGCCTGGCGGGACTTGGTGTATTCGGGACTTCTTTGCGCGGGAGGCTGGCCGAATCGCCCGCCGTTGATCACCTGGGGCAGTCCCTGCGGAAACACCGTCACCAGTTCGACGTTGGCCATACCCAGCGCAAGGCATTGCTCGATGATGACGTCGATCGGATCGCGGCCGGTGTTCTCCGGCAACGGATTGAGCGATCCGGTGATCAGGCCAACTTTGACGCCGCGGACGGTTGACTCGATCGCGTCGGCGCGGCGAGGCAGGCCGGGCAGGGCCGAGATGGCCAGGCCCGAGAGCGCGGCGGCGGCGAATTCGCGGCGAGAGTAGGAGCGCATGGCGTCTGCTACTTCGCAGCCTCGTCCTTCGGGCGGGCGATATCGTGATACATGCGCTTGCCGTCCGGCTTGATCATATAGAAAAGCGAGATGCCCTTGGAGCCGTCCTTCATCGGGTGGCCGACCAGCGTGATCGGGTCGCCTGGCTTCAGCGTGGCGCGGTTCCAGCCCTGGCGCGTCATGATGTTGGTGGACCCGCCTTCGACGTCCCACCGCCCGACCAGCGCCTTGTCCACGCCGGTGGCGGGCTTGATGTCAATCGTGAAGTGCACGTGCGGGTTGTTCCATTTGTACTCGACGACGACGCCGGTGTAAGTGACGTTCTTGTCCATCTCGAACATGCTGAACGAGTGGTGCGCGAGCAGCGACCCGCTCGAGGCGGCAATCATCAGCACCACGGCTAACACGGCACGGCGAGTGTTCATGACATCTCTCCACATATGGACGCAAATCGCATTATAGAACGACTGTAACCGGTTACAACAACAGGTAGCTGGGGAGTTAGGTGGCTGGGTAGCTAGGTGGCTGGGTGTTCTCCCCGAGCTACCCAGCTACCTAGCAACCCAGCTACCTGGGTAGTGCGTAGGCGAAGAGGGTGTCGTCGGACGCGAACAACAGGAACTGGCGCCCGTCCAGCATGTACGTGATCGGTGGGTTCGTCACATTGTTCAGCACCGGATTTCCCTTATCCGGCAGCACCGCGCGCCACAGGATCTGTCCGGTGACGGCGTCGTAGGCCACCATGTAGCCGGCGGGGTTTCCGGCAAACACCAGGCCGCCGGCGGTGCTGAGCAGGCCGCCGACGCGATGCGGGCGCGGCGGGTTCCACTCGCTGCCGGCATAGCGGTGAATCCACTTCGGTTTTCCGGTCTTGACGTCGATCGCGCGCAGAGACATGTCGTAGCCGCCGACGCCCTGGGACTGATGTCCCAGCTCCCCCGTGACCGGGTCCGGATCCCCATAGGTGTAATGGATGTCGAACCCCTGCATTGCGTTGAAATAGAGCAACCCGGTCTCGGGCATGTAGGTCGGCGGCACCCAGTTCTGAATGCCGCCGTTACTCGGCGAAATCAACGCGCCGCCGCGCTGGTACATCTTGGCGGGATTCCGAATCGGTTTCCCCTTCTCGTCGAATCCCAGTGACCAGTTGACCGACTCGGCCAGCATCGCCGAGACGATGTGTTCGCCGGTCGCGCGATCGAACAGATAGTAGGTGCCGTTGCGGTTCGCCTGCGCGACCACCTTCCGCGGCCGGCCGTCGATGGTGGTGTCAATCAGAACTGGTACCTGGTTCGAGTCGAAATCCCAGGCTTCATTCGGTGACGTCTGGAAGTACCACACCATCTTTCCGGTGTCGGGATTGAGCGCCACCAGCGAACAGCTATAGAGGTTGTCGCCCTTCCGCAGTTCCGGGTGGTACATGGGCGTGGGGTTGCCGGTAGGAACGTAGATCAGGTTGAGTTCGGGATCGTACGTCACCGGCTGCCACGTCATTCCCCCGCCATGCTCGCGGGCGAAGTCATTCGGCCACGTTTCCGATCCGGGCTCACCGCGGCCGGGCGTCGTGAACCATTTCCACTCGAGCTCGCCGGTGTCGGGATTCCGCGACTCGAGCCAGGCGGGTACATCGAGAGCGTCGCCGCTCAGCCCGACGATGAGATGGTCCTTGACGACAACCGGTGCCGCCGACACGTAGTAGTTGCTCTTGACGCTGCCGATTTCCTTGTGCCAGCGCTCCTTTCCTGTCTTGGCGTCGAGCGATATCAGGTGGCCGTCCGGTGTGCCGAAGTACAGCCAGTCCTTGTACATGGCCATACCCCGGTTACCTGTGTATTCACCGCCGCTGCTGCGCCAGAAGTAGTGCCATATTTCGTGGCCGGTTCTCGCATCGACGGCCCATGCATGATCTGGCGCGCTGAAGTAGAGGACGCCGTTGACGAAGATCGGCGCCGCCATCAGGAAGCCCCTGAGCGCCTGGCCTGAAAACTGGAGCACGGGCTTGTCCACTGTTCCGCCCGTCATCGCGCCTTGTGGAGACAGGTTCGCGCGGTACTGCCACTCGACCTTGAGATTCTTGACCGTGGACTTGTCGATCTGCTTCAGAGTGCTGTAATGCCGGCCCGAATAGTCACCGTGATACGTCGGCCACGCATCTGTCGGCGGCTTCTTCAACAACTCGAGGTCGAGTGTGGCCTGCGCCGACAGCGTAATCACGAGGGCCGCAAGCAGGACCGGAACGAGCAGGAGTTTCTTCTTCACTTGAGCGTCACCAGGTAAGCGACCAGGTTGTGCATGGCCTCGTCGGTGTACTTCAGCATCAGCTGCCGATGCGCCTCGAGTGGATCGTTGATCTCGACCTTGGGGAAATCGCTGCCGATCGGCCGCTCGATCGTGCGTCGATCGCCTGCGGTGTCGACCAGCGTGACGAAGAAATCATCGACCGAGACCAGCGTCCCTGAAATCACACGCCCCGGCGCCAGCGTCACCTTGACCTGAATCGGCACAACTCGAGGCGGCGGGGCGCCCCGCCGGCCGCCGGTCACGACGCGCGGATTGATCATCCGGCCCTGCAGCACGACAGGGTTGTACTTGGCGCCGACGCCCTTGAGGTCTCCGGTCGGCGAGTGACACTTGCTGCAGCCGCCGGCGCCGTTGAAGTACGCCTGGCCGGCGGCGGCATCGCCGACGACGATATCCGCCGGATTCATCGCCGGACGGCCGCTTCCCGCCGCCGCCCGCATCTTGAGGAACGCGGCCATGTCGACGAGTTGCGCTGTGGGAATTGCCGGGAAAGCCGGCATTCCAGCTTCAGGCCGGCCGACCTTGAGGAAGTCGCCGAGGATTGTGCCGTCCTCGTCGGTCAGCACATACAGCGAGCGCGTTAGATCCGGCCCGGTTGCCCCGCGTGCATCTCCGCCATGGCAGAACCCGCACGAGGAGGCATACGTCGTCGCACCCCTCTCCACGCTCGCCGGATCGGCTTTCTCCCTGACGCCCAACCTCGTCGCGGCGGTCCCCGCCCCGGCCCCTCCCCCCTCCTGGGCATGTACCAGGGCGAAGACCACCGCGAAGAAAAAGACGACCGCGACAGCGGCTATCCGTCGCATCGAGCGCTCCGCGGCTTAGAACAGCACCTTCGCGGCAAACTGCATCTGCCGCGGGATGCCGCTCGTGCTGCCGATGCGGCCGAAATTGGCGTTACCGAGCGTGGTGTTGGGATTCGCGAAGTTCACGGTGTTCATCACGTTGTAGACCTCGTAGCGCAGCTGCAGTCTGTTATCGCCACTAAGGGTGATGTCCTTGAACAGCGAGAGGTCGATCCGGCGCTGAGACGGACCCCAGCCGACGGTTGGCGGCGCATTGCCGACCGTGGACAGGGGCTGCGCCACGAACGCCGCGGTATTGAACCAGCGATCCAGCGTCCGCTCGCTCTTCGGCAGGATCGGATCGCCGACGAGGTTGGGCCGATCATTGCCATTCGTCGGTCCCACGTTCGCGATATCGGTGGAGTTCGTCACGCCCCACGGGCTGCCCGACATCCAGAAGGTCGAGACGTTGACCTGCCAGCCGGCGATCAGGTTACCCATGACGCCGCCCCGATCCCGGCCCCAGGGCGGCGCGTAGTTGAGCTGTCCGACCCACTTATGTGGCCGGTCGGCCACGTACGACCACTCTCTCGTGTCGTCGGTGAACTCGCGCGTCACCGGATCAACGATGGCCCACGGGAGCGGCCCGCTATTTTTCGACACCGACCGCGTGTAGTGCGTCGTCACCGCCAGCCCCTCGCGGAACCGGCGCTGGAAAACGAGCTGCATCGCGTGGTAGGACGACTCGTATTGCGTTGTGAAGTAGTTGATCGTCGTCAGGTTCGGCAGCGTCGCGTTGAAAATGCGGCGCGGCTGCAATGGGCCCGGTCCGACCGGCGCCATGTTGAGGTTCCGGTTGTTGCCACCCGGCAGAAAGTCGCCGATGCTCCCGACGTAGCCGACCGTCGCGACGTTGCCGGCGAACTCCTTCTCGAGCTGCACGTTGAACTGCTGATACCGCGTCGACCTCGCATCGATATCGATGGCGCGGAATGAGCCGTCGAGTGCACGGGGCGCAGGCGTCGTCGAGGGCAGGTCGATTGGGGGCAGCCCGTTGCTGAGCAGGAGGTCCGGGATACCGCCGAGCGCGTTGCCCAGGCTCGTCGGGGCGTAGGCCACAGCCAGCGGGAAGTTCTTCATGGTGGCGAACGAACTGCGGTTGTTCGGGATGAAGGACAACCCGTATCCGCCGCGGAGGACCATGCTCTGCGGCAACGTGGCGGCGAAGCCGAAGCGCGGCTGGACGTTCGAGTAGTCGGTCTTCACCCCCGCCGTTCGCGAGGCTCCGTCCCGGCCGGCCACGTAGAGCGTCCCGGTGAAGGGATCCAGGTTGGAGAGCAGATCGTTTTCCTCGGTAAACGGCGTCGAGACGTCGTAGCGGAGGCCGAGGTTGATCGTCAACCAGTGGGTCGCGCGCCAGTCGTCCTGGATGAAGGCGGACGGTTCGCTGCTGTGGTAGTACGGCGTGAACGGCGCGTGGTTCCGCGTGATGGTGGTCGGCACGCCCAGGAGGAAGGACGCGACCGAATGGCCACCCGCGCCGGTCGTACTGCGCGTGAGGTTCGCGTTGAACGCGAAGATGCCGTTCGGCGAGGAGCTCTGGGTGTTCGAGACCTCGCGCATGATGACGCCGCCGCCGATCTTGAAGCTGTGCGCCCCGGCGGTCTTCGTGAGCACCGCGCTGAACTGTTTGGTGAAGTTCTTGTTGACGAGCGGGAGGTTCTGCGTGTCGCCCAGCACGGCGAAGCCGGTCATGTTCATGAGCGACAGGCCGGTCGCGATATGGTCGACGTTCACACCCGGGATACCGAACGCCGCACTGAGGTTCGACTTGCCGGCGGCGTCATTC
>Ga0209486_10000777_pt1 | contig 14039 bp, 11 predicted proteins | sample NCCompost_FD_187518 | JGI IMG/M metagenome (GOLD analysis project Ga0209486, IMG submission 187518) | Agricultural soil microbial communities from Utah to study Nitrogen management - NC Compost (SPAdes) (version 2) | ecosystem: Environmental > Terrestrial > Soil > Agricultural land | place...
CCGAAATCGTGCTCTACGCGGTCCGGAGGGGAGTGATACGGTGAAATCCCAGGCGGCCATGCTGGTGGCGTTCCTGAGCGGCAATGCGGCCGTCGGCGATGCCAGCGATCAATCGAAGTGGTGGTTCGATCCGGACGTTCAGGAGCGCCTGCGCCTTACCCCCCAGCAGGTGCAGGCGCTCGACGAGATCTACGCGCAGGCCGAGGGCAAGAACCACACCCTGATGTTGTGGCGGATGTACCAGACCCTCACCACGCCGCAGCGCCAGCAGTTCTCGCAGCTGCTGCAGGTCGTGCGTTCGTAGAGGCGGCAGCGCAGCCGCGAGCACACCGAGACCGCGTCGAAGTCCGAGAGACATGGCCATGGATCTCCCGGGCTGTGAAACCACGGTGACTATGGCTCAGTCCTTCCGCGCGCCAGCTGAACGACGAGGATTGCCATGCGCCATTACGCTTTTCTCCGCCGCGTTCGCACGGCTTGACGTTTACGCGCGAACACATCGCGCCTCGCGATGGGTCAGGCTGGCACGGCCGCTGCACTGATGGCGAGCGATCAGCCATGGACGAACGCCCCAGAATCATCATCGCGTTGACAGATCGTGCAGAATCGGCCGTCCTGGCGGACTGGTTGGCGAGCGACGGGTTCGAGCCGGTCCGACGTCCCACGCCGCACTCGGCGGTGGAAGAGATGCGCAGCCGGCCCTACGACGTGCTGATCGCCGACGCGAGCACCAACGGCCGGCCGCCGCTCCGCGCCGAGGGACGCCTGCGGCGCGCCGCCACGCCGGCGATTCTGATCGGCAACACCGCGCCGCAGCGCGGCGAGACCGTGACCAGCCAGCCGATGTACCTGGCGCGTCCGCTCGATCGCGCCGTTCTCAACTGCTACCTGACGATGGCGATCCTCGAGGGCAGCCCGCTGCGGCGTTCGGAGCGCAAGCTGGTGCACGCGCTCGCGGCCGTGGTCAACGGCGTGCCGGCGAAAATCCTCGACGTGAGCATCGAAGGCGTGCGCATCGAGTTGGCGCGGGAGAAGCGCGCGGTGCTGCCGCCCTACTTCACCGTACGCGTGCCGATCATGGGTGTGGGCGTGAACGTTCGCCGTGTCTGGGCATGCGCCGCCAGGGGGCCGGAGCCGACGCTCTGGTACGGCGGCTCGCTGCTGCCCAACCGCGCGACCGCGCTGCAGGGCTGGAAGTCGCTCATCGAAACGGTTCCCACGATCGGCACGGCGAAAGCCACCCAGCAACCGAGCTGAGCGCGCGCGGGACAGCCTTCGCGTGGCTTGCCATGAGCGAGATCTCGCGGAAGCGAGGTCTCGGAAAGTGGTGCGCCCGGCAAGAGTCGAACTTGCGACCTTCGGCTTCGGAGACCGACGCTCTATCCAGCTGAGCTACGGGCGCTTGTGTGTCCGCCTCCGCCACAAACTATGGCGAGACAGTCCCATCGCGTGGCTTGCCGAGCCGAAGCTGACGCGTCGCCGGAGTCGTGCGTCAGCGAAGGCTGGCGCGCCCGGCAGGACTCGAACCTGCGACCTACGGATTCGAAGTCCGGCGCTCTATCCAACTGAGCTACGGGCGCACGAAAGGGGATCATATCACCCGTCGGTTCGTAACGACCGCAGCGGCGCGTCGCCGGTGACGCGCCGTGCCGCGACGGCGCCCGCCATCAGCGCCGTGGCCAACAAGACCGCGGACATCAGGGAATAGGTGGCCGGGTCCACGGCCGTCACGCCGAAGAGCAGTGGCGTCAACTGGCGCGAGAGCGCCAATGCGGTCACCACGCCGACCGCCACCCCGACGGCGGCCAGCAACGCCACCCGCCCGAGGAGCATCCGCCACAGCACGCCGCCTCGTGCGCCCAGAGCCATGCGGATGCCCATTTCGCGGAAGCGCTGCGACACGACGTAGCTCGTCACCCCGTAGATGCCGACCAGCCCCAGCAGCGCCGCCATCGTGCCGGTGATGCCGATCAGAATGAGCGTGAGCTCCGTCCGCTCCATCGCGCGGTCGCGGATGTCGGCCATCCGCTCGACGCGCGCCAGCGGCACCTCCGGCTCCAGCGACCAGACCGCCCGCTGCAGGCTCTCCAGAAAGCCCGGAGTGCTGACGCGGTCGCTACGGACGACGAAGGTGACAGTGCGGCTCAGGAACACGGCCAGCCGTTCGCCAAGCGTCAGGTAGACGGTCTGCTCGGGCGGTTCGATCAGGCTTTTGTGGCGCACGTCGCCGATGACGCCGACTACGTCGGCCCACGGCTCGGCCGGTGACATGCGCACGCGCTTGCCGATGGCGGCCTGGGCGTTGCCCCATTCGGCACGGGCCATCGACTCCGACACCATGGCCACCCGGCGTGCGCCGTCCTGGTCGGCCCAGTCGAACGATCGGCCCGCCACGACGGGGATGCCCATCGTCTGAAAGAAGCCAGGCCCGACGAAGCGGAACTCCTGGGGCGTCGGCCGCCAATTCGTGGCGGGCCCCCCCTCGACGAAGAAGCCGGTGCGCGGGCCCGGCGCGCCGAGCGGCACCCGCGACGCAAATCCCACCGAGGCGACGCCTGGCGCCGCGGCCAGGCGCTCCTGCACGCCCTGGAGCCGCGCTCTCACGGCGGGGAAGTCTGGCGCGAGCGCCGTCGGCAGCGTCAGCGTGATCGTCTGTACGTGTTCGGGGTCGGAGAATCCGGGGTCCACGCCGCGGAGCGACTGGAAGGTGCGCGCCATCAGTCCTGCCGCCACGAGCAGGACGAGCGCCAGCGCGACCTGCGCGGCGAGCAGGTGGTTCTGTATGAGCCGGGTGGTCCGCCCGCTGCTCTGCGTGCGGCTGTTCGCACTGACCGCCGCCGGGACGTGCCAGAGGTACCGGAGCGCCGGAATGGCGCCGAACAGCAGCCCTCCGGCCAGCGAGATGGCTCCGGTGAACGCCAGGACACCGGGATCGATCGAGACGGCCGCCGGCAACGGCAACTGATTGACGGCGAGGTCCAACAGCACCGGCAGACCGATGGCGGCCAGCGCCAGCCCGATGCCGCCTCCGGCGAGGCCGAGCAGCAGGTTCTCGAAGAACAGGTCGCCCACGACGCGCAGCCTCGACGCCCCGAGAGCGGCCGCGATGGCGATTTCCTGCTGCCGTGCATCGGTTCGCACGAGCTGCAGGTTGGCCACGTTGACGCAGGCGACGAGAAAGAGGAGGGCCACCGTGCCCATGAGCACCCACAGCACGTCGTCGAGCGTCCCGATGACGGTGGTCTTCAGCAGTTGCAGATCACCGCTCATGCGGAGGTTGCGGAACGCGTCGCGCGCCATGCCCGGCACGGGCGGGAACGTCGCGATGAGGATCGGAATCATCCGGTTGACGTCCGCATTGGCGGCCTCGAGCGAGACGCCGTCGCGCAGCCGCGCGAGGCCGTTCTCACCGAACGGGCCCACGAACGAGATGGCGCGCATCGGCTGCAGCGGCAGCACGAGGTCGGCGGCGCGGGCGAAGCGGAAGCTCTCGGGCAGCACGCCGACGACGGTATGAGGCTGCCCGTCGATGACGAGGCTCTCCCCGACGGCGCCGGCGCCGCCGAACCGGCGCTGCCAGTAGCCATGCGAGAGGAGCACGGCCCGCGGGCCCTGCGGCTGGTCTTCGGCGGCCGTGAACCCCCGGCCGAGCGCCGGCACCACGCGCAGCGTCGGCAGGAACTCGTGCGTGCCCCGCAGGACCTGCACTTCTTCCGGCCGCTTCGATCCCGTGACGCTGGCCGTGCCCGCCGTCCAGAGCGCCACCGATTCGAACGCGCGGTTGTTGTCGCGATAGGTGAAGTAGATCGCGGTGGACGCCGGCAGGCTGCTGCGCCCGCTGGCGCCCATACGGTGGGTCAGCGCCACCAGCCGGTCCGACTCGGGGTAGGGCAGCGGCTGCAGGAGCACGGCGTTGATCACGCTGAACATCGCCGCGGACGCCCCGATCCCGATCGCCAGCGTCAGGAGCGCCGTGAGCGTGAGCGCGGGGGATCGCCGAAGCCGCCGTACCGTCTGTCGCACCATGCCGCCTCCCATCTGGGGTGTAAACCGCGGACGTGAGGAATGGTTACACGGACAGGTCCTTGCGTTGCCGGGGTTTGACGCCCAGAATAGGCCGCGCTAGCGGGGCCCGTCCGGCCCCGCCCCAAGGAGACGCACATGACGCAGCGGGTGCATGCGGTCGCGTTCGCAGTCACAGCCGCCTTTGCGATTGGTGCCGGTTCCGCCGCCGGCCAGTCCCAGAACCAGGCGCCCGCGCCGGCGCCGCAGGGCGACCAGCCGCCCGCCTTCGAGGAGCAGGTCGTGGTGACCGCCTCCCGCGTGGAAGAGCAGCTGGTGAATGCGCCGGCGGCCGTCAGCATCATCACCAGCACGACCATTCAGAACTCCCCGGCCACGAACATCGGCGATCTGCTGCGCGGGGTGCCGGGCGTCAACGTGACGCAGGTGTCGGCGCGCGACGTCAACATCAATACGCGGGGCGCGACCTCCACGCTGGCGACCTCACAACTGGCGCTGGTGGACGGCCGGTCGATCTACCTCGACTTCTACGGCATGGTGATGTGGGACTTCATCCCGAGCAATCCCCGCGAGGTCAAGCGCATCGAGGTGATTCGCGGTCCGGCGTCGGCCGTCTGGGGCGCCAACGCGATGAGCGGGGTCGTCAACGTCATCACCAAGACGCCGCGCGAGCTGGCGGCCGAGGGCGGGTCGTTCCTGACGATCGGGGTCGGCGGGTTCTCACGTAGCGCGCAGGACGTGGACCGCGACGCCGGCACGCTGTTCTACGTGAACGGGTCGCAGGCGCAGGCGGTGAACGACAAGGTGGCCTACAAGATCTCCGCCGGCTACTTCTCGCAGGATGCGCTGCCGCGTCCCGTGGGCACGATCAGCAACCCGTTCAACACGCCCTATCCCGAATACACCAACGAGGGCACCAGCCAGCCGAAGTTCGATGCGCGAGTGGACTACGCGCTGGCCGACAGCGCGACGCTCACCTTCAACGGCGGCGTGTCGGGCACCGAGGGCATCATCCACACCGGCATCGGGCCCTTCGACATCGACCGCGGCTCGTATCTGTCGTACTTCTCCGCCAAGTACCAGAAGGGCGCGCGCCGTGTGGCGTTCTTCACCAACCTGTTGACGGCGGACTCCACCAACCTGCTGTCGCGAGGCCCGACCGGCGCGTTCCTGCCGCTCGGGTTCAACACCAAGACCTTCGACGTGGAAGCAGGCGACTCGCGCGCCATCGGCACGCACAATGTGCTCACGTTCGGCGGCAACTTCCGGCACAACGGGTTCGACGTGTCGCTGGCGCCGAACGGCGACGATCGCAACGAGGGCGGCGCCTTCGTGCAGGACGAGGTGTTCATCGGCCAGTACGTCCGCTGGGTCATCGGCGGCCGGGTCGACAAGTTCTCCTCGATCGACGACGCCGTGTTCTCGCCGCGCACCACGCTCCTGCTGAAGCCCGACGCTAACAGCAGCGTGCGGCTCTCGTTCAACAAGGCGTTCCGGGCCCCCTCGTTCATCAACAACAATCTGCAGACCAGCGTGCTGAACGAGGTGAACCTCAGCCCCATTTCACCGCTCCTGGCGCGGTTCATCTTCCCGGTGGCCGCGGTGGGGAATCCCAATCTGACGCAGGAGGCGCTCACGGCGTACGAGATTGGCTACACGGGCGTCCTCAACCGGCGCGCCACGATCACCGCGTCGGTGTACTGGAACACGACCGAGGACGCGATCTTCTTCACCCCGGCGACGTTCTACGGGCCGGCCAACCCGCCGCCCACGTGGCCGGCCGTCATCCCGCCGTTCGTGCTCGGCCTGCTGCCCACGCCGCTGCCGTCGTCCTACACCTATCTCAACCTGGGGAAGGTGAAGGACAAGGGCTTCGAGCTGGGCGTCGAGGCGGTGGCCACGCGCGACATCAACGTGTTCGTGAACTACTCCTATCAGGCCGATCCGGTGATCGAGGGGTTCGACCCGCGCGAAGCCAACCAGGCGGCCAACAACCGCTTCAACGCCGGCTTCAACGTGAGCCACGGCCGCTTCCTGGGCAATCTCGATGTGAGCTACAGCGGGTCAGCCTACTGGCAGGACGTGCTCGACCTGCGCTACGCGGGCACGACCGACGCCTACACGCTCGTGAACGGCATGTTCGGCGTGCGGTGGGCGGGTGACAAAGTGGTGACCAGCCTCAAGGTCACCAACCTTGGCAACTCCGAGGTGCAGCAGCACATCTTCGGCGACGTGCTCCGGCGCCAGGTGGTGGGCGAGGTGCGCTTCGCCTTCTAGTGCCGGGACATTAGTGCTTGGTTGACTGGATCTTGATGATCTCGAGCGGGACGCCCGTGAGCTCGTAGTGCCGCAGGGTGTCGAAGACATCCTGCCGGTTCTGCGAGCTGTTCACCTGAAGCACGACGCCAGGCACGCTGTCGTCGAACAGCGACACCTGAATCCAGAGCGTGGAGCCCTGGCCGTGGATGCCTTCGATTTTGATGATGCCGGTGTCGCCGCCGACGCGGACGACGCGTCCGTCGAGGGCCATGAACCAGGCGTCCACATCGGTTCCGAGTGCGAACTCAGTGGGGGAGACGGTCAGCGGGTGCAGGTCTACGGCGTCCACGGGGAGAAACTCCGTGAGACGACTATTCACAAGAAGTGCCACGGCGGTGGGCCCGGCGAGGCCGCTGGTTTACAGCGGCGTTTCACGCCGGAAATCGCATGTTCTGCCTGATCGAGCAGCCTTTGTCGGCCGAATTCTGAGGCGCTAGACGCCGAAACTGCGACCTAAGTTCCGATCTCCATGGTCTTCAGCAGCCATCTCTTTGTTTTCTACTTCCTGCCGCTCGTCCTGCTGCTGAACTACACGCTGCCGTTCCGGTGGCTGTCGTTCGCCCTGATGTGCGCGAATTTCGTGTTCTACGGGTGGGCCAATCCCGCGTGGCTGGGGCTCCTGGTGTTCAGCGCGTCGGTGGACTACGTGTGCGCTCGCGCGCTGGTGTTCTTCTCGGGGCTGCCGCCCGATGGCGTCGACCTGCCGATGCTGCCGCGCGGCGGCCCCCGTAATAGCGCCCAGCGCGCCGCCCTGGCGGTGTCGATGGTCACCAATCTCGGTGTCCTGGCGTTCTTCAAATACCTCGATTTTGGTATCGCGAGCGTGAACGCCCTGGCGGCCAGCGCCGGCCTGGCCCCGCCGGTCGTCGCTCTGCTGCACGTCGCGCTGCCGATCGGGATCTCGTTCTACACCTTTCAGTCGATGAGCTATGGCATCGACGTCTACCGCGGCGATGCCCGGCCGTTGCGCAGCCCGATCGACTTCCTCTGCTTCGTGTCGCTCTTCCCGCACCTCGTGGCCGGGCCGATCCTCCGTTACGCCACGCTGGCGGAGCAGCTCCGCCACCGCACCTTCTCGTGGGCGCTCTTTGCCCGTGGCACCGCGTTCTTTTCGCTCGGGATGGGCAAGAAGATCCTGCTGGCCAATCCGATGGCCTACGTCGCCGATCGCGCCTTTGCCGCCGACGCGCTCCGGTGGCACGACGGCTGGTTCGGGCTCGTGGCCTACGCGTTCCAGATCTACTTCGACTTCTCGGCCTACTCCGACATGGCGGTGGGCCTGGGGCTGATGCTCGGGTTCCGCTTGATCAAGAACTTCGACGACCCCTACCGCGCCGAGAGCATCAGCGACCTGTGGCGCCGCTGGCACATCTCGCTCTCGACCTGGCTGCGCGACTACCTGTATGTGCCGCTCGGCGGGAATCGCCGCGGCCCGTCACGCACGTACGTGAATCTCGTCCTGGTGATGCTGCTCGGGGGGCTCTGGCACGGCGCATCGTGGACCTTCGTGATCTGGGGCGCGATTCACGGCACGTTGCTGGCCGTGGAACGGGCCCGCGGGCGCGCGGCCATCTACGGCGGCCTGCCGCGTCCGCTGCGGATCGCGCTGACGTTCGGCCTCACCTGCCTCGCGTGGGTGTTCTTCCGTGCCGACACGCTGGAGCGTGCCTGGACCTACCTGCGCGCGCTGGTGGGAGCGGTACCGCTCTCGACGGCCGCGGAGGTGGCCGGCGCGACGCTCTACACGCCGTACCACCTGCTCACGTTCCTCCTGTGTTTCGTGCTCGTGTGGGGAGCGCCGCAGGCGTGGGAGCTGACGCAGCGGCTCACCGCGCCACGGGCGGCCATGTGTCTGGCGGTGCTGGCGGCGTCGCTGCTGATGATGTGGACGCAGACCGTGAACCCGTTCCTGTACTACCAGTTCTGATGACGGTCACGCGCCTGAACGCGAACGAGGAGCGCAGCCAGCGCGAGCTGGCGGCCACGGAGGTGTCGCCGCGCGTGGCGCGGGCGACGTCGCTCGCGTTCGTGGCTCTGCTGGTCGCGCTGCCGCTGGCCCAGGCGGCGCTCGAGCTGCGAACCGACGGGTGGGTGCAGGCGCTCGACGTGTTCACGCGGCCGCCGGCACGGGAGGCGCTGCACGCCTACGAGCAGGCGCTCGAGAACCGGTCCGCGGTGAAGCGCGCCGTGCAGCCGCGGCTGCAGGAAACGCTGACCGCCGCCGCACGGGTGGGCAATGACCGCGCGGTGCTCGCCGGCGCGGGATGGCTCTTCTATCAACCCGGGATCGACTACGTCACCGGCCCCGGCTTCCTGGACGACGGGCTGCTGCGGCTGCGTGCCACGCGCATGCTCGATCGCGACCGTGTGGCCGGCGCGCAGCCGGATCCCCGGCCCGCGCTGCGCGCGCTGCACGAGGACCTCGCGCGTGCCGGCATCCGGCTGGTGCTCGTGCCGGTGCCCGACAAGGCGGCGGTCGAGGCACGGCGGCTGGCGCCGGCCGCGGGCGGTGGCGACCTGCCGGGGAATCCCGACTGGCCCCGCTTTGCCGCCGAGATGCGCGCCGCGGGCCTCGACGTCTTCGACGCGCCGCTCCCGCCGGCCGGCGCTCCGGCGTTCCTGCCGCAGGATACGCACTGGGCACCGCCGTACATGCAGCAGGTCGCGGAGGCGCTCGCGCGCGCGATCGCCCCGCAGTTGGCGCCCCCTGTACGCCCGCCTCTGCGAATCGAGACATCGACCGTCACGCGCGTGGGCGATCTGGTCGACATGCTGCGGCTGCCGCCGGACCAGCGGCTGTTCGCGCCGCAGCGGGTGGAGATTGCCCGCGTGCTGGCGGCCGATGGCACACGCTGGACGCCGAGCGCCCGCGCCGACGTGCTGCTCGTGGGGGACAGCTTCACGAACATCTACTCCGATGCCGGTATGGGGTGGGGCGACAGCGCCGGGTTCGCCGAGCATCTGTCGCTGGCGCTCGGGCGTCCGCTCGACGTGCTGGCGGAAAACGGCGGCGCTGCCGCGGCGGTCCGGCTCAGCCTCGCGCGGGCCGAGAACCGGGTGCGGCTGAGCGGGAAGCAGCTCGTCGTCTATCAATTCGCCACGCGCGATCTGGCGGGACCCCACTGGCCGGTGGTGCGGTTGCCGTTGGCCGAGGCTCGTCCGTCGCCAGCTGCGCCGTCCGGTGCGAACGAGATCGAGATCGAAGGTACGATCGTCGAGACGTCGCAGGTGCCGGACCCGGCGACCGCGCCGTATGCCTCGTGCGTTGGCATGACGCGCGTGCTCGTGGACCGGGTGCTGGGCGGCCAGTTCGCGGGCCGCGAGCTGGTAGCGGGATTCCTGGTGATGCGGAATCGCACGTTGTTGCCGGCGGCGCGCTACGCCCGCGGCGACCGCGTCCGGCTGCGGCTCGTGCCGTTCAGCCGCGCGGGGCGCGAGATCCGCGGCCTGCAGCGATCCGACGATATCGAGGCCGTGGACCTGCCGGTGTACTGGACCCTGGAGGAGAGCCGCCCGTGACCGAGATCTCCCGCCGTCAGTTCGCGGCCGCGCTTGCGGCGCTCATGCAGGCGCCCGCGCGGCGGCAGAAGGTCCCGCCGGACGAGCGGGGCCCGCGCACCGCCGCGATGGCCTCGCTGTCGGCCGCGTTGCGGGCCGAGCTCGCGGCATCAGGCGCCGCCACGTGGGAGCAGTGGACGCAGCGCCTCGAGCCGGCGCGCACGCGGTGGAAGCAGGTGGCCGCCGGCGACCGCAAGGGCCGCAACGACTACGTCTTCAATAAAAACGCGCTCGACTATCTCACGGACACGGACCTGGAGAGCGGCCCGGACGGCACGCGGCCGCTGGAAGTGATTGTCGCGTTCAATCGCAAGATGAAGCGGCTGGGCATCGACTTCCTCTACGTGCCGATTCCCGCCCTCGAAGAGGTGTATCCGGAAAACTTTCTCGATACCGTGCCGATGGACCTCACCGTGCAACCGGCCATGCGCCGCTTCATGCTGACGCTTCTGGACCGCGACGTGGAGGTGGTGGACCTGCTGCGGCCGTTTCAGGCGGCCCGTGACGGCTACCGGCTCGGGCTGAAGCGCGACGACCACTGGAACAACGTGCAGATCGAGCTGGCGGCGCCGCTCGTGGCCAGGCGCCTGCGCCGCTACGGCTTCGTGCAGGCTGCCGCCGGCCAGGCGAAGCGCTACACGACCAGGCCCTCGAAGATCGACGGCAATCGCGGCGTCGACGCCATGCGGCAGGTGATCGGCCCGTCGGGCAAGTTGTACGACGACGTCGAGCAGTCGCCCGTGCTGGTCGTGGGCGACAGCAACCTGCAGATTTACCAGTTCGAGAACGAGGACCTGATTCGGACGGGCACGCACGCCGGCTTCACGGCGCATCTGGCGCGGCATCTCGGCCTGCCGGTGTCGCTCGAGTCGAACGGCGGCTTCCGGCTGGCGCAGTTGAACCGTGAGCCGGAGCTGTTCGAAGGGCGCCGTGTGGTCGTGTTCGCCGGCGCCACGTGGGTGCTGTCGGCGATGGCCTGGCTCGCCGTCGACGAGTGAGTCCGTCGCTGCAGTACGATGGCGGGAATGCCGTCGAGCCACAACCGGATCATCGTCACCGTCATCGGGCAGGACCAGGTGGGCATCATTGCCGCCGTGTCCGCGGTGCTCGCCGAGGCGCACGCCAACATCGTGGACATCTCGCAGACGACCCTCCAGGAGTTCTTCGCCATGATCATGATGGCCGACCTGGAGCACGCCACGCAGCCGTTTGCCGAGATCAAGCAGCGGCTGAACGCCAAGGGCGAGGAGATGGGCCTTCGTATCGACGCCCAGCACGAAGCCGTTTTCAATTACATGCACAGGGTCTAGGCCCTTAAAGAAGACAGAGGAGCCCTTCCGCCCATGCCGATGCAGTTCTCCGCGCAGGAGATCATCGAGACCATCCGCATGGTGCAGATGGAGAACCTCGACATCCGCACCATCACGATGGGCATCAGTCTCCGCGACTGCGCCCATCCCGATCTGCAGGTGGTGGCCGACAAGGTCTACGAGAAGATCTGCCGCCTGGGCAGCCGCCTGGTGCCCGTGGGCGACGAGATCGAGCGCGACTACGGCATCCCGATCATCAACAAGCGCATCTCGGTGACGCCGATCGCGCTGGTGGCCGAGAGCGCCGCGGGCGACGACTACGTGGCCGTGGCGCGCGCCATGGACCGCGCGGCCACCGAGGTGGGCGTCAACTTCATCGGGGGATTCTCGGCGCTCGTGCACAAGGGCACGACGACCGGCGACCGGGCGCTCCTGAGCTCGATACCCGAGGCGCTGGCCACGACCGAACGCGTGTGCGCGTCGGTGAACGTCGGCACGACGAGAGCCGGCATCAACATGGACGCCGTGGCCCGGCTCGGCGAGATCGTCTGCGAGACCGCGGCGCGCACCGCCGCCCGCGACGGCATCGGCTGCGCGAAGCTCGTGGTGTTCTGCAACGCCGTGGACGACAACCCGTTCATGGCCGGCGCGTTTCACGGCATCGGCGAGCCGGAGTGCGTGATCAACGTCGGCGTGAGCGGGCCGGGCGTGGTGTGCATGGCGGTGAAGAAGGAGCCCGACGCCGACTTCGGCGAGCTGGCCAGCATCATCAAGCGCACGGCGTTCAAGGTGACGCGCATGGGCGAGCTGGTCGGGCGAGCGGCCTCCCAGAAGCTCGCGGTGCCCTTTGGCATCGTGGACCTCTCGCTGGCGCCCACGCCGGCGCAAGGCGACAGCGTGGCGCGCATTCTCGAGGCGATGGGTCTCGAACGCGTCGGCACGCACGGCTCCACGGCGGCGCTGGCGCTGCTGAACGACGCGGTGAAGAAGGGCGGCGCGATGGCGTCGAGCTACGTCGGAGGCCTGTCGGGCGCGTTCATCCCGGTGTCGGAGGACGAGGGGATGATCGAAGCGGCGACCATGGGCGCCATCGGCATCGACAAGCTGGAGGCGATGACCTGCGTGTGCTCGGTGGGGCTCGACATGATTGCCGTGCCGGGCGACACGCCGGCCACCACGATCGCGGCGATCATCGCCGACGAAGCGGCCATCGGCATGATCAACGCGAAGACCACGGCGGTCCGCATCATTCCGGCGCCGGGCCGGAAGGTGGGCGACGTGGTGGAATTCGGGGGGCTGCTGGGCAAAGCGCCGGTAATGGCGCTGCACCCGTGGTCGAGCGCGGCGTTCGTGCGGCGCGGCGGCCGCATCCCCGCGCCGCTGCAAGGCTTAGGGAATTAGCGTCCGAACCAACGGCCGAACGCCTGATGGATCGAGCGGTCGTGGACCTTGCGGACCAGCGTAATGAAAGCCACCTGGGTCAGCACGGCGGCCACAATCAACAGCACGAGATTCATGGTCTTGTCGTTTCTCCTGTCTCTAAGACGTATCGATCCCGTGGACGGTTCACGATAGTTCCCAATGTAACCAATCGGACCGCATGGAGTAGTCGTCTCCATGAGGTGTGGCATGCGCTGGCCATATCGGCCAACGTGTAGCGTCCAGACCTCGTCCAATGCCGACGGAGGACGATGATGAAGCTCGGAACCGCGCTTGTGGCAGGGCTGGTTTTGGCGAGCATGGGATTGTCAGCGCAGGGCCGGCGCGGCGATCGGGACGTCGACTTCGGCCGCCCGGCCGACGAATGGTGCCGCGATGTCGGCGACAACAACCGCTACCGCACCTCGTGCGACGTTCGCGAGCAGACACTGTCCAGGGTCGACCTGCTCGACGTCGACCCCGGTGGCAACGGGGGCATACGGGTTCGCGGCACGACCGGCTCGACCACCCGCGTCCGCTTCCGCATCGTCGGCAACGCGAGGGATGAGCGCGACGCGCGCGAGCTCGTGGAGCAGGTGCGCGTCAGCGTCGACGGCGGCCGGATTCGCGCCACCGGCCCATCGTCTTCGGGGGGCGACCGCTGGTGGAGCGTGCAGGTCGAGATCGAGACGCCGCGCGACACACCACTGGCACTGTCGACGCGGAACGGCGGAATCGCCCTCGAAGGCGTTTCGGGCCGTACGCGGTTCGAGACGTCGAATGGGGGCGTCTCTCTGGTGCACGTATCGGGCGACGTTCAGGGCCGGACCGCCAACGGCGGCGTGAGGGTCGTTCTCGATGGCAGCCGGTGGCAGGGCGAGGGCCTCAACGTCGAAACGACCAACGGCGGCGTGCACATGGAGCTGCCGGCGAACTACAACGCCGAGCTGCACACCGAGACGAGGAACGGTGGGCTCGATATCGACTTCCCGATCACCGTGACCGGCCGCCTCTCTTCGCAACGCCGGAATATCGATACGACGCTCGGGGCTGGCGGCGCGCCAATTCGTGTGCGCACCGTGAACGGTGGCGTCAGAATCGTTCGCCGCTGAGCGAGACGTCAGTGCCGTGTCGCTCGACTCGGAGGGTATCGCCGACCGCGAGTGCGGCATCGACCTCTCGCTCGATTCCGCTTGGAAGGTTGAACGGCCCGTCGGGAAGATGGCTTTCAGACTTGAGCCCGATCGCGGCAATCGTTTCAGCCTGGTATCGCTGATGAGTCTGCGCGAGCAAGGACTGACGGCAGCGAACCCACTTTCATTGTATAAACCAACATCTCAGATGTCTGATCGCCGTCTGCGCGTTCACGGATGGTCAACCGTCGAAAGTGATGTCCAGGTCCGAGTTCGA
>Ga0209486_10000778_pt1 | contig 14030 bp, 9 predicted proteins | sample NCCompost_FD_187518 | JGI IMG/M metagenome (GOLD analysis project Ga0209486, IMG submission 187518) | Agricultural soil microbial communities from Utah to study Nitrogen management - NC Compost (SPAdes) (version 2) | ecosystem: Environmental > Terrestrial > Soil > Agricultural land | place: USA...
ATCACCTTCACGCCGGCACCCGTGACCATGCCAGGCGTCCACAGGTAATCCATGCGCGGCTTCGCGAACGTCTCGTGCCCGCCGACGTGATCGGCGTCCACGTGCGTGGTCACGATGTACTCGACGCGCTTCGGCGAGATCTTCTGGACTTCCGCCAGAACGGCCGCCGTCATCTCCTTGCGGCCGGTGTCCACCAGCAGCACGCCTTCGCCGGCGCCCGGTCCCGCGGCGGCGGCGGCGCTGGCCTGCACCGTGATGTTGCCGCCGGCGCCGGCAATCACCCACACGTTGCCCTGCACGTGATACGTGGTCAGGCCGGTTCCGGCCTGACCGGCCACCGGCAGGGCGGCCAGCGCGACGAGCGCCGCGAGCACTGCGGCACCGCCGACCGCCCTTCCGATTGTCATGATGAGGTCGTCTCCAACGTGCACAGCACCGTACGTGGTTGCGCCAGCATGCGCCACAATACAACTCAGCCGCGGCGCGACGGTTTCAAATTTCGGGCAATCCCTCCGCTATCGCGTCTCCCGCAAAACACCGAGACAAGGAGCAGGATTTCCTTCGATGCGACCGCCCCGCGCCCACCCGCTGGCCTTGCTGGCCCTGCCCCTCTTGCTGGGGGTCTCGGGCTGCGAGGACGATGATTCGCCGACTGGCCCGTCGGCGAACCCTGGCGGCGCGAGTGGCGCCCCTCAGGTGGCCGGCACCGAACGCCTTGGCTGGAATCAGACCGGAGACGTGTCGAAGCTCCGGTTCCGGGCGTATGTCGACGGCAAGTCCGTGGACCTGCCTGGAGCGACGTGCATCACCTCGGGAGCGGACGCCGACTGCAACGCGCCGCTGCCGGCGATGAGCGACGGCGTTCACACCATCGAGGTGGTGAACGTCTCCGTCTCGACGGGAGTCGAAAGCGGGCGCAGCGCGGCGATCAGCTATCAGAAGGTGTCCGCGCGCGCGAGCGTTGCGACGCTCGCCTCGTCCTTCTCCGGTCCGCTCCGCGTGGAACCGGTGATCACGATCGCCGACGATCTCGCGTTCACAGCGGACATCGTGGCAACCGGCGTCCGGGCCCCCGCGCAGTTGGCGTGGCTTCCGGATGGGCGCCTGCTGGTGTCGGACGCCGATGGACGCGTCCGCGTCGTACGTCCAGGCGAACCCGAGAATCGCGAACCGGCACTCGAAGCCGGGATGCTCACGTCACTGGCCGTTGGGCCGATCGGACTCGCGAGCCACCCGGACTTTGCACGGAACCGGTTCGTCTACGTGTCGCTGCTGGAGCAGGACGCTGCCGGCCGGACGAGGCTGCGCGTGGTGCGACTGCGCGAGGTCGGGGACACCCTGGGCGAGGCCGCGACGCTGTTCGAAGCGCCCGTCGTCGAGAGCGGCACGCGATCGGATGTATCGCTCGAGTCCGCGCAGTCCGGGCCTCGGATGGCGTTCGGGCCGGACCGCCTTCTCTACGTGATGCTTCCGCCCGGGACGGAGTTCGTGAACGAGCCGGCCGCAAGCACGCCGCTGGCCTCGATGGTGCGCCTGAGCGACGACGGTCGCGTCCCGCCGGGCGAGCCGTTGTCTGGGATCGCCTCGACACCGCTCGCCTTTACGTGGCATCCGGCAAACGGCGCCTTGTGGGTGATGTTCCGGGAGCAGGACGGCCAGGCGGCGGTGAGATCGCTCGAGGCGCGTGATCGCGTGCGCGTGATGCGCGCCGAGGCCCCGAGGCTGCGTGTCAGCGAGGGAACGGGCGCGGCGGCGGGTACGCTGCTGCTTCAGTCCGCGCCGGACGATCTGCTGGTTGCGCGCGCCCTTGTCGCCACGCGCGCGGATGGATCGAGGGGATTGGCCAGGCTGGCCCTGCCGATGCAGTCGCGCCAGGACGGCGGGATGAGCGACCGCGTCGGAGACGTCGTGGCCGGCGAAGGCGGGACGCTGTTCGCGGTCACGAGCAACGGCCTCGGCGCCAGCGACGTGGTGGTGCGGCTCACGCCGACGTTGGTGGCGAACCGGCGTTAAGCCGGTTCGCCTTCTTCATTTTCGGGCGACCCGCGCCCTACTTGATCGTCAGGACCTCCGCGGCACCCGGTTCGAGCGAGTGGTTGTTCACGTAGACCCGCCCCGTGGCGTCCGAGGCCACGCCGGTCGGCGTAGACAGATTCTGCTCGAGCGGCGCGCAATCCCAGCTCCCGGCATTCAGCGAGCACGCGTTCACCGTGCCGCCGATCGGCGTGTGCGTCACCTCCACCGCGAACCAGCTGGCTTCGTCGAGTTCGGTTACGTACATCGTTCCACTGCGATCGAAGGCGCGTCGATGATCGAGGTGAAGCCGTCCGCGATGACCGTGCACTCGGGCGTGACCGCCGGGTCGACCGTGCAGTGCACGTGGTGCGCGGCCGAATCGATGCGCCACACCCTCGACGCGCCCGTCGGTGCCGGGAAGCCTTTCAGCTCGCCGATATAGCCGCCGCCGATGAACGTGGGTCGAGTTCGGCGACGACACGGTGGAGGTGATGGCGATGGGGTGCCGTCTGCTCGCGCGGCTGTGGCAGAGCGCGTGGCAGCTTGGCAAGGGCGACAGCAAGCTGACGGTCAAGACGATCGCGCAGCCGGACCTGGTGAAGTGCTACAGCAAGAAGACCTTCCTCAAGTCGTTCCTGCTGACGGAGATCGGCGCGAGGCTCAAAGGCGTGCCCGCGCCGCCGCCGGGCGGGTTGGCGCCGATACGGCCACGACCGAAGTGAAGGTCAACGCAGCGACAGTCCAAAGATCTCCGCAAGTCGATCGTCGTCGAGATTGGTGCCCCGTGGTCCCCCACTGACAGCGATCGCATCAGCCAGCGGCGCGGCGGGACATAGCGCCGCATCGAGGAGCAGCACCTTCACGCGGTCGGCGCGCCGTTGGGCGAGGCCGATGTTGTCTCCGAACGTCGCCTTCGACTTCTCTCGGAGCGATCGCCGATCATAGTGCCCCACCACAACGGCCGCGCGCACTCCACGGGCAGCGGCGTCACGACGCCAGTCGCAGACGGCGGCGTTCAGGGTGCCGACCGGCTCGGAAGCGGACGCTTCGATGAATGCGGGAAGTCTGTAGCCGCCCACCACAATGGCTTTCGCCTCTGCCGGCGGCTGCGGCTCGGGTGTCGCCGGTTTGGGAAGGAGGGCGGCCCACAGCTGCGCGCCGAACCCGACTGTCAGAATGAACATTCCGATTGCCGCGAGCGCGAACGACAGCGCGGCGTGCCCGTCAGTCAGCTTGGTTTTCTCCTTCTCGAGCTTGTCGATTCCCGGCACCAGGTCGCGGCGATAGCCGTCCTTGACCGTCTCCTTCTCCTGTGGCGAATACACGGCGGCAGGGAGCTGGTCAGTGATGTCCTCGAGTTGTTTGAGGCTCCGTTTGTCGTTCGCGAGTTGCAGGTTCACGTAAACGAGCCGGTTGCGCTTCCGATAGCCCCAGAGAATTTCGTAGACAAGCGCCCAGCTGCCGACGAATCCGAGCACAAGGCCAATGACGTTCAAGGTATCCGCTGACATCATGCGCTCCCGCGTGGAGATGGACGCCGGATGGCGTTCCGCCGGTGCACGAGGATACCCTTGACGCTCGCGCTTAGACGCTCACGAGCGCCGCATCGACGTCGACGATCTCGGCGAAGATGAGACGCCCTGGCGCGCTACGGCCCTCGGCGTAATTCGCCGCGACGTACTCGAACTCCTCGATCAGCAGACGATACGCGCCGGGCGCCGGCTTGGCGGCAAACGTCACCGCGCCCACCCACAGCCCCAGGTCGGGCTGAAAGAGACCCGCGCCCTCGTAGAACTGCGTCGCGGTGGCTTCCGCGGCTGGTGCATCCTCCCACCCCAGCTCACCGCCAGCCGTCGTGGGCTTCTGCACGCGCACCCGCACGTGCGTGGGGCGCGCCGGCTTGTCGGCCGCGGGCCCCGTGGGCGCAGGGCCGCGCGGCGCGACGCCGCTCACGACCACGCGCAACGTGCGCGGATGGTGCGGGTCCGCGGTGACCAGCGCGCTGCGGTCGGGCGTGAGCTGCGCGAACCCGGCCAGCACCACGCGCGAGATCCGCGCGTCGTCGAGTGCATGCGGCTGGTAGCGCACCAGCGCCAGCCGCACGAACGGCGAATAGGCCGCCACTTCGGCCAGGTCGATGGTCAGGTCCGCGAACCACAGCCCGCGCGCCTTGTCGAACTGCGGTGCGAAGCCCACCACGTCCACGCGGCCCGGCTGCGTATCGGAGATCCGGGCGCTGGTCTCCTCGAGCGAGACGAACGTGTCGGACGCGACGGCGTCCGGGAAGTGCCGGATGGCCGGCGCGTTCGAGATCCCGCCGGTCTGCCAGATCGGATCCATGCCCCACTGGGTGAAGAACGGCTTGAACTTGTCACGCGTGACATCGTCGAGGCCGCCGTTGGCATAGTTCCACAGCGCCACGCCGAGCAGCTCGCCGACGCCGGACGAGAACCACCCGCGCTCCAGGTAGACGCGCAGGCCGCCGCCAAAGCGGACGCTGCGCTTCAAGTTGGTGTCGCTCTGCCGCTGCCAGCCGAACGTCGGCACCACGTAGACGATGCCCGGGGCCAGGGGTCGCTCCGAGCACGGCACGTCCACCAGCACGGGCTCGCTCGTGCGGGTGAAGTCGAGGTTGGGGTTCTGCGCGAAGTACTCGCGATAGCGCGACGTGGCCACCGCGGTATAGCGCACCTGATGCCGCCTGGTGTCGCCGAGCTCGTGCTTCGGCGCCGCCTCCGAGAAGTACTTCTCGGAGGTCGCTGCCCTGCCGGCGTGGTCGCCCGAGCGGACCATCGCGATCTGATCGTTCTCGGGGTCGTAGTAGCCGACGCGGCGCGGCACCTTGCCGGGCGCGAAGAGATACACCTCACGCGGCCGTGGGAGCGGCAGCTCGTCCACCGGCGCGCTGAAGCGGCTCTCACCGGGCGCGGGCTGAGTGGGATCGTCAACCGGATCGACCCATTCGGCCAGCAGGTTCACCTTGGCGGTGCTGGCGCCGTGAATGCGCAGTGCGCCCATCAGGAAGGCCGAGGTCTCGTGCGGCCGCCGCCACGCGGTGATGGGCGTGAGCTCCTGCGGGTCGGTGCGCCCGCGGAACCGGTCCGTTTGCAGCGAGTAGTCGCTGACGAGATCGTCGTGGTCCACGTTCAGCGCCGCGAACTCCGGGCGCCCGATCGGCTGTTGGACCGCGTGCACCAGCGTCAGGAGGGTCGGCGGGTTGAGCATCCAGTGCCCACCCTCGACGGCGCGCTGCAGCACGTGCGCGATCAGATCGACAGGACGTTCGGGCAGCAGGTGCGCCGGCTGCGCGCCGAAGATGGTGGCGAGATCGACGAACTCGCGCATCCACTGCCAGAGCGCCATCAGCTTCATGTCGGCCGGCGTCATGTAGCTGCTGAGCGGCACGACCGACGTGGTGCCCTTGGGCACGAACACCGTCAACACGCGCCCGTTCGGATCCCAGTGTGGGCGCGGATCCTTCTGGCCGGTGGCCAGCTCGCCAAGCGCCAGGCGGAACCCGACGGTCTGCTCCCAGTCGGCGGTCGCATTGAACGAGACGAGCGTGGCCGACCCGGGACGCGGATTGATGTCGGTGAGCGGCGTATAGGCCACAGCCCCGGCCGCCGGATCATCCGGCGCGGCGCGGCCGACGGAAATCGCGCTCGACCCGGGCAGGTCGCGAATCGCGGCGCCGCGCGAGAGGAGGTCCGGCAGATACGGCAGCGCATCGATCGACGGACCGGCTTCAATCGGCACGTGGTCCGTGGTCTGTCCGGCGACTTTGATGGTGGCGTCCGCGAACTGACCGGCGTCGCGGCTCACCGCCAGGTTCCACGTGGCGGCGTCGGTCTTGAGCTTCCCGTCGGGCCCATCGAACATGCCCATCCGCTCGGCCAGTTCGACGCTCGTGCGAGGCGGCACGATGTGCCGATCGCTCGCCGTGAGATCGGCGGCGAGCGTGTCCTTGGTTTCGCTGTCGTTGAGGGTGCGCATCACGAGCCGGTGGACGGCTGATCCGGGGCTGGTGAGCGCCTTCTCGTCACGGATGACGACCAGCGGGGCGGCCACCGGCTCGTAGCGCAGGTAGACCTGCCCCTCGGGGTCGCGCGGCAGCCCCATGATGAACGACAGCGCGTTGCCGATCGGATCCTCGACCTCGAGGCTGTTGCCGGCGATGTCCACGGCGCGGGCGCGGATGCGATAGCGCGATCCGAACCGCAGGCGCGGCAGCGAGCCCTTGATCACGCGATACGTCGCGCGCACTTTGAAGGCAGTGATCGCTTCGTCGGTGCGGTAATCGGGATCGTCGCCGTCCGGAGGAATCGCCTTGTCGGGATCGCCGTAGCGGCTCAGCGCCTTGCCCGGGAACGGGACGCTCAGGCTCCAGCCGGCCCAGCGCGCGATCACCTCGTGCACATACAGGTCCTTGTCCGCGGGCTCGGCGCCGGGGGCCGGCTGCGTGGCCGCGAGCTGGAAGAAGCCCTCTTCGTCCGTGGTGTCGAAGGCCACTTCGGCGTCGCCGACGGCGTACTTGCCCGACCGGCGGTGCAGCGAATGCCAGGTGTCGGTGCGCGACTCCCACACGTCGAGGCGGTAGCCGCGCACCAGATCCTCGGCGTAGAACGGGCGCGGCTGCGCGCCGCCCGACTCGAGCGCCTGGTTGAACGCCTTCGACTGCGAGATGGCGTCCACCACCGTGGCGCCGCGACCGTCCACGTAGAGCTGCAGGCCGCCCGAACGCATCGACGGCAGCGTGGCCTCCGGATCGAACACCTCCGGATTCGGCGCCGCCTCGGGATCCACCGGCTTGAGGCTGCGGCCCGGATCCGGGTTGTTGTAGATCTCCGCGGTGGCGATCGTCTTGTGCATCGCCCCGTCCACGTCCACCTGCGCCAGGCCGAAGCGCGCGGGATCGAGGTTGAGCAGGCCGAGCACCTGCAGCGGACCAGCGTCCTTCGATTGCGTCCGCGACGCGGTGCAGAACAGGGTGACGTTGCCGGCCGTGAGGTGAACGCACGCCGTCTCGAGCGGGTGCGACTTGGGGGGCATCTGCCACGCGATGGTGGTGGACTGCACCGACAGGTTGGCCGAGGTGCCGGCCGCCGTGGCCGGCACGAGATCGGTGGGCAGCTCGAGGTCGAAGACGAGGCCCAGCGCGCGCTGCAGATCGGGATGCGCTTCGAGGGCGCTGAGCGCCTGGTGGAAGTCGTACTCGTCCGGATCGACCTTCACCGGGCCGGCCTTCTCCTCGGTGGGCGTCGGCATGTGGTGATACGCCGCGAAGGGGCCGGCAATGTTCTGGAACGCCGACGGGTTGCGCGCGGCGGTGATCAGCCCTTCGCCGTCGAGCGGGCCGTTCAGCGCGCGCTCGGCCGAGCCGCTCAGGCTGCGATGCCGCGCGATGGCGCGCCACCGTTTGGCGGCGTCCTTGTTCCAGTGGACGTCGAGCCCGTTGAGGATCGCGCCCAGCCGGGTCCGGTTGGTGATCGTGGGCGGACGCGTCGGGCCGTCCGACTGCCCCGCGTCCGAATCGTTGGGGTCGCGAGGGTCCGCCGGATCGGGCAGCGCCAGCACGACGCTGGCTTCCTGATACACCGCCTTGAGCGCGCTGAGCGTCTCGCGGACCGAGAACGACATCACGCCGTGGCTGGAGTAGTCGTCGAATTTGCGCGAGCGGACGAACGTGCGGGCGTGGAAGAGCGCCCTCCACAGGTCGGGACGAAGCGGTGCGGTGTTGAGCGGCACGGTGGCCGTCGTGGTCCCGCACTTGAAGACGAACTGCGCGCCCCCCTTCACTTTCTGCGTCCAGTCCACCCAGTCGGGAAAGGCGCCGAGCAGATCGGCGCCGACGAGCCGCGGTGAGACGACGACCGACACCGGGAGCGTCGTGCCGTTGAGACTCAGCCCGCGAGGGATGACCGTGAACAGAACCGTCTGCGTGGCAGCCATCAGGAGAACGCCTCCGCGTATTCGCTCCACGTCTGCGACGCGGGAAAGAGTTGTCCGAACGTCGGGTCGCCGCTCGATCCGCCGAACGCCTTCTCGACCGTGATCTCCACCGACGTGCTGAAGAACACGATCTCAACCTGCACCGTGAGCGTGGCGCGGCCGTACGCCTTGTCGCGGGCGCCGTCGTAGGTGAAGCTGAGCGTGAATTCGAGCGAGATCTTGATCAGGCCGAGGACGCTCAGATAGCCGCCCATGCGCAGGTAGCCGGTGAGCGTCGGCGCCAGCTCGGTGCTCGGCTCCTTCTTCTCCAGCTTGAAATAGATGCCCGCCATGATGTGGACGCCGCCGCTGGCGACGCCCAGATCGATGGAGGCGGTGGCGCCGAACTCGAACGCGGCCTCGACCAGCTTCAAGCCCGCGGTGTCGAGCTGCAGGTGGAAGAAGCCGCCGCCGCCGAAGATGCCGACCGACAGCAGGAACGGATGCGGGCGCTCCGACACGTTGAAGTCGAGCGTCGGGCGGCCGTCGAGGAACGGCAGCGTGAGCGCGGCGCCCAGGCTGACGTCCTTGAGCGCGAACACGCCCACCGCCACCGGGGGCAGCGCAAACGAGAAGCCGGCGCGCACGCCGGTGGGCAGGAGGTCGAGGCTGGGGCCGGCGCCGAAGAGATCCGGCGGGATCGCCTTGCGCAGCTCTTCGACGAACACCAGGTCGCCTTTGAACTCGAGCGGCTTGGCGGGGTCGAGCTCCACCTTCACGTCCGGCTTGGCGCCGCTGCGGGCCACGAAGCCGAACTTGATGAAGTTGATCGAGACGACCTTCAGGACGGTCACGGTGAAGTCGTTGAGCGTGCCCTGGAACTCCGACTTCACGCCCGCGGCCACTGGCGCACCCAGTGCGTCGAACGTGAGCGGCTTCTCGATGCGGCCGCGCACGATCAGCTTGGTCGCGTTGCTCTTCTTGAACTCGGCGATGACCAGATCGAGGTCTTTGACCTTCGGCTCCCAGTCGAGCGTGGCGATGAGGAGCTTCCCACCCGTGATGTTCTGCGACTGCGTCTGCAGCTTCGGCGCGCCCTCGCCCAGCGCCGAGCCGAGCAGCAGGGCAAAGAGATCGAAGGTGCCGAAGAGCGCCGCGGTGCCGGCCGGGAAGAAGGTGGTGGGATCGAACGTATCGGTGACGGCGTCGGCGACCTTGCCGGCGAGCGGTCCGAGCTTCTGCGACAGCGTCGAGACACCCAGGTTCGGCGTGGCAAACCCGCCCGCCTGATCGCTCGAGAACTCCACTCCGACCTTGTCGGGCGTGACCGCGGCGAAGGGGTCGCCGGCGGCCGGTGTCAGCTTGACGATCTCCGCGAACACGCCGGAACCGGCGTCGAACCCGCCGTCCACGAAGCCCGGATACAGGCGAATCGTCGAGGGCGTGTCGGTGCCGAGCAGCTCCTGCACCTGCGGGATGTTGACCTCGGCCTTCAGCAGTCGCGGCTTTTCGTTGTGGATCGCGAAGGTCAGCGTGCGCGTGACGAGCCGTGTGTTGTCCGTCGGGAGCGCCACGTTGCGGTCGGCAAACAGCATCTTGTGGCCCGGCACCACGGCGCTGCGATCCGCCATCGCCTTGATCGTGCTGCTGTCGTTGTAGAGGTCTATCACCTGCTGGCGGACCGTGCCCTGTGCCGCCTGCGACAGGAACATCATCGGGATCGTGAAGTCGCTCTCCTCGCCGCCGCTGTCCCTGCCTTTCGCGTGGAACTTGAAGCGCACGTGGTCGGTTGGCGCCGGGCTGCGCATTACCTCCACCCAGAACGAGCGCGAACCGAACGGCTGGTAGTCGGGCGGGGCGATGTCTGGCGTGACCGTCGTGGTGAGCTCCACCCGCTTGTAGTGCATCCCGCGATCGTCGGCGGCGAAGAACTTCACCGGCTCGCGCACGATGATGAACATGCGCTGGAACAGGTTGGCCACGACGAGCGAGCCCTGCTGCTTGAACTTCCGCTCGGTCACCTTGACCAGCGCGGCGCGGTTGCGGAACGGCAGCAGCTCGCCCTCGTAGACGATCCGCACGTAGTGGTCGCGCCCCTGCGTGGCCACGTGCACCCATTCGGACAGATCGAGATAGCCCTCGGACGAGGCCGGCTGGAAGATGTCCAACCCGAACTGCGGGGCCGGCGCGAGCAGCAGGTCGTTGCCGGCGCCGCCGGGGCGCGGGCGTGGCGCGGGGGGCGGCACCGCGGGATCCAGCCGTCGCATCGGGCCGACGCGCGTGATGACGTCGCTGAGATCGAGCGCCTCGAAGCGGAAGCGGGGCCTGGCCTTGCGGACCAGGTCCCAGTTGCCGCGTGAGCGCAGCCAGCCGCCGAGCGACGACAGCATCACCTGATCGGCGTAGAACGGCTGCGGGACGAACGGCACCCAGTACTTGATCTCGATGCCGGCGCCGGCGAGCGGCGAGAGTGCCCGCGCGCGTGTGTTGATTCCGCCGAGCGTCACCGGCAGCGCGCCACCGGTCGTCACGACGCCGCCGAAGGTGAAGGACACCTCGCTCTCGAAGCCGTGAAACGCGGAGGTCTTCACCACGATCTGGTGGCGATCGTTGGGCGACATCGCCGCGCGCTGCAGATCGGGGTCCGGCGCGTCCGGGTTCAGGCCTACGGCGGTGTTGAAGTTGTCGGACCAGATGGCCCGGAGAGACGCGCGATTCTTCGGGGTCAGCTCCTCCGGCCCCGTCGCGCCCGCCGACTGCATCCGCGTGTGCCACAGCTCGGTGCGGCCGCGCGCCGTGAACGGCGCCAGCCGGTGACCCCAGCGGACGGCTGCCGTCGGCGAGACGATCAGTTGATACGGCAGCTCGAGCGCCGTTTCGGTTTCGGCCGGTCTGGTGATCGCTGGAGCGCCGGCAATCTCCGCGGGTGTCGGTTTAGGGCCGATGGCGGCGATGCCGTTGACGCTCAGCTCGAGCGCCGACCAGTCGAGCAGGCCGGCCACCGTGAACGGGATTCGTGTCTGCGCCGTCACCTTGAACACCAGCCGGCTGCCTCGCGCGACCCGCACGGGCACGCTGCCCGGCGCGGGAGGTGTTTCGATAGTGACGGGCGGCGCGTCCGGCACGACACCGGGCGGCAGGTCTTCTTCGACGATCGAGGCTTCGAAGTAGGCGCCTTCAGCGATGGCTTGAGGGGGAAAGTTGACGATCAGAAAGGCGGGTTGCGCGGCGTCGTCGATGACCAGGCTCGTGCCGGTGGGGCCGCGATCGACTTTCAGGTTGCGCGCGTCGACGCGCAGGCGGAGGAGGTCGTCCGGCCTGGTGATCTCGATCGAGAAGTTCATGGCTCCCTCCGCGCTCCGCGCGCACGTCCTCCGAGACGCGCGTGCGGTACACGCAGCGCCTACCTGTGACTAACGCCGGCGGCCGACAAAGCAAACGGATGTTTGACGCGTGTCTCGAACGGCCTGAGCTCGAGGGAGGTGCGCAGTATGTCGAGCGGATGTAACCGGCGCAAGCGCGAAGACGTGACGCTCGCGAAGCTCGACCGTGGAGCGAATGGGAGGCAGGGTTTCGAACCCTTACTCTCTTGCTTCTGTATTGGACTAGGAAGGTAGACTCACCAGCACGGCTCTCCTTGAACATCGCAGCGCCTGCCCGACCTCGCGTCCTCCTGGCCGACGATCACATCCACGTTCGGGAATCGGTGAGCCGCCTTCTTGCCGCAGCTTTTGACGTCGTGGCCACTGCCACCGACGGCCGTCAGGCGCTGGACCTGGCAAGGCGCCTCCGGCCCGACGTGGTCGTGCTGGACATCACCATGCCCGATTTCAACGGCTTTCAGACGCTCGAGCAGCTCCGGCGAGATGGCCCGGAAACAAGGGTTGTCTTCCTGACGATGCACTCGGACGACGAATTCGTCACCGCGGCCATCAATGGTGGCGCGCACGGCTACGTGCTGAAATCGCGCATGCACTTGGATCTGATCGGCGCGATCGACCACGCTCTCGCGGGGCGGCTGTTCCTGCCATCCCTGACCTCGCTCTCGACTGTCGCAGGCAGCCGGCACGCAGTCCAGTTCCATGCCAACGAGAGCCACCTCCTGGACGAGGTCAGTCGACTGGTCCGTGCGACACTTCGGTTGGGCGAGCAGGTCGTCCTCGTCACCAGCGAAGCGACCCGCATTGGCGTCGCTCAGCGCCTGCAGGCGCATCGGATGAATCTCGCCGTGCTGGCAGAGCAAGAACAGTACGTCGCGACCGATTCCGCACTGGCCTTGTCACACGTGATGCACGAAGGGAGACCTGACAAGGAGCGCGTCGCGGAGATGGTCCACGGCCTCGACCTGTTACGCCAGGCCGTTCCGAATAGACCGCGAGGTCGTCTGACGATCGTCGGCGACATGAGCGCCTCCTTGTGCCGGAATGGCGATTTCGAGGCGGCGCTGGAGCTCGAACGGATCTGGGACGACTTGACACGCGCGTTGCCGTTTTTCACGGTCTGCTGCCACCCGATCGACTGCTTCGAGAACTCAGAAGCCCTGAATCTGCTCTCAAGCGTGTGCGCTGCGCACAGCGCAGTCACATCCGGAACTTCGCGCGGCGCTCGCGCGACATGAACTGAGGTGGCCAAATGAGCCTCGGCACGCCTTCGCCCCAAGAACGCGAGGGGCTGTTCCGGCTGATGGCGGATAGCCTGCCGCTACTCGTCTGGATTTCTGGCTCCGACAAGCGCTGCACCTACTTCAACAAGCCGTGGCTCGACTTCACCGGGCGAGCATCGGCGCGTGCTTCGACGTGACGGAGCTCAGGCGCGCGGAAGCCGACCGCAACATCGCCGACGATCGGCTCCGCCTGGCGATGGAGTCGGGCAAGTCCGTGGGCTGGGAATGGGATCTCAAGACGAACCGCGATACCTGGTTCGGCGACCTGTCGACCATCTTCGGCATCCCCTCCAACATCTACGTGGGACACGTCGAAGATTTCCGTCAGCCGCTCACCTTACTCGGCGGAGTTCCGCGTCCTGTGGCCGAACGGCACAGTGCGATGGGTAGCAGCCAATGCAAGGAGATGGAGCTCAAGGAGTCCCAGCGCCTCGCTGGAGTCGGCGGCTGGCAGTGGGATCCGGTTACCGACACGGTGGTGTGGTCAGAAGAGCTCTATCGCATCGCCGGCCGTGATCCGATCCTGACGGCCGTGAGCTACAAGGAACACTCACAGCTGTATACCCCCGAGAGCTGGGACCGGCTGCGGGCCGCCGTCGAAGCGGCCCTCCACACCGGCGCACCGTACGAACTCGATCTGGAGATGGTCTGCGCCGACGGCACGCACCGATGCGTCACGGCACGCGGTGAGGCCCAGCGTGATTCCGTCGGCCAGATCGTGCGGCTACGCGGTACGGTCCAGGACATCACGGAGCGCAAGCGTGCCGAAGAAGCAGTGTCCAGCGTGAACGGCCGTCTCATTGAGGCCCAGGAGTCAGAGCGCGCCAGGATCGCTAGAGACCTGCACGACGACATCAGTCAGCGTCTCGCATTGCTCACGTTGGAGCTGGAACAAGTGAAGGGACTGCAGCCGGATTCCTCGAGCGAGGCACGCGGCAGGCTGGACGCGCTTCAGAAGCGGGCGGCGGAGATCACGGCCGATGTGCAGGCGCTGTCACACGAGCTGCACTCCCCACGGCTGCTGCATCTGGGCGTTGTGGCCGCGATGCGGGGTTTCTGTGAGGAGCTCTCGGGGCAAAAACACATCGGGATTGACTTCGGCCACGAGAACGTTCCGGAGAGTGTGCCGCCTGATGTTTCGCTCTGTCTCTTCCGGGTCCTTCAGGAAGCCCTGCACAACGGAGTACGGCACAGTCGGACCCCGCATTTCGATGTGCATCTTCGCGGAACCGGGGACGTCGTCCACCTCACCGTTCGTGATGAAGGCGTTGGCTTCGACGTCAATGCGGCGAGTCGAGGACAGGGACTCGGCCTGACCAGCATGAAAGAACGTCTGAAGCTGGTGGTGGCGAGCTGGTCATCGAGTCGCAATCGAAGCGCGGCACCACCGTTCACGCCCGCGCGCTGGTTCAGCGAAGTTAGG
>Ga0209486_10000779_pt1 | contig 14021 bp, 10 predicted proteins | sample NCCompost_FD_187518 | JGI IMG/M metagenome (GOLD analysis project Ga0209486, IMG submission 187518) | Agricultural soil microbial communities from Utah to study Nitrogen management - NC Compost (SPAdes) (version 2) | ecosystem: Environmental > Terrestrial > Soil > Agricultural land | place...
ACGCGTCGAAGCGGCCAACTCTTCGGATCGAGCCATCGATCTATCTGGATGCGCTGATGCGCGACTTCATGATGTTCGGGGGACGGCTGGTCATCCGGAAGTTCGACACGCCCGGCGACCTGATGTCGATCGACGAAGGACTCATTGTCAATTGCACCGGCCTCGGATCGCGCGCGCTATTCGGCGACGAGGAACTGGTCCCGCTCAAGGGTCAGCTTTCCGTGCTCATCCCGCAGGCCGAGATCTTCTACTCGACGAACGGCGGCGCCCGGAACACCGGCGGCGGTTTCGTGCACATGATGCCGCGCGCCGATGGCATCGTGCTTGGCGGCACCTCGCAGCGCGGCATCTGGACGCTCGAGCCGGACGAGGAGGAGCGCAAGCGAGTCGTCGACACGCACATCGCGCTGTTCACCGCGATGCATTCGCTCGCGCCCGGTGATCACGTCCCGGCACCCCTGACACCCGACACGACGCCGAGCCTCGAAAGCCACTTCGATCTCGAATCGTGAGGCTTTTCGCAGGCCAGCCGGCCTGCATCACCTGCTGCCTAACGCTAAGTTTCAGCTGCGGGCGGATCAAATAAAAGGCATGCATGCTGGCACACCGTCAGCTTGCCGACGTCGGCGACATCGCGCCCGCAGCATGGTAAATCGCATCCGTTTGGCTGCGGACGAGCGCGATCTCGTGGCTCTCGAGCCAGAGGACGAGGATCGCAGACGACGCCATCACCTTCTGCGCGAGCACCTGGACCGTCAGTCCATGCTCGGTCTGGACGCCAGGGCCGAAATGGCCGACGGCGAGGAAGCCAGCGAGCACCAAACTCAAGACAACCCAGCCGACGGCCGCCCGGCGCCGAAACCGGTTGTCTCGCATCGTGGCCGTCGCGAGAACCATCGTCAACACCGGGAACGCGTGTACGGCCGTCAAGCTGAAAGCTTGGTGCAGGCCCATCAACCGATCTTGAGGGGAAACGGCCACGCCGAGATATCCAACGCATACGAGGACAGCGGTAACTGCGCCCAGACGAGCAAAAGGACGCGCGCGGGCGACAGCTGACAGCACGCGGACGCTTGCGACGATGCATGTGCCGAGGGCAAAAACGCCGAGCACCATGGCCAGACCGAAGAGGATCGCTCCCACGTGATTGCGCTGGTAGTTGAAAGCGACGCTGCCCCCGAGATCGCTGAGGAAGTTGTGAGTGAAGGAATAGCCGTGAGTTGATTCGTCCAGGAACGTGCCGCCGGGATACAGCGTGATTGACGTGCCGATGAGCGCAACGGCGACCATGAGGGCGATGCGATCAGGTGGCCAGGACGAGCGCCGGGTCATGGGGTGCGTGCAGTGTGTGATGCGGCGAGGGCGGACGCCATGGAGCGTGGCAGGGAGGATCGGGCTAAGGTGGCGCGACAGACTCAACCTAGCAACGGGTCATGCAACGATGCCATGTTGGCTGCCCAACGCTAAGTATCCTGACCTTCGTAATCCTGTTCGTCCTGACCTTCTCCAACCGGTTTGGCGTGGTCCGCGTAAACCGTTTCGTCGTGACCACACTAACCGCCCACCAACTGTTTTTTGCTCGTGTCGGCAAAAAACATGATCAAGACCGCTCCAGCGAGGAAGAACGCGGACGTGAGGGCCAGCGCAGAACCGATGCCGACGTTGGGTAACGTTGCTACATACCCGATCGTGTACGGCGCCAGCGCCCCCATGCCACGACCGAGGTTGTAGGTCAGCCCCTGCCCCGTCGCCCGGACGTCCGTCGGGAATAGTTCCGCGAGGAACGACCCGAACAAGCTGAAATAGCCGTAGCCCACAAAACCGAGCAGCGGACCTAACGCCATCAGAATCCCCGGACTACGTGCCATCTGCCCATACAAGGGCACCAGAATCGCGGCCGTAACGAGGTATGCCACAAACGTCCGACGCCGTCCCAGTTTCTCGGCGATGAACCCGAACGAGTTGTACCCGATGTACGCGCCGATCTGCACGGGAATGATCCAGCCCGCCGAGCGCACGATCGACATCCCCGCTCCGCCCTGCTCCACCGGGCGGGCGAGGAAACCGGGAAGCCAGAAGAACAAACCCCAGTTCGCGAACTGCACGCAGGCCGACAACAGAGTGGCCATCAGTGTCTTCGTCCGGAACTCGGGGCCGAACAGCACTGCGAATGCATTCGGTCCCTTCGCACTCTGCGCTTTGCGCTTCACCCACGCCTCGGGCTCCTTCACGTTCTTCCTGATCCAGAGCGTGAACAGCGCCGGCAGCACGCCGATCGCAAACAGGTACCGCCACGCCTCGGGACCAAGGTTCATCTTGCCGAGGACCAGCGCGGCCAGCAAAGCGGCAGCGATATAGCCTAACGCCCAGCCGCTCTGCATGATGCTGATTGCCCGCACCCGCAAATGTGCGGGCCAGGTCTCGCTCACCAGCACCGCGCCAGAAGCCCATTCGCCGCCCATGCCGAAGCCGAGCAGGATGCGCCAGACCATCAGTTGCCACAACGTCTGCGACGTGGCGGCGCCTAACGAACATATCGAGAAGATCAGGATCGTCGCCATCAGCGCGCGCGTACGTCCGGCGCGGTCGGCCACGATCCCGAAGACAATGCCGCCAACGGCGGAGGTGACGAGCGTGACGGTGCCCAGCAGCCCGGCGATGGAGTCATCGAAGCCGAAGTACGCGCGCAACTGGCCGATGGCCATCACGTACAGCAGGAAGTCCATCGCATCGAGCATCCATCCGAGCTTGGCAGCGGCGAGCGCGCGCCACTGATCTCTCGTTATCCCTTTCCACCAGGGGTCCGCGGTCGCTACGGCCTGTGTCGTCATGCGGGTGAATCGAAGCGGGAGCAGATCGCGACACAAGAGCCACCGGAATCCTCGGGAACGACGTGCACGAGGCTGGGTAGTTTGGGGCTGACAAACGCCCGAGAGATCCGATGCGAGCCGTCGCGCTGTTGCTGGGGATCGTCTTCACGACAAGTGCCCTTCGCGCGCAAGGACCGGCGGTCGTCTCAGGCCTCGTGCGCGACGAAAACGGGGCGCCGGTTCGTGAGGCACTGGTGGCGATCGACCCGGACTCGCTCAGCCTCCGCGCGCGGACATCGGTCGATGGGCGGTACCGCATCTTTGCCGTGCCGCGCGGTCGCTACGAGGTTCGTGTCGTTCGCATCGGGCATCGTCCGCACTCGCAGACGATCGACGTCAATTCGGAATCGGTGACGTTCGACGTTGTACTGCGCACTGTCCCGATTCAGCTGGACAACGTGACCGTACGCGTCTCGAAGCCGGGACTGTATGGCCGGATCCTGTCTCGCGGCATTGCGCTGGTCCCGCACGAGCCGACTCCCGTGCGCGGCGCCAACATCGAAGTCCTGAACGAACCGTATCGAGTGAAGTCGGAAGGCGACGGACAGTTCAGCATTCCAGAACTCGCCATCGGTTCCCATTCGATCTTTGTCGCGCTGGACCACTACGTCACCCGCCTGATTCCGGTCACCGTTCCGCCTGAAGGCGGCGTGGAAGTGACGATAACGCTCGATTCACTGTATGCCGAATACCAGCGTACAGACGAGTCACAGAAGCGCGAAATCGGCTGGCGGTTACGCCGCGCCGCGAGTCCGGCCACCTTCGTTTCTTCGCACGAACTCGATCCCGAGGCGAAAGACCTGCGCGAAGCACTCCGGTACGCGCAGTCGGTCCTGTCGCGCGGAATCCTGCTGACGAATCCCCGGGTGCAGCCAGTCATTTACATCGACGGCGTGCGCACCTACCTGCAGCCGCAGGACCTGAAGCAGGAAGACTTCGTCCGGTTTGCGGGAATCGAGATATATCCTCCGAACACGCTGGACGACGCGATCAGTGTTCCAGGGAGCAGCGCGGACCTTGGATTTCTCGATGACGGAAAGCTCTTCGGCGGTGGCCGGCGCGCGGGCAGTTTCAACAGCCGCACGTCGGTCCGCAGCCGCGGAAACGCCACGATGTTGATCATGATCTGGACAATCAAAGGCAGGTAAGTCGGCCACTGTGCTGCGAGTCTTCGCGGTAATCGTCGGTCTCGCGCTCGCGAGCACCGTTCTGCATGCGCAGGGAACCGCGGTCGTTTCCGGCGTCGTGCGCGACGAAAACGGCACTCCGATTCGGGAAGCGCTGATTGTCATCGACCCCGATTCGCTGAGTCTGCGCACAAGAACGGGCGCCGATGGGCGATATCGCATAACGGTGCCGACCGGGCGATTCGAAGTGCGCATCGTGCGCATCGGATTCAAGCCACAGTCGCACGCGATCGAGGTCACCGCGCCGTCGGTGGAGCTGGATATCGTACTTCAGAGCGTTGCCGTTCCGCTCGACACGATCACTGTGCGGGCATCCCGACCGGGCCTGTATGGACGGGTGGTAACGCGCGGGATAGCGCTCATGCCACACGAACCGCGCCCGCTGCGCGGCGCGCGAATCGAGGCCGTTAACACGCCGCATAGTGTCACCACGGGACCTGATGGCCGATTCAACATGCCGCAACTCGGCGCCGGCGCCCACGGCGTGATGGTGTCGCTCGAGGGGTATGTCACACGATTGGTGCCGGTCTCGATCCTGCCTGACGGAGGCGTTGAGATGACGGTCAACCTCGATTCGCTGTACGCGGAGTACCAGCGGATCGACGAAGACCAGCTTCGTGGGATCACCTGGCGGACGCGGAGGGCGATCAGTCCGGCAGCGTTCATTCCTCAGCACGAGATCGACGCGCAGGCGAAGAACCTCCGCGATGGAATTCGTTACTCGCATTCGCTGCTGTCGCGCGGAACAGTCATTCGGAGCGGTTCGGGAGCGGCGCGCGACACGATCTGCGTCTACGTTGACGGAAAGGCGCGTCCCGACGTGTTCTTGCAGGATCTCGATCCGAAGGACATCGAGGCGCTGGAGGTCTATCCTCCCAACACCCTCGAGGAGAGGGACCGGCTGCCGTTCTTCCAACCTGGGACTGATTGCGAAAACCTCTGGTCGACGGCTCCACCGGCAGCAGACGCACGCGGTCAACCCAGGCGCCCCGTAACGGCCGCTCCGAGGCGCACTCCGAGGCGAGGCCTGGGCAATACGATCATGACCGTGATTGTCTGGACAAGAGGACGGCGATGAACTGTATTGCAAATTGCAAATTACAAATTGCAGATTGCAATCTTAAAAGGCAATTCTGCGGAGCGTGACATGAGCAAGGATCACATCGATCGCCGCGTCTTCGTGAAGCAGGCATCAGCGTCGCTGGCGTTAGGCGCCGTGGTGCCGATTTCGAATGAGGTTTCGTTCCCGGCTCCGGCGGTTCAGGCCGGGACTCGTGTCAAACCTGTGGTAATCTCCGACTTTTCCGGATTCAATTATCGCAACGGTGGCAAGGAAAACGCGGTGGAGCGTGCCTTCCGGCTGATTACCGAGGGCAGGGACGTCCTGGATGCGCTCGTCGAAGGCGTCAACATCCCCGAACTGGATCCAGAGGAAACCGGAATCGGCTACGGAGCGCTGCCTAACGCGGATGGAATCGTGCAGCTCGATGCGTCGTGCATGCACGGGCCCAAGAAGCGCGCCGGAGCAGTCGCGGCGATTGAGGGCGTACGCACTCCGTCACTCGTCGCCCGGGCGGTTGCCGAATTTACGGACAATCATCTGCTGGCCGGCAAAGGCGCGCAGGAATTCGCGCGGGCGATGGGCTTCAAGGTCGAGGAGGACCTCAACACCGAGCGATCGCGTCGTCTCTTTCTCGAATGGAAGCGCCGGGTCGACCCCGAGCGCTGGCTCGATCCAAACAGTCCGGCGCGGAAGCCTCCTGAAGGCTCACGCGGAGACGCAGAGTTCGCGGAGAGGGCACTCGCGGCAGGCAAATCGATGGTGCGAGATGGCCTGATTCCTGAGGGGAGTTTCTGGGGGACGATCAACTGCGACGGAATCAACGCCAACGGCGACATCTGCGGCGTGACCACCACGAGCGGACTGGCCTGGAAGATCCCCGGACGCGTGGGCGACTCGCCCATACTCGGCGCCGGTCTCTATGTCGATAACGACGTCGGAGCCGCCGGTTCAACCGGACGCGGTGAGGCCAATCTCTACAACCTCAGTTCATTCCTGATCGTGGAGTCGATGCGGCGCGGCATGTCGCCGAAAGACGCCGGCATGGAGGCGCTCAAGCGGATCAAGGCAAATACGGTCGAACGGCGCCTGCTGAACGCGAAAGGCAACCCGAACTTCAACATCAGGTTCTTCGTGCTCAATAAGCGCGGCGAAACGGCTGGCGTTGCGATGTACCACGCCGGCGAGACGAAATACGCCCTCTGCAACGAGAACGGGGCGACGTCGCCGGAACTGGAGCCGCTGCTGCAGGGGTCGCCGGAAGGCTGATACCGGCATGGGGTCTGGGCCTGGGGCCTGGGGCATGGGGGCCCTTGGCCACCCATGCCCTATGCCCTATGCCCTACGCCCCATGCCCCAATTGCAACCTCAAGGCAACAACTAGCGTAGGTTGTGCCATGCAGAACGCAGCCACTGCCGTTCCGGCGACCGCGCCGCAAGTCACCATACAGACCACGCCTTCGGGCGCGGTTCAGGTTTTGACGCAGCAGCCGATGCGGCCGCTCACTTCGCGGGAGATCTCCGCCATCCGGAGTCGACGGAGTGACATCTCGAGTCAGCTGACATCCTCCATGGAGCGTCGCGAACGGCTGATTGACGATCTCGAAGACGCCCCGCCGAGTGTCGCTCCGGGTCTGATCGCCCAGATCCAGATGCTCGATCAACGAATCGTGAAGATCGAGCAGGACATGGAAGCGTCCGGCCAGATGTTGCGGACCGGGTTGACGGTCGACAACGGGACGTCGCTTGTCGGTCCTCGCGAGTTCGGCAACGGATCAGGTCCGGAAGAGGCGGCTGCTCGCGGCGCAGCGATGGGCGCCGTAGTGCTGGTGCCGATCTTCCTGGTCTACATGATCGCACGACTGACCCGCTGGCGCCGCCGCCGGAATTCTCCCGCACAGGCAGATCAGGGTCCCCACCAGGACGCTCGCATGGAAAGACTCGAGCAGGCGGTCGACGCTATCGCCCTCGAGATAGAGCGCGTTGGCGAGTCGCAGCGATTTCAGGCGAAACTCCTGACCGAGGCGAACCTGATGCCGGCGATGAGCGGCGCGCGGTCGGCCGATCCCGTGCGCGCCCGGGACTTCGACCGCTAAAAAAGCGCGTCGATCCGGGAAGCCTGGGGACAGCTTGGGCTGTAACCCGGGTGAAGCTGGACCGTAGGTTTAGGCATGCAGAATCCGGCCCCGCCCCCACCGCTTCCCACCCCGGCGCCCGCGACGGTCATTACGCCAGTGCCGGGTCAGCCCTCGCTGTTCGAAATCAATCCGCAGGGTCCGACGCGGCCGCTGACACAGCAGGAGGTCAACATCATCCGCAGTCAGCGGAGCGAGATGTCCGACCAACTGCAGTCGGCGCAGAACCGTCGCGAGCGAGTCCTCAATGAACTTCGCAACGCGCCGGCGGGCACCGAGGCAGGTCTGCAGCAGCAGTATCAGGTCCTGAGCGACCGGATCGTCGCGATCGAGACCGACATCGAAGCCTCGGGTCGCGTTCTGCGGACCGGCCAGGTGCCGGCACAATTGGTGCTCGTCCCGCCACGCGGCTCGATCAGCTCCGGGAATCGGACTGACGACGTCGAGCGAATGGGTGCCCTGGGGGCGACGATTCTGATTCCGATCGCCGCGATTTACATGTGGCGGTCGTTCCGACGCAGACGCCGCGGTGCGCGGCGCGAGGTGGAGATAAGTGCCGAGCACGATTCGCGCTTCGAGAGATTAGAGCAGGCGGTTGATGCGATCGCACTCGAGATCGAACGCGTGGGCGAAGCACAGCGGTACCAGTCAAAGCTTCTCACAGAAGCGAACATGATGCCGGCGATGGGCGTCTCGCAGAAGGTTGGGGAGCAGGTTCGGGCGCGGGATTTTGATCGCTAGCTGCAGTTCGATTTTGTAAGCTCCGGAAAACATTTTCAACGCTAAGAACGCAGGGATCGCCGAGACTCAATACGGCCGTTCTCTGCATTCTTTGCGTTCTCAGCGATCAAAGTGTTTTGCGGGATCTTCGGTCGAAGCAGACACTGGTTGGAGCGCCGGTGAGTGGCGCAATGCCGCTCGAAACCGCATTCTGTCCGGACCACGGAAACCCACCCGAGGCCCGCCATGTCGAGATTCCGTCTCCTGAGCGCAATTGGCGCTCTCGCCCTCGCCTCCACCGTCACGCTCGAGGCCGCAGCACAGGGTCGCGGGAGTACGACTGCTCGCGATCCGATGCAGGAAGGGCTGCCGCTCAAGCCGACCCGCACCGCGAACTGGACGACGAAAGTCGGCCACTGGATGTCGGTCGACGTCAGCCCCGACGGCCAAACGCTCGTCTTCGACTTGTTAGGCGACCTCTACACGATGCCATCGTCAGGCGGCAAGGCGACATTGCTGACGCGCGGCATGGCGTTCGACGGCCAGCCGCGATTTTCGCCCGATGGCAAGAAGGTCGTCTTCGTCAGCGATCGCGACGGCGGGTGGAACCTGTGGACGATCGCGGTCGACAAGTCGGACACGAACCAGATCACACGCGGCAAGACGAACACGTACTACTCACCGGACTTCACGCCTGACGGGAAGTACATCGTCGCCACGCGCGATACGAAGATCTGGATGTATCACGTGGACGGCGGACAAGGGCAGCAACTGATTCGTCCGTCGGCCGATGCCGGCGGAGGCGGACGCGGTGGAGCGGGGGCGGCCGACGTCTCGCGCCAAATGGGCGTCGCGTTCGGGAAGGATCCGCGCTGGGTCTGGTTCGCCGAACGTCGCGGGCAATGGATCTACAACACCGCGATGAGCGACTACGACCTGCGCGTCTACGATCGCGAATCGGGTGAAGTGGCCACGCGCGAGAATCGCTGGGGTTCGGCGTTCCGTCCGACGCTCTCGCCTGATGGGCGTTGGCTCGTCTACGGCACGCGTCATATCGATGAAACCCGGCTCCGCATTCGGGATCTCGAGTCGAGCGACGAGCGCTGGCTCGTCTATCCGGTGCAGCGTGACGACCAGGAGTCGCGCGCGACGCTCGATGCGTATCCGGGGATGACGTTCACGCCCGACTCGAAGTTCCTGATCACGACGTGGAACGGGAAGTTGTGGAAGGTGCCGGTCGAGGAGGGCCGTCCGATCGAGATCCCGATGGAAGCGGACGTGGTGCAGGCCTTCGGGCCGGCCGTTCACTTCCAGTACCCGATCCATGATTCGGCCACGTTTGTCGTCAAGCAGATCCGCGATGCCGTGCCGTCGCCTGACGGCCGCCAGGTGGCGTTCGTCGCGCTGGACCGGCTGTACGTGATGGACTGGCCTAACGGGACACCGAAGCGGCTGACGAACACGGACATCGGTGAATACCAGCCGGCATGGAGTCCGGACGGACAGTTTGTCGCGTACACGACGTGGAGCAATGCCGACGGCGGCGCACTGTACCGGGTCCGTGCGTCGGGTGGTGATCCGCAGCGCCTGACGACGAAACCGGCTTCCTTCACGCAGCCGGTCTATTCAATAGACGGCCGCCGCATCGTCGCCGTGCGCTCACCGGCGCGGAACTTCCGCGAGCAGACCGGTGGTGGAGCGACCGATCTGGTCTGGGTACCCGCGAACGGCGGCGCCGTCAGCATGATCTCGCCCGCGGGGGGCGTCGGCAATCCGCATTTCACCAGGAGCGATACCTCGCGCATTTATGCGTACGGTGGCGGTCGAGGACTGGTCTCGATGCGGTGGGATGGCACCGATGTCCGCACGCATCTGCGTGTCACCGGCGGAGGAGGACCAGGCGGAGGCGGCGGTGGCGGTGGGGGCGCGTCTATGGTGATGATTTCGCCTAACGGCGACCAGGCGCTGGCCCAGGTATTGAGCGACCTGTACATCGTGACGATTCCCTGGGTCGGCGGTACCGAGCCCACGGTTTCGGTCGGGAATCCCGAAAATGCGACGTTCCCCGTCCGGAAGATCACCGACATCGGTGGCCAGTTTCCCGGGTGGAGCGCCGACGGTGAAAACGTGCACTGGTCGATCGGCAACGCGCACGTCGTTTACAACCTCGCTCGTGGACGCGCTTTCGACGATTCGGTTCGTCGTGCAAATCCTGGACGTGGTGGACGGGGCGGCCAGGCCGCGGCCGGCGATTCCGCGTCAGGGGGCGGCCGCCAGGGAGGCAGTCGCCAGACGCCGATGTTCCAGCCGGAAGAGAAGCGGATCCTTATCACTGCCCAGCGCGACGTTCCGAACGCGAGCGCGGTCCTCCGTGGCGCACGTGTGATCACGATGAAAGGCACGGAGGTTATCGAGAACGCCGACGTGGTGGTGGTCAACAACCGGATCCGGGCGGTCGGCCGCCGTGGCAGCGTCACCGTACCGCCTAACGCTCGCGTGATCGACGTCGCCGGGAAGACGATCGTGCCCGGGTATGTCGACACGCACGCGCACCTGCGCGTGTCGCAGAACGTGCACCGCGAACCGGTGTGGAGCTACGTCGCGAACCTCGCCTACGGCGTAACAGCCGCGCGTGATCCGCAGACGGGTACGACCGACGTGTTGTCCTACGAGGACCAGGTGGTCGCGGGACGAATCATGGGACCACGCGTGTACTCGACAGGTCCCGGCGTTTTTTCGAGCGAAAACATCCGCGACCTCGACCACGCGAGGAAGATCCTCAAGCGGTACAGCGACTACTACGACACGAAGACGATCAAGCAATACGTGGCCGGCAATCGCGAGCAGCGGCAGTGGGTCATCCAGGCCGCAAATGAGCTCAAGCTGATGCCGACCACGGAAGGTTCGCTCGATATCCGGATGAACGTCACGGAACTGAGCGACGGGTACAGCGGTCATGAGCACACGATCCCGACATTCCCGCTGCAGGCCGACCTGATTCGGATGATCGCCGAGTCGAAGACTGTGTATACGCCGACCATTCTGGTGGCGTACGGTGGGCCGTGGGCGGAGAACTACTGGTACGAAACACTGGACCTGCTCAATGACGAGAAGCTGAAGCGGTTCACCCCGTGGAGCGACCTGGAGTCGAAGATCCTGCGCCGCGGCGGTTCGACGGGTGCGGTCACAACGGGTGCTGGCGCGGGGTGGTTCCATCCCACGCAGCACATCATGAAGCCGGTTGGGGAGTCGATTCGTGACCTCCTCGCTGCCGGTGGCGCCGCCGGCGTCGGCTCACACGGACAGCTGCAGGGGTTCGGCTACCACTGGGAGCTCTGGTCGATCGCGATGGGTGGCATGTCGAATCACGACGCGCTGCGGATCGCGACAAGCATGGGGGCAACGGCAATCGGGTTAGGCAACGACATCGGGACAGTCGAAGCCGGAAAGCTCGCTGATCTGGTAGTGCTGGACCGGAATCCGCTCGACAACATCCGGAATACGACCGCAATTCGTTACGTGATGAAGAATGGCCGGTTGTACAACGGGAATTCTCTCGACGAGATCTATCCGAGGGTGAAGAAAGCCGGTCCGTTCTACTGGAATGATGACGATCTTGTCGATCGTCAGGGCTACGACACGTCTTCCGACAGCTCGAGGGTTCGACGTCAACGTTGATTCACTGCAACTCGCTCAGGGGGAGCTGCCGGACCGGGTCCAGATGCCGGATACGAGCGGCAACATCATGAAAGAAACTCACTGACGACTCGAACGAACTCGTCAGGCACCGCATCCATGGCCAGGTGCTGTTGGCCGGCGAACTCGTGAATCCTGCTGTTCGGCAGCACCGCGTGGATACGCTCGGTCGCCGCGCGCAGGAATGACGGGCTCTCGGTGCCTAACAGAAGCAGCGTTGGCACGGCCATGTTGCGGAGCCGCTCAAAATCCGGACGATATGAGTGCTCGAGACGGACCTCCCGCACCACCGTGTGGGCCGCGGCCACGCGCGCGGGCCAACTGGCCTGCGTGCGCAACATCTCCACCTGCTGCTCCGGCGCGCGCACCACTTCGCGGAAGAAGACGAGCAAGGCGTCTTCCCGCTGGTTCCGTGCGATGAGGTCGTCGAGTCTTGCGACCGTGTCGTTCGAGGTGATCTGAATCCCGACAGGAAGCGGAGGCTCGTAGAGGACGAGGCGGTCCAGCTCGACCAGCAGTGCCGCCTCGAGTGCGCACAGTCCGCCGAAGGAGTGGCCGACCAGGTTCCGTGGCCGCCCCGCGTGGTGAACCACCGCGGCGACGTCCCGGCCTTCCTGTTCATATGAATACGTTGCGGAATCACCACTCGCGCCGCGCCCCCGCCGGTCCATTGCGTGCACCGAAAAGCGCTCGCTGAACCCGGGAATGACGCGGGACCAGCGCGTGTGATCGGCGGTCGTTCCATGCACCAGAACAAGTGCGGGTCCAGTGCCGGATCGCCAGACACCAAGGGTGGTGCCATCCGACGAGGTCACGTGCTCCAGAGTAGCGGCAGGCATCATCGGCTCCTCACTGACGTGACTCCAAGATAAGGGCGTCTGGAGTCAGTCGCTCGGGTGTCTAATGCCGAAGGCGCCGGGCTTGCGGTCCAGGTCACGTTTCGGTTAGCCGAGCCTGTTGAGTGCTGTCAACCGTGAACCGCGCGCGCGTTCACGCGACGTCCTAACGATGTCGATCGTCATGTGACCAGGTCCTTTATTATCGTGGTCACATGAAAGCCGAGAAAAAGACACTTCGCCGGCCGTACCTCATCGTCCTGGGAGCGATCGCGGTAACGATCCTCGCCCTGGCGTCGCCCGCTGGTTCGCCAGCTATGGCCGATGCGCCGGCGGGTGCGGCGCCATTCGTCTGGGGACGCGATTCACTCTGGAGCGCGCTCGAGTCCAGCTTCGCCGCCGGTCGGGCGGATGGCTGCACCCATGAACGCGTTGCACGCGCAGCAGCGGATTCAATCGACCGGACGTTACTCCGGCTTCGCAAGGAACGCGTCTCGGCGGCTTCACCAGTGCTCGACTCACTCGAAGACACATTCTTCAGAGTCGCGCCGATGGCCGCGGCCTGCGGTGCACTCGCGAACGACTACGTCGCCCTCCAGGGCCGCCTGCGTGAGGCGATCAAGTGGCAGGCAACGAGATGGGACCTGACGTCGCGTGACGTGCGGGATCGACTGTACCGGTCACTCTATGGCAGTCGCGCAGCGACCGAAGAAGTCATGCTGCAGCATCAGGACAGCGTGCAGGCGCTTCTCATGGGATCTCCCGTTTCTTCGGCCACGCCGTGGGCCACCTCGAACGGAGTCGTGCTGCACTCGGGTGACATTCTCGTGTCGCGCGGTGGGTATCCGACTTCGGCACTCATCGCGCGCGGCAACGATTACCCTGGCAACTTCTCGCACATCGCCTTCGTGCATGTCGACTCGGCCACGCGCGCAATCTCCGTCATCGAAGCACACATCGATCGCGGAGTTGTGGTCGCGACGGCGGATCAATACCTCGCCGACAAGAAGCTTCGCGTTATGCTGCTGCGGCTGCGACCCGACCTGCCTGCGCTGCGACGGGATCCGATGCTCCCGCATCGCGCCGCCTCCGGCATGCTCGAACGTGCGCGAACCGAGCACATCCCGTACGACTTTACGATGGACTACGCCGACGCGTCCCGTCTCTTCTGCTCGGAAGTTGCCTCGGCAGCGTATCGGGACCACGGCGTCACGCTGTGGACCGGCATCTCGACGATAACCGCGCCGGGGTTGCGTCGCTGGCTGGCGTCGTTCGGCGTCAGGCAGTTCGAAACCCAGGAACCGTCAGACCTGGAGTACGATCCGCAGGTGGCCGTGGTCGCCGAGTGGCGCGCTGCCGCATCGCTGTTCGATGATCACCTGGACAACGCTGTCACCGATGCAATGCTCGAGGGCGCGGAGCGTGGCGATGCACTGGACTTCGATTGGTACGCGTTACCGTTGGCTCGCCTGCTCAAGGGTTACAGTTGGGTACGCGGACAGTTTGGCGGTGTGGGA
>Ga0209486_10000780_pt1 | contig 14016 bp, 8 predicted proteins | sample NCCompost_FD_187518 | JGI IMG/M metagenome (GOLD analysis project Ga0209486, IMG submission 187518) | Agricultural soil microbial communities from Utah to study Nitrogen management - NC Compost (SPAdes) (version 2) | ecosystem: Environmental > Terrestrial > Soil > Agricultural land | place: USA...
TGAATCCTCCGAATGGCGTAGTGTTTAATTATTACATGGCCAATGCAAATGATTCAACCAAACTTTCCATCGAAGTTTTAGATAAGAATAAGAAAACCATCAAGACTTTTTCAACTTCAACAAAGGAGAATAAAATTGAAGTGGCGAAAGGAATGAATCAATTTGAATGGGATATGAATTATCCTGAAGCAGAACGGGTGGAAGGGTTGATCTTGTGGAATGGATTTATTGGAGGTCCCAAAGCAGCTCCAGGCAATTATTTTGCAAAATTCAAATCCGGAACTGATTCAACCGAAGTTCCATTCACTGTTCTTGCCGATCCTAATTATAAAACGGCACAGGGGGAATTTGAAGAGCAGTTTAATCATCAAATTACGATCCGCGATAAGTCAACAGAAATAATGAAGGCGATAAAAAATATCCGCGAGATGCGACAGCAAATGAATGATTTCACCGCAAGAGTTGGAAAGGATCTGCCAAAAGATGTAAAGCAACAAATCGACACGGTACAAAAGCAAATTACAGCTGTGGAAGAAGCACTACATCAAACAAAAGCAAAAAGCGGGCAGGATGTTTTGAATTATCCCATTAAACTTGATGATAAACTTTCAAGTATTTACAATGCATCTGCTGCGGGTCAATCAGGTTTATCAAAACAAACCAAAGATGCTTATGCAGAACTGGTAGTACAAATTGATGAACAATTAAACAAGTTGAAGAGAATAATAAATGAAGATGTCGCCCGGTTAAATCAATTGATCCATGAAAAGACATTGCCGGTGATCGGCGTGAAAAAAGAATAACAAAAAAATCATGGAACGACAGGGCATGATGAGCTATTATCATCTTTTTTTACTGGGCTCTTTTGCTATGTTTGATTTGCTTAAATATTAAACGTTGTTTATCCCGGGATACTGATACTATGTCGTCATCTTCATCAAAATTAAGACTGTTCATACCTTCTTCCCGGAGGGCTTCCTGAAGAGATTGGGCAGGCTTATAGTTATAATATCTGGTAAGTAATTCTTTCCATCCGGAATCTCTGTAGAATTTCATTTCCTTTTTTCCAATAATTGATAATTCTTCGAATTTGCTGTTCTTGGGAAAACAAATGGCAATACCATTACCACCGATAGCACGTTTTCCTAAAACAGGTTTCTTATAATTACTTCCCATAAAGCTGGTAATAAGGCCTCCCTGGATTTGATAAATGACTTTTAAGATCATTTCTTCCCGTTGATCATCCAGGCTATAGAATAATAAGTTTTCGAGCAACCAGATCAGGTCAATATTGAACATCGGGTAATCAATCTTGCTTACCGATAGTTTATCAGTGTCTTTGTATGTGTAATCAAGGCATTTTGCTCTTGCATTTTTCAATAGATAATATGTGTAGTCATGTTTTTTCTTTAGTTTATTTATAAACAGCTCACATAGCTCACCAAAGCCTTTAAGAAATTTATGATACTCCTTTAAGTTCACACTGGTAACAGAAACACCCATTTTACGGAATTCAGCCACCTCACTATCATAATCCGCATAGTTTTGATTGTAATAAATTGCTACAATCAGATTTGCCGCTTCTTCGGGTCTTATGGCAGGCCGTTTTATAAAATGACTGCATAGCTGCGTATAACCCAGGCCCAACGCAGGCATTTCATCAGCCGAGGCAATATAATAATCAGTAACATTGGTAAAATTATAGGCGTTTTCGATCTGTTGCGCCCAGCAACAATCCATACAGAGAAAACCCAGCTTTCCATTAAAGACATTTCGCAAAATAGACGAAAGCTTTTTATAAGAAAGAGTTTTGGTATTGCGTTTACTATATACTAAAAGGATGGGTTTCTTATTAATTTTGTTCTTTTTTATCGCCGGATATTCACAATAACCTTCAAATGTCCAGCCCTTTTGTTTATCGCCAAACATTTTTTCCAACCGGCCATCGGGGAGTTTTGGATTAATATATGCAGTTCTTGTAACGAACATTCCCCTTGCCAGGTCGGTTTCACCTGGCCCACCGTGTCCTTTATAGAAAAACCCATAGTTGACAGCCGGGAAATTGTCAACCACAATATTTAAAAGTCTTTGCAATTGTTTGGGATCAGTAAGTGTTGCATTCTTTTTCCTGAATATGTGAAAGTGAGTATCAGTGAGGAAATCGGTATTTTTTTGAGCATAAAAAATGGCGGGTCTCTCCAGCGATTCAGAAAATTTATCGCCTCCCAACCCATCAAGAATAATAACCAGATTCACATCTTTACTGCTGCCAACTCCATAAATTTCATTTATTACCTTTAATTGCTCCATGTAAAGGTTATTCTTGGCGCTGAGTAAAAAAATGAGCGTCCATTTTTTAGGCTTTTTCTTTTTCATGAGGATGGTTTGTTGTCTAAAATTATCATTAATTTAATTGAAATTATTCAGGTCCAATGAGACTGCCTTTGATTCTGACGGTTTCTTTTCTTTTACTGATCGTAGAAACCTCTGTCGCACAGCGGTTCAACGTGAAAACCTACTCCTTTGCAGAAGGTCTTAACACCTATAACATAAAAAAGGCGGTGCAGGATAAGTTTGGATTCATTTGGCTCGCTACCCAGGATGGTGTTTATCGCTTTGACGGGACTTCTTTCCAGGTATATAAGAAGAGTCCGGATATAAGCAATAGTATACGGGAGAATTTCATCTTTGATATCGCTTTAGGAAATGATGAGAATCTTTATGTCGCTTCGTTTAATGCAGGAGTTGATGTGATCAACATAAGGACCCAGGAAGTAACTCATCTTTTATCAGAAAAAAAAGAAAAGGAAGATGGTCTCCCTGATCTATGGATAAATAAGATCTTTTGCGACGGGAAAAATAATTTATGGATCGGCGGCCAGGATTTTTTGAGGGTATATGATTTAAATGAAAAGAAATATAAAAACATTCAACTATTTGAAAATTTCGAATCTGACCTTTATGTTCTGTTTATCCGGCCGGTGAATAAAGATATTATGGCCGTAGGCATTGAAAATTACGGTGTTCTGTTTTATGATATCAACTCATTAAAGATACAGGATAGCATAAAAAGACTTGAAAACACACATGCGGAAAATTTAACTGTTACCGATTTGGCAGTAATAAAAGACAGTTGCTATATCAGTTCTGGTTCGAATATCTACAGTGGATCGCTCATTAACAAACGATGGGTTTTAGGAAGGAAGATCGCGATACCCGCTATCAGCAATCATGTGATCACTTGTCTTGCTGCCGGGAAGAACAATGAGCTATGGCTGGGAACCAATAGCGGACCTGGTAAACTGGATCTAAACAAGACCCAATTCAATCCCATTGTTAACAATGAGTTTGCGGGTGCAGATAATTTTATTACTGATCTTTTTCCTGACCGCCAGGATGGTCTTTGGATAAGTTCGTCAAAAAATCTTATCCGTATGCATCTTGTCGTCTCTCCTTTTACTCCATTCACGAAAAGTACAGATGGAAAAACCCGGATGAATCATATCTATTCAATTATTCCGGCAAATAAAACACAACTATTTGCCTGTGGCACTGACGGTCTTTATGTGGCTGATTTTACTACCGGCGATATTAAAAGAATAAACGGAACTGCGGCATTAGGTATTATACACCGCGTTGTAAAGATTAATGAAAAGCTATGGCTGATATCATCCGCTGACGGGATGTATACTTACGAACCAATGACGGGGAGTCTTTCAAAAGACCTTTTATTAAAATTATATCCTGAATGGAAACCATTTACAAAGATCTTTTTTAATAATGCGATCAGATCGGGAGAAAAAATTTATTGGGCAAATGAAGGACAGGGAGGGTTATTAATATGGGACCCTGATAAGCATATTATGACGCAAAAAAAAGCAGGAACAGCATTTTCCGGGGGATTGCCGGAAAATCATATCCATAATATCAAGTTTGATAAAGATGGATATATGTGGATATTATTTGATAATGCGGTAGCAAAGTTTGATCCTTCAATTGACTCAACAATACAAGTGATCAATTACAAACGCGACAGTTCCGGTTTTAATTCGGGTATTTTTTTCGATATGTATGATGATGGCTCTGTGTTATGGTTTGGTACCTATGGTGGCGGGATTAATGGGTATAATAAAAAAACCGGCGCGTGGACCTATATCACAGAACAGGATGGGTTGTGTAATAATGCCGTATATGGGATACTCCCTGGAAAAGACAGCATATTTTGGGTAAGTACAAACAATGGGATCTCAAGGGTGAATTATGTACTAAAGAAATGTCTCAACTATTTTGTGGAAGATGGTCTGCAGGATAACTCTTTTGACGAAACAGGAGCGCTGGCATATGATAACAAATTATTTTTTGCAGGCATAAATGGATTTACGATGGTTGACCTGGGCAACTATTCCAGTAGCTCTCATCCGTTCCCGGTGTATATTAAACGGCTGGAGCATATAAAGCGAAATAAAAAAACCATTCTGAATAACCTTGAGTGGAAAAATGTAAAATTACCCGCCGGAACCACCAGCGCTACCATCTGGTTAAGTGCCGTCTCATTCGTCAGTAACAAGCCACGATTCAGTTACAAAATAAAAGGCTTTCAAAATGAGTATTTGCCTGCCGGAGATAAAAACCAGATCGAACTGAATGCGCTGACACATGGCGATTATGAAATCGATATCCGCTATTTAAATGAAAAGGGAGAATTTATAGAAGATGTTATCGGCCTCAATATGAGAATCCTTCCTTATTGGTATCAAACATGGTGGTTCAGGTTGTTTGTTGCATTATTTACATTATCGGCAATCCTTTTCGTAGTTCGCCTTATCTATATTTCAAGAATGAGAAAACAAAGAGCAATACTGGAAAGGCAATTGGCGGTGCAGTTGGAGAGACAAAGAATTTCTTCTGAAATGCATGATGATATCGGCGCAGGTCTTTCCGGGATAAAATTATTAACTGAGATGACGAAAGGGAAAGTGAAAGATGAAAAGGTAGGGGCAGAAATGGAAAAGATATATCAATCTGTCGGCGATATTTCGGGAAAAATGAAGGAAGTCATATGGAGTCTTAATACGGAAAATGATCAATTATCAAGTCTAATTTCTTATATTCAACGACAGGTTAGATTGTGGCTGGAAAATTATCCCTGCCAGCTTATTATCGCGATCCCTGAAAGGATACCGGATATCGCGATCAATGGGGAAGCGAGGCGAAATATTTTTCTTGCGGTGAAGGAAGCAGTTCATAACATTATTAAACATTCGGGAGCTGACAGGGTAACGATCAGGATAACCTGTAATGGATCATTAAAGATCTCGGTTTCGGACAATGGCAGCGGCATTCATATTGAAGAAGCGGATGAGTTCGGTAACGGGCTTCGGAATATGCGGCAACGGATGCACAACCTGAATGGCAATTTTTCTATGCAAAACGATGGAGGACTCACGCTAACATTTGAAATTCCATTAAAATAAGCCTATGATCAAAGTAGCGATTGTTGAAGACAACGATCAATTCAGAAAAGCATTGGAAACCATTATCACCAATGAAAGAGATACTTCGCTTATCGGCTCGTATAATAGTGCCGAGAAAGCATTTATCGGGCTAGAACAATCACCTCCTGATATTGCGATCGTCGATATCAGTTTACCCGGAATGAGAGGTACACAGCTCATCGTTCGCCTCAAGGATAAACTTCCTCACACTCAATTCATGATCTGTAGCATTCACGACGATAATGATACCATTTTCGAGGCATTGAAATGCGGAGCATCAGGCTATATATTAAAAGACCCGGTTACGGCAGATGAAATAGCTAAGGCGATCAGGGACCTGTACAATGGCGGCTCACCGATGAGCCCCTTTATTGCAAGAAAAGTGATCGGGACTTTTCAAAAGCCGCTGATCAATGATGTGAGTTCGTTATTAAGCCAGCGGGAAAAAGAAGTGCTGGCGCTGGTCTCAGAGGGCTTGTTGTATAAAGAAATTGCTTTGCGGCTTGATATCAGCGCTGAAACTGTAAAAAAGCATCTTAAAAATATTTACCAGAAATTACATGTTCAGAATAAAGTTGAAGCGCTTAATAAGTTTCGTCTTATGTAGCGTGGCCGTTTGAATGATTTCTGAAAACGATCCCCTCTGTTTGCTTTAACTATTCTTTTCGGCATGTTAAATCCACAATTAGCCGTTCACCGTATTTATTTATGTATTGCCTGGCATCACCTCTTTAGATCCGTGCGTGAAAATACTTTCATCCTCCCTGTGAAATAGTAATCAATCACATCAATTCAAAAAAATTAAAAAATGAAAAAGAGAAAAATTTTCATAACAGCCTTCGTATGCGTTGTAGTTGCTGCTGCAGGTATCATTTACGCCGCAGACCATATCGATGCACCGGCTGTTACCAGCAAACCAACTGACATCACCGATGTTTATGTTTTCCGTGGTCAAAATCCTGACAATTTGGTTTTTGTTGCCAATACCCAGGGTCTGCTTTCTCCGTCAGCTACTGCTGATGCAAAGTTTGATGAGGGTACAATGATCGAATTCAATATTGACAATACGGGTGATAATGTTGAAGACCTCGTGATCCAATGTATTGCAAAGAATGGCAATATGAGGGTATATGGACCATCAGAACCAAAAGTTACCGGAACGATCAGCTACCTGAACATCAGCGATCTTTCTGTTCAAACGGCGATCACTAAATATGGCCAGGCCCCGGCAATTGGTGAAGAAAATGGAATTAAAGTCTTTGCGGGTCCCCGTGATGATCCTTTCTTTTTTGATCTTGTACGCTTCAGACAAGTGATCTCGGGACAGGCGTCTTCATTTAATAATCCGGGTAGCGACACTTTTGCAGGCACAAATGTGCTGGGTCTTGTAGTAGAAGTTCCAAAATCATTATTGGGAAGTAATAACGGTACGATCAATGTTTGGGCGGAATCAAAAACGGCAACCGGCTCAACTTCTGTAAACTGATCTATAACTTAAAAAAATAAAAAACCATGAAGAAGATTTTTCAATACGCGTGCCTGGCATCGCTAATTGTTTTAGCGGCATGTCAAAAAAATATGAATGGTGAGGGTGCCGATGCATCAAAAGCCGGCGGAGTTCCTCCTCAAAAAGAAGTGTATGTGCAGGGAGATCAGATGGCACGTCCGGCGATCAATACAGTATTTGTTGGCACTTCAAGAAAAGATGAGTTCAATACCACGACACCGTCTGCAATGAATGGAGCATTCTATAATGACTTCGTCAGTAAGCTGACTTCATTTGGTTACACATCCAATATACTTGGTCTTGATAAAAACACTTTTGCAAGTGTGCTTGTGACCGATGTTTTGAATGCAAGTACGACAGGTGTCACTTCTTTTTATAATGGCACGGAAGTGCTTACCGGCCGTGCATTGGCTGATGACGTAATTGATGTGGAGTTAATACTCATTTTTGGCGGAGCAACCGGCGCATCCAATCCCGGGCTTACCAGTGATCATGTAAATGCAAATGATAAAGCATTTCTTGCTTCCTTTCCCTACATGGCAAGTCCTCATTAATTTAAATGATAACGGGCGAAGAGGCAGAAATGCTTCTTCGCTATTTTCAATTATTCAACTCCTTATGTATGCATTCAACAGCGTGCCTGTCGATTCTCTTCTTTTCCACATGGATGGGCTGTACAAATTCTATTGAGCCCGTTACAAGAGCGTCAGATTATGAAAAATATCTGAATATTGTTTCCGCCGATTCAATGCCTTCTCTTCAAAGTATAAAAGCTGAGATTGATTTTTGGGATAAGCGGTTGAAGAAGTATCCTGATGATGCAGTATCAAAGGTTTCATTAGCTGGCTTATATAGCGCAAAATTTAAAATTGCCGGTAATATTAATGATATTCATACCAGCGATAGCCTTTACATGGTTGCGAATAATTTATTTAAGACAACCGGTTCTTCAATATACAGGTCTCTCGCATCGAATTGCATAACACAGCATAAATTTCAGCAGGCTGATTGGTATCTTGATACTGCTTTTAACATGGGGGATGATCTTTATCTTACTTTATTAATGAAATGTGACGTGGCGATGGAGTTAGGGGATATGTTCATGGCAGAGCAATCGCTAAAAGTGATAAAGGATAAAAATAATTTTGATTACCTCATACGCGAAGCAAAACTCCTGGATCATAAAGGTGACCTGGACGGTGCCATAAAAAAAATGGAAACTGCTTTACAAAGGGCGATCGAAACAAATAAGGAAGCTCTGTATTTGTGGGCAAAGACCAATCTTGGTGATCTATACGGGCATGGGAACAGGTTTAGAGAATCGTATCAATGCTATCTTGATGTTCTTGAGAAAAAGCCGGATTATTTATATGCATTGAAGGGCATAGCCTGGTTAGCTTTTTCTCATGACAGGAATACGGGGGAAGCAAAGCGGATATTAAGTTATTTATCCGGTATTCATCCTGTTCCTGATTATGATCTTTTGTTGGCAGAGATCGCTGCCTGTGAAAAAGACCAAACAACAGAAAAGGCCCTGAAGGACCGATTTATCGCCTCAGTATCGGACTGGCGTTATGGTGACATGTATAATAAATATCTTTTTTATCTCGGGATAGATATGAATAAAGACAAGGCTCTTCAAATCGCCGAAAGAGAAGTGGAGAACCGGCCGACCCCTCAATCATATGATCTGTTAGCCTGGGCCTATTACAACATGGGTAAAAGAAACAGAGCGTTAGAAATTGCCAGGGGTCATGTGGAAAACAGGAATCATGAACCCGAAGCGCTGTATCATTTAGGAATGATGTATGCGTATGCAGGTAATGTCAAAAAAGCGAAACATTTTATCCGGGAGGCCGAAAGTTCAGCATTTGAACTCGGTCCCGCCCTTGCTGAACAAGTCAGATCTGCATTAAAGACGATCGAAAAATAATTTATTATTAACCTCCTTGTTTTGTAATTTTTCTTACCGTGGTAGTAGCGCCGCCATTCAAGGTCATATCATGGGGCTTGTTTGTTTTCCATGCGCCTCTGGTAAAATCAGGGATATCAACTGTCTTTGATCTTGCTGCAACAGATTTTTCACTGAGTGGCATCATACTGCTCCAGGAAGCTGCATCATATACATCCTGGTCAAGTGGCAAACCATTGCGAAGACAATCGATCAATCTCCAATCCATAATAAAATCCATGCCGCCATGTCCGCCTACTTCTTTTGCTATTTCGCCAATATGATTAACGATCGGGGGAGAATATTTTTTATACAGGGCATCCAGTTCTTCTTTTTTTACCCAGCTATGACCAAATGCGATCCTTTCAGGGCCGGGCCATTTTTGTGCCGCTCCTTTAGTGCCACTTACCAAATGAATTCTTGAATAGGGTCTTGGAGTAGAAACATCATGCTGCACCATGATGCTTTTTCCATTGATCGTCCTTATTAACGTTGTATTCATATTTCCACGATAGGGCTTATCAACGTATTGTTTAAAGAAATCATCTTTACCCGCGGCTTCTTTGGCAATATTGTTCAATGAAAAATCATTTGTGCTCATGCTTGTCAGGTGATCAAACCGATCGCCGCGGTTTATATTCATGCATTGTGCAATCGGGCCGAGACCATGCGTAGGGTAGAGGTTACCATTATGCCCGATATTTTCTTTTAATCGCCACATATCTGCATAAGCATTCTTATTAAAAAGGTAATCCTTGCTCAGATCATGAATATAGGCTCCTTCTGCATGCACCATTTCACCAAACAATCCCTGCCTGGTCATGTTTAAGGTGAGAAGCTCGAAAAAGTCATAGCAGCAATTCTCAAGCATCATACAATGCTTTTTTGTTTTTTCTGATGTTTCTACCAATTGCCAGCATTCGTCGATGGTTTTCCCGGCGGTCACTTCCGTTGCTGCATGCTTCCCATTTTTCATGGCATATACTGAAATGGGTGTGTGAAGACTCCACGGTGTGCAATTATAGACAAGATCAATCTCATTGCTTTCACAAAGTGCTTTCCATCCTTCCTCGCCGCTATATTCTTTTGCTTTTGGCAGACCGGCTTTTGACAGGATCTCCTGTGCTTTGGCAACACGATCAGGGTATTTATCGCACAGCGCTTTAATTTCAACACCTTCTATCACACTCATTCTTTGTACGGCACCGGGGCCCCGCATCCCTAAACCAACAAAACCAATTCTTACTTTATCGATTTTGGGTGCAGCATAGCCACACATATTAAAGTTTTGTTTTCCGTAACCCCTTAGTTCATTTCTATTTTCTTCATTCGTTTCGCCGGGAGCTTGTCGAAAGGCCAATGTTGGCAAACCAACGGTTACTGCACCCGCCCCTAATGAAAGGTTGAGTAAAAATTTTCTGCGGTTTGATTTCATTTTGCAATAGTTGAGGCTGCAAGTTCCTGAAATAAATCTTACGAAGCTACGATGGCAAAAAATCGGGGAACGATTGCGGTCAATTCAGGCAAATGGTGTTTTCACCTCTCCATTTCCGGTCTTCTCACCCCTAAAACTTGTTAAGATTATGGTTTGCTTGCCTGTTGAACAAACCTGATTTTTCAAGTCACTACATAATTCATAAATATTCAGTTATGAAAACACAGATCTGCGTTTATTTTATATGCTTACTATTTTCTTCAGCAACCGCTTTTATAGCTAGGGCAGAAATCGGACATACACACCAGGAAGGATCGCATCCAATATTACAGACTTCAAATTATGGTGATACTACATTCAAAATTGTCGCATCTGCTAATGAAACATATGGCTATGAAATATTTATCAGCAAAAAAATACTCATCAGGCAACTTACCATTCCGGGACGCGGTGGGGTAGAAGGATTTAAAAATAAGACTGACGCAAAAAAATGTGCCCAGTTTGTAATTAAAAAACTTTCACAGGGCATAATGCCTCCTACGGTGAATGCTCAGGAACTCAGTGATCTCAAAATAGATTAATCAAATCAAAAACTGTTTTATGAAACAATTCAATTTTTTTAAGTGGATGAAAACTTTTTCACTGTCATTAGTATTTACCCTGTTTGTTTTAACTGGAGTCTTTTCACAATCCAATACATGGCAACAGAAGCAATCGATACCAGGCAGCGTTCGATACCTGGCTGTCGGACTCAATATCGGATCTAAAGGATACATAGGATTAGGTTTCGATGGAAATAATTTTCTTAAAGACTTTTGGGAGTATGATCCTGTTTCAAATGTCTGGTCGCAAAAAGCAGATTTTGCCGGAGATGCAAGAACGGCAGCAGTAGGCTTCAGTATTGGGAATAAAGGGTATGTTGGAACAGGAGGTGCCAATGTAACACCCACAGGTGACAGGAAAGATTTTTATGAATATAATCCCGCTACTAACACATGGATTCAGAAGGCGGATTTTCCCGGTACGGCCCGGGTGGTGGCCACAGGCTTTAGCATCGGAACTAAAGGCTATATAGGTATTGGCAGAACAGTTGGGTTTGCCTATCTGCAGGATTTTTGGGAATATGATCCGGCAACTGATGCATGGACACAGAAAGCAAATTTTGGCGGCGGACCAAGATATGCAAGTGTTGGTTTTAGCATCGGATCAAAAGGATATATTGGAACAGGTACAAGTGCTCCGGGCTTTACTTACAGGAAAGATTTTTGGGAATATGACCCGGGTACAGATACATGGACGCAAAAAGCAGATGTTGGCGGGCCTCCAAGAGAGTTGGCGGTAGGATTTAGTATCGGTGAAAAGGGATATATAGGAACTGGTCTTGGTACAAATGATTTTTGGCAATATGATCCGGCGACAAATGCATGGAGTATGAAAGCCACTTTTGCCGGTGGCGGTAGAAATATGGCCACTGGTTTTGCAGTCGGTGGCAAAGGATACCTGGGTACAGGAGCAATATTCTGGCTTCAAAACGATTTATGGGAATATACTCCTTCACCATTGCCGCCAAAGACGCAATGGGCAAAGCGTCCTGATATCGAAATTGCTCCATGGAGCTATCCAGCAGTCAGTGCTGATGGAAATGGGAATACTTATGTTGCTGGTTCCTTTGTTGGTACTGCTACATTTGCAACTTCTCCATCACCTACTACATTTACCAGTGCCGGCGAAGCAGATATTTTTATAGCAAAGTATGACGCTGCAGGTAATGTTGTTTGGGCAAAAAGGGTTGGTGACATACATGGTGATGGTGCAAACGCAATTAAATATGACGGCTATGGAAATATTTATGTCGTGGGTTCATATGTTGAAAGCACAAATTTTGACGGAACGATCTTAACGAACCCGACTGCGGGAAGAATAGATGTTTATATTGCGAAATTTGATGCTGCCACCGGTAATCTTATTTGGGTAAAACGGGGTGAAGGAGGAAATTCATTTTATTATGATCTTAACGGCAGGGCGGCTTTGGATGTTGCGGTAGATAATGCGGGTAATGCTTACGTGACAGGTCACTTTACAGGCGACATAACATTTGCACCTCTTCCAAAATTATCAACTGGTTGGTGGGATATTTATGTGGTTAAATATAATAGTGCCGGTATACCACAATGGACAGCCCAGGCAGGGAGCCCTGAAGCAGGCTGGGGTTCCGAAAGTGGTAATGGTATAGCCGTTGACCAGGCAGGTAATGTTTTTGTGACGGGTACATTGAATGGCACAGCTGCTTATCCCACCATGTTTGGCTCTATCCCGGTAGTATCAGCTGGCGGTGGCGGCGGTTTTAATGAAAGCGATTTCTTTGTTGCAAAATATAATCAAACTACATCTTCATGGGAATGGATAAAAACAGGCGGTGGGAGCACTAACGATTATGGAAATAAGGTATCACTTGATGCATCCGGAAATGCTTATATAAATGGTTACTTCGAAGGAACCGCCGCATTTGGATCTACTACAATTACAAGTACCGGAGGTAATGATTATTTCATAGCGAAATATTTATCCAATGGTAGTTTATCATGGATACAACCAGTTGGAGGTGCAGGTTATTTTCGCGGAAGCAGTGCAAAAGTTGACGCCAATGGTAATTTTTATTTTGCCGGAACTTTTGATGGAACAGTAGCTGTAGGTACTGAAACATTAACAAGTGTCGGGTTTGATAATAGCTATATCGCCAATTGGAATAGCAATGGAGACTTTCAATGGGTAAAGCATATACCGGGAGATTATTACTCTCATGTGCATGCGATGGATGTAGAAAGTAATGGGAAGATAAGTGTACTATCAGTATTTGCAAGCACCCAGGTTTTTGACTGCACTACTTTAATCGGTACAAGTTTTACAAGCATGTCAATCGCGAAACTGAGCTATGCAAATACAGGTCCCGAAGCGCCGGTTGTAACTGTATCGTCTAATCCGATCTGCACTGGATCAGCCACCACGTTAAATATCGCCAGTGGAAATCTTAACAATGCTACTGCCTGGAAATGGTATACAGGAAACTGTGGCGGCACACCGGTTGGGACGGGAAATTCAATAACCGTAAATCCGTTAGTAACCACTACATATTACGTTCGCGGTGAAGGTGGTTGTTCGGGTCCGGGTGACTGTGCAAGTGTTACAGTTAATATCAATACTGCGGCGCCTCTTATTACCAGTTGCCCTGCTTCACCGGTTTTAGTATGTTATAATTCATCTGGTCAATATATCGTACCAATATTGACAGCAACAGATGATTGTGGTGTTCCTGTTGTTAGTTATTCGATCAGCGGAGCTACGGCAAGAACCGGCAATGGAAACAATGCAAGCGGCACTTTCAATTTAGGCACAAGTACAATTTTATGGACAGCAAGCGATGCGCAAGGAAATACGGCTACATGCGGTACAACAGTTACATTGAATATGCTAAGTGTAGCTATCCCGGATGTAAAAGCACTAAATTATAGCAGTATCTCTTTCAATACTGTTTACCCGGCATATGCGCCTGCTTCTTCTATTACTCTTACCGCGCAGCCATCAGGCACTGCTCCCTATAATTACAGCTGGTCAAATGGCGCCATAACAC
>Ga0209486_10000781_pt1 | contig 14014 bp, 13 predicted proteins | sample NCCompost_FD_187518 | JGI IMG/M metagenome (GOLD analysis project Ga0209486, IMG submission 187518) | Agricultural soil microbial communities from Utah to study Nitrogen management - NC Compost (SPAdes) (version 2) | ecosystem: Environmental > Terrestrial > Soil > Agricultural land | place...
GAAGCTCCCGCTGCTCGACGACGCGCAACCGGATCCCGTTAGGCAGCGTGCTGGACTTGATGGCCGGTACCGACAGCGCCGGCGGCGCGGGTACGGCGGGAGGTTTCGTATATGACGAGGTGCCTTGCGCAGCGAGCGTGGCCGGCGCGCAGAGTGCGACGATTGTCCTGGTCATGATCATTGTCTTCATTGCACGATCACCTTTTTGGCCGCGAGTTCGAGCTTCCCCATGGGGACGATGCTCAGCATCACCCGGGGGCCGGTGAGGTAGGCTTTGATGACGCGCTTGATGTCGTCGGCTGTGACCGCGCGCAGCGCATCGAGTTCCTTCTGGAAGTAGTCCGGGGTGCCGTTGAAATACGCGTAGCTGTTGAGTTGATCCGCCTTGGCGGAGACGAACTCGAGCTGGTTGAGGAAGCTCGACTCGCGCGCGTTCTTCGCCTGCTCGAGCTCACGCGCCGTGGGCCCTTCGGTTGCCAGGCGGTTCAGTTCGCGCTCGATGGTCACTTTCAGTGAGTCGAGTCCCTGTCCCGGACGCGCCGTCGCCGTGATGGAGAAGTCACCATCGAGCCGCTTGGCATCGCTGAACGCGGAGACATCGCTCGCGATCTCCCGCTGGTACACCAGCGTATTCGTCAGGCGGCTGTTGCGGGCGCCCGAAAGCAGGTACGACAGGATGTCGAGCGGTGCGACGTCCTTGTGGGTGTTGTTGATGGTGTGCCAGGCCAGGTACAGACGAGGGACCTGCACGCGATCCTCGGTCGCGATCGCCGTGTCACGCACCGTGAACCGCGCCGGCGTGGGCCGCGTGAATGAAGGTCCGCGCGGGATGCTCCCGAAGTACTGCCTGACGATGCGGCGGACCGAGTCGGTCTTCACGGCGCCGGCGATGACGATGGCGGCGTTGTTAGGCGCATAATACTGGCGGAAGAACTCCTTCACGTCCTCGAGCGAAGCGGCCGACAGGTCGGCCATCGATCCGATCACCGGCCACGAGTAGGGATGGCCCTTCGGATAGAGCGCCGGCGGAAGGATATCGGCCGCCTTGCCGTAGGGCTGGTTCTCATAACTCTGGCGTCGTTCGTTCTTCACGATGTCGCGCTGGGCGTTGACCTTGGCGCTATCCATGGTGGGAAGCATCCAACCCATCCGATCGGCTTCCAGCCACATCACCATCTCGAGGCCATTCGCGGCACCGGTCTGCATGTAATTCGTCCGGTCCTCGGTCGTGGACCCGTTGGCGCCAAATCCGAACGGCTCGAGGAGCTGGTCGAACTGCGGATAAGGCGCGTTCTGCGATCCCATGAACATCAGGTGCTCGAACAGATGCGCAAAACCGGTTCGACCTGGCTTTTCGTCGCCGGAGCCGACGCGGTACCAGATGTTGGTCGCGACGCGGGGAACGGAATGATCCTCGTGCACGATCAGGATCAGACCATTGGGGAGAGTGTCGACGATGACTGGAACCTTGAGGCGCGGGGACTGGGCGGTGGTCAAGGTTGGGACTAGCGCGAGTAAAAATGCTAAAGTCTGTTTTTTCATAACGATCAGGTGGGACTGGTTAGGGGCGTCCAAAAACCGCTGACTTCCATAAACCGCCAACTTCCAACAAAGCGCTGACTTCCAACAAAGCGCTGACTTCCGAGACTGACGAAGGGCGGCGAACCTGCGCGAACTACTCGGAAAATGGCTCCTTTCACCGGCTGGTGGCGACTGGCGGTGATGGTCCGACACCATCGGTGCTGGACAGGCATGACTTCGGGACAATGCGTGCCGGGCTCATGCGACGTAGTTAACTTTGCAGGTCGTGAAAACACGTGCATCGCAATCCAGACGCGCTAGCGCCAAAGCTCCCGCCGCCGCCTCTCCACCCGAGGTCGAACAGGCAGCACCCGATCTCGTACCCGTCACCGTGGCCGCGCCATCGGGTACTGCATTCGACACACTTGGGCTGTCTCCGGTTTTACTGAAGGCGGTCGCGGATTCCGGATACACTGTGCCATCACCGATCCAGCGCGAGGCGATTCCGAGAATCCTCAGCGGGCGGGACATCATTGGACTCGCGCAGACGGGAACGGGAAAGACCGCTGCCTTCACGCTTCCCATCGCGGACCGGCTGATCACCGGCCCGCACCGACTGCGCGCACTTGTTCTTACGCCCACTCGCGAACTGTGCCAGCAGGTGGAAAAGAGCTTCAAGAAGTACGCGCAGCATACGTCACTCGTGGTCGCGTCCGTGTATGGTGGCGTTGGCTACGAGCCGCAGGAGCGCGCAATGCGCAGCGGCGTCGACGTGATCGTTGCGACGCCGGGCCGGCTGATCGATCATCTCGAAAAGGGCAACGTCCACTTCGACAACCTCGAAGTGCTCGTGCTCGACGAGGCAGATCGAATGCTCGACATGGGCTTCGCGCCGCAGCTCAACCGGTTGGTCTCAGCGATGCCGTCGTATCGGCAAACGTTACTGTTCAGCGCGACAATGCCACCGGAGGTCGAGGTCCTGGCGCGAAAGTACCTGCGCCGTCCACACGTCATTGAAATATCGAGACGAACCGATGCCGCTACGACGGTGACTCACGCCGTGTATCCGGTGCCGCGATCGCGTAAGAGCGCGTTGTTGATCGAACTGCTCAAGAAGCCCGAAATGGATTCGGTACTGGTCTTCACGCGCATGAAGGTCGGCGCCGATCGCGTCGTGCGCGATCTGGAGCAAGCCGGCATCAGTGCGACAGCGCTGCATGCCGACAAGCGCCAGTCACAACGCGACCAGGCACTGTCGGATTTCCGCGAGGGAAAAATCCGTGTCCTGGTCGCGACCGACATCGCCCAGCGCGGGCTCGATATCACCGGCATCTCGCACGTCATCAACTACGACGTGCCCGCACAGGTCGAGGATTATGTCCATCGCATCGGCCGTACCGGTCGCGCGGCACAGACGGGCGATGCCTACACGTTCATGGCGCCCGATGAAATCGCGATGGTTCGCATGATCGAACGCGTGATTGGCCAGGAGATCGAGCGAGTCTCCGTGGACGGTTACGATTTCGGCCCCAATCACTAGTCATCGCCGTGCTCGGCCCAATCGCGACACGGAGATCGTATCTGCCGCCACCCCGCGTCGCAGGATGATCTGCGTATTGGCGGCGCCGTAGCCCAGTCCCGACGGGGCAAAGGCGATGGAATCGCGTGACGTGGAGAACTCGACCTGGTGGACTTCACGCATCGGGCGCTGCTCGATGGTGTCGATGCCGGCGACGATGGATACACTGCCGCGCGCGCTATCGAGGTGGACGGCAGTGCGGGTCGCACGCCGGAGCGCGGCGTGCCGCGCCGCCGCCAGCAAAGACATCGTCGATGACGTCGCCGCATCGACGGCTATCCGGTCGCGATACGACCCAAAGCGTGGAAAGGTCAACCCGGCCATTACGCCAAGTATCGCGACGGTGATACTGACCTCGATGAACGTCATTCCGAATCGCATGGGGCCTCCTGAACGCCGCCAGGATACCAGCGCGTGGCCGCCCGGGCTTCATCCACATAACGCGAAGGGTATTAATTCCACGCGAGGCGCGTATCGAACTGATCCACGTTCGACGCGGCGTGACCCACTCATCTCGGATCGGTGACCATGTTCAAGCGCCCAACTCTGCTCGCACTCGTCCTTCTGGCGGGATGCCTTCCTGCAACGGAAAAGGATTTCCAGATGGCGCAGACGATCCAGGAGATGACGGACGCAGTGAATGAAATCCGCATACAGTCTTTTGAGCTCCTGGATCGGGTCGATTCACTGACGATGGTGGTCGCGAAACGGGATACGGTCATCCGTCAGTTGGCGAACCTGGCCGGCGTCCAGATGCCGCCGTGAGGGGCAGCGATTAGCGACCAGCGACAAAGGGAGCAGCAAGGGGTTCGCGATGAGTTATCAGCAAGCGATCAGTGCTCGCTATTCGCTGATCGCCGCTCGCTTCTCAAAGGCCGCGACGCACTTTCGACCCAAGGCTAGCTACATTCCGCACCAACACCTCCCAGTCGCCCCCCCACATGCACGTCACGATCCGGTACTGCGTCGTTTGAAACTACGAGCCCCGGGCGGCCGGTCTGGCAGCCGAGATTCGAAATGCATATCCAGACGCTACCGTCCAACTGATGGAGGGGAGTGGCGGCGTGTTCGAAGTCTCCAGGGACGGCGTGCTCGTGTTCTCGAAGCGCGCGCTCAGACGCCATGCGAATCCCGGTGAGGTCGTGCGGATGCTGGCTCCCTCGAAATAGCGATCATTGATGCGGCTGGCGATTTCCACCGGTGGCGGGGACGCGCCGGGCCTCAATGCGGTGATCCGGGCAGCGGTGCTCTCTGCCATCCACCGCGGTTGGGAAGTCCTCGGCATCCGGCGTGGATATTACGGACTCCTGGGCGAAGACGAGGTCATTCCGCTCACGCGCGAAACCGTGCGCGGCATTGCTCACATGGGTGGCACCATCCTGCGCACGACCAATCGCGGAAACCCGTTCGAGTTTCCGGTGATGCAGAAGGATGGGACGTTCGTGATGGTGGACCGCTCAGATGAAGTCCTGAACAACGCTCGTCAACTCGGCATCGATGCGCTGATCTCGATAGGCGGCGACGGCTCACTGACCATCGCGCAGCGATTTTTCGAAAAAGGCATGAAGGTCGTTGGCGTGCCGAAGACCATCGACAACGATGTCAGCGGCACGATCACCACGTTCGGTTTCGATACTGCCGTCAACACGGCACTCGAAGCGATCGACAAGCTGCACACGACCGCCGAATCGCACGACCGCGTGATCGTGATGGAGGTGATGGGTCGCAATGCAGGATTCATTGCGTTGCATTCGGGGCTTGCCGGCACCGCGGATGTGATCCTGATCCCCGAGATCCCCTACGATCTCGAGCGAGTGTGCGAAAAGATTCGCGCCCGTGATCGAGCTGGACGACACTTTTCGATCGTGGTCGTCGCCGAGGGCGCGTATCCGAAGGGGGGTAAGGAGTCGATCATCGGCGACTCGTTGCCTGGAGAAAGTCGTCGAGTCGGCGGGATCGCCAGCCGTATCGCGTGGGATATCGAGCAGATGACGGGGAAGGAATCCCGCTCACTGGTACTGGGCCACCTGCAGCGCGGTGGAATGCCAACTGGCTACGATCGACTGCTGGCGGCGCGTTTCGGGGGTGCGGCAGTGGAAGCAATCGAAAACGAGAAGTGGGGTCACATGGTGGCGCTGCAGTCGCCGCATATCGTCACGATTCCGTTCAAGGAGGCGCTGGCGGTGCCACGACGTGTGGATCCCAATCACGACACCGTTCGTACGGCCCGGGCTACGGGGATATCGTTTGGCGACTGAAGTGCCGATGGCCGATGGCCGATGGCAGATGGGGGTTGCCACCAGGCACCCTCAGCCGTGGACGGGGTACGCCGGGACAATGCAATCCATCTCACTCCTGTTCGTGGCAGTCATGCTCCTTTTCCCCAGAACGGGGGCATCGCAGTCGTTACGGCCTACGGAAGCGAAGACGCAAAAGGGCACGGTGAAATCCGCGCCTGTACCGAAGGAGTATCTGCCGCCTCCGGGGATGTGCCGGATCTGGGTCGACAACGTGCCCGCCAACCGCCAGCCGGCGCCCACGGATTGCGCCACGGCCATCCGCAACAAGCCGCCTAACGCACGCGTGGTGTTTCCGCCGGGCAAGGACGGCAAGGCCGACGCCCAGAAACAGGCGCCGGGGCGGGGGCGTCCGGATACGACCAAGCGGAAGCCGCCGAACTGAGAACCGACAGGAAGCAGGAAGCAGGAAGCAGGAAGCAGGAAGCAGGGATGGATGCGAAACGTCTATCGTGAGGGCCCGACGGCGTCAGCCGCGGGCCTTCAGTCAACCCCTCCTTCCCGCTTCCTGCCTCCTGCTTCCTCTTACTTTCCACTGTGCTTCGCCACGTCCACGATCGCACCCTCCCGCCTGATCACGAGGCGTTCATCGCGGCCGAGCCGCCAACCGGGCGTGTCATCGTCATCGCGCCGACGCGGGCGGCCTGCGAAACCATCGAGCTGGCCCTCGGTCTCCATATCGACACGCTGCTCGAGCGCGAACACGGCGAGGAAATCCGCGCTCTTGCCCGAGGCGGCAAGGGATTCGGAATCGTCGCGGGCACGGGCACCGGCAAGACGCTCGCCATTCGACCGATCGCCGAGCAGATAACGCGAACCACGGCGCTGCGCGTTGGCGTCGTGAACCGCGAGCGTGAAGCGACGCCGGAAACGCCGACCTGGAACGTCATCATCGTCACGACCGGCATCGCCCGTCGCTGGTTCGAGGAAGGTGACATCCTGTCGGCCGACACGCTGGTGGTCGACGAGATCCACCAGACATCAGCGGAGCTGGAGCTCTGCCTGGCGTTAGGCAAGCGGGCCGCGTGCCGGTTCATCTGGCTGTCGGCCACGGTGGACCCGACATTTTACGCGTCGTACCTGGGCTCGGCGGCGGTGTTACGCACGTTCGCGTTCGATCCGGACCGTGCCGCGAAAGTGAAAGTGATGAACGAATCGCCCGACCGGTTCCTGAGCGACCGGTTCCTGCAGCAGGTCGTGCGGCAGCAACGAGGCGTCGGCGTATTCCTGCCAACACGTGCCGGCGTCGAGCAGGCCGCCACGTTGGTCGGCGAGCGGTTCCCGCGCATTCATGCCGCTTTCTATCACGGCGGCGAGCCAATCCGGGTGATCCGACCGTTTCTCGAGGACGGCGCGCCGAAGCCGTACATCCTGGCGATGACCGCCGCCGGGCAGAGCGCGCTGAACGTGAAGGGATTGGACACCGTCGTCATCGATGACACCCGTTTCACCAATGTGGTCGAACGTGGGCGAAACGTGCTGACGAAGACGCACCTGGGCGCGAACGAGATCCTGCAGATGGCGGGTCGTGTGCATGGCCGCGTGGAAGGCGGACAGGTGTTCATCCTCAGCGATCGCGATCTCGTCTTCCATGAACTGCGGCCGACCGCTCCCGAATTCCAGCTTGCCGGGGATTCCGAACGCGTGGCGATGACGTGTGCAGCGTTAGGCGTCCGGGCCGACGAACTCGACCTGCCGGTGCCGCTCGACCGCACCGCCTACCGCGCCGCGCTGTCGCAGCTGGAAACGCGCGGGATCGTCGAGAACGGTCGCCTCACAAAGTACGGAAAGCTGGTCGAGGCCACGCCCGTCGATCGCCCATGGGCGGAGTTGCTCGTCCAGGCCGACGATGCCCTGGTGCCGGCACTGGCAGTAATGGCGTCTGGCGAATCGCTGCACCGGATGACGCGCGAAGATCGAAACCTCGAGGGGCTGATCATCGCGGGCAGCGACCACCTCACCGCCTACAATGTGTACGCGGAGGCGCTGGCCAAGTGCGGATACATCGGCGAAGTGTACGGACTCCCGCGCCACCTGTTCGACGAAGGCTCCATCGAACGCTGGGCCGAGCGTCGCGGAGTGCTGATCAAGGCAATTGAGGATACGGCGCTGGCGATGGCGAGTGTCTGCCGCAGTCTCGATGTGCCACTGCCAACGACCATGCCGATGGTCAATGAAGCGATGCGGCGCGCCTTCTGTGACCTCCTCGCACGAGTGATGCCGTTTGACCTCGTGATCGACGAGGAGACGGCCGACGGCCGCGAAGCACGAGTATCGAAGACGAGCGTGTGCGGGTCCTGGGGGGCGATCACGGGAACGCTGCGCTATTTCGCCGACCGCTTTGGCGTGCCACGCGCCAGCATCGAGGGGACGCAGTTGGCGGCATCCCTCGTTCGTCGTTATGCATCGGCCACTGCCGGCGAGCTGGCGGTGGATCCCCGTTCACGAGACGCGCTGGTCATCACGCAGCGCGTCACGTACCACGGCTTCGAACTGGAGCGTGACGAAGAAGACGTCGACGACTTCCCGGCCGGCCGTGAAGAGGAAGCGCGTCAGGTGCTGGCCACGGCGCTGGCGCGGAGCGAGGCCCGGCATCCGGCGGTACGGCGCAATCAACGCGCGATCGACGAAACTCGTGAGTTGTACCGGAGATCGGGAGGCACTACACCACGGCTCACGCTCGGTGATCTCGTCGCTCGTTACCACGCGCTGCTGTCGAACGTGTCGTCGATGCGTGAGTTCCATGCGGCCTCGCTGAAGCTCAACCTCTGGGACCTGATCAGTCCCGACGAGCGACAGCGCTTGCTCGACCTTCCGTCCGCAGTCGAAATTCGCGGCAAGTGGATCGACATCGATTACGACATCGAGCCTGCGGGAGAAGGGGACCCGGGCAGGCCGGTCGCGCGACTGAGGCTGCCCGAGAAGCTGGCGCGATCGCTCGTCGACGAAGAATTGCCGACCCTCGATCGTGCACTGCGATTCATTGTCACTCGGGGGCCGAGAGGGGCGGTTCGAGCCTCCTCACTCGCCGAGCTGCAGCACCTGCTGGACCAGCCCTGGTCTCCAGGGGAACAGGAAGACTCGCGACCGCGCCGGTCTCGTGAGGATCGTCCACCGCGACGACATGGACGAGAGGGAAGAGGGCAAGGCCGAGGAGGAGGGGAAAGGGAAAGGGGAGGGAAGCCCCGCGGAAGCCAGGGCCGCAGACGGAGACGTCGTTAGGGTAAATCGACCGTGTAGCGTTCGGTCCGCGTCACCTTGAACCCGCGCGCGAGGTAATTGGCCAGGGCTGCCGGATGATCGAGCGTGCACGTATGCAGCCAGACCTTCGAGGGTGCGGGTTTCAGGCTCCAGGCAACATCAACAGCTTTTGTCAGTAGAGCGCGGCCAAGCCCCTGGCCGATTCCCATGGGCATCAGCCCGAAGTACGCGATCTCGATCGACCCATCGTCGTGTCGCGCGAGCTCGAAGAATCCGCGCGTGGACTCGCCCTGCCAGAGCACCCAGATCTGGATTGTCGGCTTCGAGAGGTGCTCGCGGAGGTGATCGTTGCTCCACACGCGACGGTCGCGCCAGTGGTAGTCGCCGCCTACGCCGTCGTACAGCTCGCGGTACAGTTCCGGTTCACACGACTCGCGCCTGACGACAAAACCCGGAGGAACAGGCGCACGGCCCGTGAGCCGGTCCGGCGAGTCCATCTCCAGATACGTGCGAACCACGACGACCGGCGGCATCGCACGTCCCCCCGAATCAGGCGCTGCGGATCTCCGCCTGCATCATCGGAATGTCGCTCGTGGGGGGCGGAGTTACGTCGCGCTCACGGGCGCGGAAGCGAGCGGCCTTGGCGCGATTGCCGCAGGTGGCCATGTCGCACCAGCGACGGCGGCCGTTACGCGTCGAATCGTAGAAGACCCGCGGGCACCGACCATCGGCGCAACGTCGGACGCGCAGGAGCTCATTGCCAACGAGCGCTTCGGCCGCCGATTCGACCACTGGAATCATGAGTCCGGCAAACGCATCGCCGACTGGTACGAAACTCTGCCTGAACGACCCATCGTCACCGAACTCCACGCGACGATGACCGGCGCTGCGACCGAGCACTCGGTTGATCTCGACCAGTGCATCGGCGCGGGTCTTCTCGACGACGGCGCCGCGTTCCGCGAGGGCACGAAGAGAGGCGCGCACGCGACGGGCATCGACCAATGCGGCCGCGGCGCCCGCCGGCTGCTGGTCGGCACGACGGCCAATTCCGCTGGCGCGTTCGGAGTCGAGCACGCCGGCTGACCCGAGCCAGTGAATGAGCGCGTCAAAATCGCGAAGCACATCGACGCGCACACCACGACGCAGGTCGTCCGTGTTGACGAAGTCCAGCCACAAACGTTCGCCGATGAACACGAAGGTCGTTGGCGTAACGACCATCTGGGGGACCACACCGGCGGACTGCGCGGTGACGAGAGCCATTGGCGCCAAGCATACGTGGCGACCCTCGCTACGGCAAGCGACGGTAAAAACGGGTACGATTGCGACACGGGTCACGGAGGCCGGTCGCTATATTCTCAGACGATGAGCGCGCTGCCCGAGACGTACTATCGGAAGGGCCTCGGGTTGAAGGCCGAGGTCCAGGATGACATCGCGGCCGACTATACAGGCTGGGTTGTCGACGTCCTGCGCGAGCGGGATTTCACGCTGACCGTTGGCGATGTCACCGTGCGGCTCGCCCGTGAGTTCGGGTTCTGCTACGGCGTCGAACGCGCGGTGGAGTACGCGTATCAGGCGCGGCGGAAGTTCCCGGATCGGCGGATCTTCCTGGTCGGGGAGATCATCCACAATCCGCATGTGAACGATCGGCTGGTGCAGATGGGTATAACGATCCTGCAGCCTGTCTCCCAGTTGCCGACCGGTGCGCGGTTCGATTATTCCGGTATTGGTCCGTCGGATGTGGTGGTGCTACCCGCTTTCGGCGTCACGATCCGGGATTTCGAGGCGCTGCGGGAGATCGGCTGCGTCATGGTCGATACGACCTGCGGCTCGGTGCTCAACGTCTGGAAGCGAGTCGAGTCGTATGCGAAGGACGGCTTTACCGCGTTGATTCATGGCAAGGCGGCGCACGAGGAGACGCGGGCCACGGCATCGCAGGTGCGACGATTCGACGGCGGCCATTACCTCGTGGTGCGTGACATGGAAGAAGCGCGCCTCGTCTGCGATTACATCGCCGGGTTGGGCGCGGGACAGGTTTCTCCCGATGTCGCTCAGCGATTCACCGCGCGACTGGGTACGGCCGGTTCGCCCGGCTTTGATCCTGCGACGCACCTTCGCCGGATCGGCGTGGCCAACCAGACCACCATGCTGGCGCGCGAGTCACTCGCGATCGCGGCGGAAGTGGGGAAGACCATGGCGGAGGCCTTTGGTGCTGATTACGCTGCGGCCAACTTCCGGACCTTCGACACGATTTGTTCGGCCACGCAGGATCGCCAGGACGCGGTGATGGAGCTGCTCAAGGAACCGCTCGACGCGATGATCGTGGTTGGAGGATTCAACTCCAGCAACACGATTTCGCTGTCGATGCTGTGCGCCGAACAGGTGCCGACCTACCATGTGGAGGATGCGGCGGCGATTGATCCGTCGACCGTCCAGGTGCATTACCGTCGGGCCGGGAAGCATCATCACGAGGACACCGCCAAAGATTGGCTCCCGGCGACGGGCCCGGTGCGCGTCGGCGTCACGGCCGGCGCGAGTACTCCGAACAACCGCATCGGTGAAGCCGTCGCGCGGATTTTCGCGACGCGCGGCGTGTCGCTGGATGCGCTGCGTAATGACCCGGCCCATCGCTAACGCGTGAAGCTCCCCTTCCTCACCCGGCCGACGACGCGCCATTTCCCGACGGCGGGCGAGTTCGGGTTCGTCGAGATCCGCGGTGGCACGAGCCGCATCGTCTGCGTGCCGGCGTTAGGTGGGAAGATCGTCGACATGGAGATCGGCGGCCGGCAATGGCTGTGGAAGAGCGACATCATCCCGTTCGCTCCGCCCCAGGAAGGCGCGAGTTACGTCGAGACTGCGGACAGCGGGGGCTTCGACGAGTGCTTTCCGACCGTCGGCGCCTGCAGGATTCCGGGATGGGTCCGCGGTTGGGGCGGCGTGGAACTACCTGACCACGGCGAGGTCTGGTCGCAGTTTCCGGAGATGGACATCGACACGACGGAAGACGGCCAGGCGGTCGTGACCACCTGGGAAGGCCGTCGTATGCCGTACCGCCTGACGAGACTCGCGCGCGTGAGCAAGACGGGCGCGGTCGTCATGCAATACCATGCCGTCAACGACTCGGCCGACCGGATGCCGTTCATCTGGTCATCGCACCCGCTGTTCGCGCTGACGCCGGATACGACGCTCCTGCTTCCCGAGGGCTCGCCGATGCGGGTGGCGGCGTCGCACAAGATCGTGATGGGCGACAATCGGTCGCAGCATCGATGGCCGTTCGTCCGCGCGGCAGGACGCGTGCTCGACTTCCTCACGCCGTTCGAGGTAGCGAAGGAATACGCGTGCAAGCTGTTCCTCGAGCCGACCGTCGGCAAAGCGACCCTCCGGCAGGGGCAGGATGAGCTCGAGGTGACGTTTGATACGAGCGAGGTCCCGCAACTCGGCGTCTGGATCAACAAGCAGGGGTGGACGCCGTTCAAGAATGAGAAGCCCTATCTCAACCTGGCGATCGAGCCCTGCCTCGGGGCGCCTGACGCATTGAGCGATGCGCTCGGCGACTGGAAACGTGCCCAGTGGCTCGAACCGGGTGAGGTGCGTTCCTGGTCGATTACGTGGCGTGCCCGCCGCGTGCCTGTTGACGAAACCAACGGCGTTCCTGCCTGACGCCTCGTCGGCCTCATGGCCATGAGCATTCCCAAGGGACGCGCCGCCATGGCGACACTGGTCGCCACTGAAGGGAGTTCGCCGCGCACCACCGGGTCACGGATGTGGGTCGATGAAGAGGGAAGCATCGTTGGCTCAGTGACCATTGGCGGATGCGTGGATGCGCGGGTGATCGAAGCGGCGTCGAAGGCTTTAGAGGATGACACGCCTGCCCTCCTTGCCATGGCGCTTGGCGACGAAGACGCCTTCCTGATCGGGATGACGTGTGCGGGTCGGATCGAGGTGCTGGTGGAACCGGTCGACGCCGGTGCTTCGTCGGATCCCATCGTTTCGGCGTTAGGCGTTGCCCGCGCCGAGGTGGACGCCGGTCGTGCGGCAGTGATCGTGGCGCCGCTGCAAGGGCCGCCGCGACGGCTCGTGATTTCCGAGCAGGTTTCGTTCGGGACGTTAGGGGACGATTCAGTCGACAGACTTGCCACGCGATTGGCACAGGACATGCTCGAGGGCGGGCCGTCCCGCATCCAGGAGATACCTGTCGACGGTGAATCGCGCCGTTTCTTCTTCGAACGACTGGCCCCTCCCCTGAGCCTTGTCGTGTTCGGGGCGACACATGTTGCGATGCCGCTGGTGTCCATGGCACACGTGCTCGGCCTCCGTACCGTCGTTGTGGATGGGCGGGACCGGTTTGCGACACGGGAGCGTTTTCCCGATGCCGACGAGATAATGGTCGGCATGCCGTCCGAGATTGCCGCCGGGATGTCGTTAGGCGCGGAATCGCTGGTTGTCCTGCTGTCGCACGACTACAAGTACGACCTGCCGGTGCTGCAGGTCCTGCTGGCGACGGACGCGGCATACATCGGGGTGCTGGGCAGCCGTCGGCGCGGTCCAGCGTTGCTGCAGTTTCTGGAATCCGAAGGAGTGCCGGCGTCTCAGCTGGCGCGCCTGCGGATCCCCGTGGGGCTGGACATCGGTGCGCGGACACCGGAGCAGATCGCGCTGAGCGTCCTGGCGGAAGCGGTGGCCGTGTACCACGGGCACAGCGGTGGTCCCATGCGTGACCGCGAGGTTACGACGTGAAGGCCGAGGTGTTGCGACGTCAGGATATGGGTGCCCTCACCGGGGTGGTTCTGGTCGCGGATATCCGTGATTCGTTAGGTCGCGTGATCCTGGGACGCGGAACGCTGGTTGGTGAGGATGAGCGACTGATGCTCGAGGGACTTCCCTGGGAAGCGCTGCACGTGCTGCGGCCGGACGTGGGCGACGTACTGGAACGGGAGGCGGGCGACCGGCTGTCGCGGGCCGCTGCCGGTGATGGCATCAACGCCGGCGCGGTGGCGGCTGGCCACTGGCCGATGGCTGCAGTGTCCCGCGGCATCGTCGAGCTGCATCACGAGGCACTGCTCGAGGTGAACCGGGGCGGGGAGCTTGCCATCTATACAGTCGCGGACGGGCAGGTCGTGGACCAGGGTGAAGTCGTCGCGCGCGTGAAGATCATCCCGTTTGTCGTTGAGATTGGGACTCTCGAGCGTGGTGTGACAACGGCGACTGGAGCAGGCGGCGTGGTATCGGTGCGTCCGTTCAAACCGGCGTCTGTCGGCGTCGTGGTCATGGAATCGTTAGGGTCGTCGGCCCGGGAACGGTTTCAGCGTGCGCTGGACGAAAAAGCGGCCTGGTTCGGATCATCGGTCCTGCCGCATTGCGCGGCCGTGCGGAACACCCGCTCGGTACTGGCAGCACTGGAAGGATTGCTGGCGCTGAA
>Ga0209486_10000783_pt1 | contig 13991 bp, 14 predicted proteins | sample NCCompost_FD_187518 | JGI IMG/M metagenome (GOLD analysis project Ga0209486, IMG submission 187518) | Agricultural soil microbial communities from Utah to study Nitrogen management - NC Compost (SPAdes) (version 2) | ecosystem: Environmental > Terrestrial > Soil > Agricultural land | place...
GCCCCATGGCCGCGCCGCTGACGGCGCCCGTGGCCTGCCAGATGTCGTAGGCGACGAACGCGCCGAGGGTCACGAAACCCATGTGGGCGATCGACGAGTACGCGATGAGCTTCTTCATGTCGCGCTGTGCGAGCGCGACGAGGCCGATGTACACGACGGCGACCAGCGAAAGCGTGATGACGAGCCAGTCGAGCTCGCGGCTCGCGTCCGGCGTAATCGGCAGGCTGAACCGCAGGAAGCCGTAGCCACCCATCTTCAGCATGATCGCCGCGAGTATCACCGAGCCGCCGGTCGGCGCCTCGACGTGCGCGTCGGGCAGCCACGTGTGGACCGGCCACATCGGTACCTTGACCGCGAATGCGGCGAAGAATGCCAGGAAGATGAGTACCTGCGCCGTCATCCCGACCGGCATGCGCTGCATGTCCGCGATCTCGTAGCTGCCGCCCTGGAGGTAGAGCCAGATCAGCGCGACCAGCATCAGCACCGAGCCGAGAAAGGTGTACAGGAAGAACTTGACGGTCGCGTACACGCGCCGTGCCCCGCCCCAGATCCCGATGATCAGGAACATCGGGATCAGCATCGCCTCCCACAAGACGTAGAACAGAAGCGCGTCCGCCGCCGCGAACACGCCGATCATCAGCCCCTCCATGACCAGGAAGGACGCGAAGTACTGCGCGGGGCGCTTCTCGATGCCGGACCAGGCGGCGATCACGACCAGCGGCGTCGTGAATGCCGTGAGCACGATGAGCGGCAGCGAGATGCCGTCGATCCCGAGGTGGTACCAGGCGTTCACCGCCCCGATCCACGGCTCGCGCTCGACGAACTGCAGCGCCGGCGTCGCCACGTCGAACGCGCACCAAAGCGGTACGCACAGGCCGAGCGTCGCCAGCGTCGCGGCGAGCGCGACCCAGCGTCCCAGCACGATCCACCGGTCGCCCAGCAGCAGGACGATGGCGCTTGCCGCGATCGGCAGCCAGACGAGCCAGCTCAGGACGTGCGCCGGTGCCGTCACGTCATGAACTCAGGAGCAGCCAGCCGAGCAGCAGCGACAGGCCGATGATCATGGCGAAGGCATAGTGGTAGAGGTAGCCGGACTGGACGCGGCGCACGACGGATGCGAGCGACGCGACGGCCCGGGCGCTGCCGTTGACCAGCCAGCCGTCGATTACGGTCTCGTCGCCGCGCCGCCAGAGGCTTCCGCCGAAGTTGCGCACGCCAGCCGCCACCACGTTCTCGTTGAACCAGTCGAAGTAGTACTTGTTCACGAGCAACCGGTACGTGCGCGAGAAGCGCGCAGCGATGCGGTCGGGCAGGTCCGGGCGCCGCAGGTAAAGGTACCAGGCGGTTCCGACGCCGCCGAGCGCCAGGTAGACGGCGGGGCCCCCGAGCGCGTGCAGCACGAACGCCGCCGGGCCGTGGAAGTCCGCGCCCAGCACCGCGAGCGGTCCGTCCGGGGCTTGCGCGATGGCGCCCCCGAAGAAGTCCCCGAACACAACCGGGCCGGCCGTCATCCAGCCGATCGCGATCGACGGGACCGCAAGCGCGACGAGCGGCAGCGTGACGACCCAGGGGCTCTCGTGCAGGTGCTCGCGCGTGTGCTCGTCCATGCGCTCGCGGCCGTGGAAAGTCATGAACACCAGGCGGAAGCTGTAGAGCGCGGTCACGAAGACGCCGATCAGCGCGCACCAGTAGGCATAGCCGGCGCCCTCGGTCCCGCTGTGGTGCAACGCCTCGATGATGATGTCCTTCGAGAAGAATCCCGAGAACCCCGGAAAGCCGATCAATGCCAGCGCGCCGATGAGGCAGGTCCAGTACGTCACCGGCATGTACTTCCTGAGGCCGCCCATGCGGCGCATGTCCTGCTCGTGGTGCATGCCGATGATCACGGAGCCGGCCGCCAGGAACAGCAGCGCCTTGAAGAAGGCGTGGGTCATCAGGTGGAAGATGCCGGCGCCGTAGGCTCCGGCGCCGAGGGCGGCCGTCATGTAGCCGAGCTGCGACAGCGTCGAATATGCGATCACGCGCTTGATGTCGTTGTTGACGAGGCCGAGCAGGCCCATGAACAGCGCTGTCGTCGCGCCGATGACGACGACGAAGTGCAGCGCATCGGGCGACATCTGGAACAGCGGCGACATGCGCGCCACCATGAAGATGCCCGCCGTGACCATGGTCGCGGCGTGGATCAGCGCCGAGATCGGCGTCGGGCCTTCCATGGAGTCCGGCAGCCAGACGTGCAGCGGCACCTGCGCCGACTTGCCCATCGCGCCGATGAAGAGGCCCACGCAGATCACGGTGATGACCTTCGAAGGCTCGCCGGGCGTCAGGTAGAGGTCGTGCCCGAGCGCGAGCGGGATGCGCTCGAATACCTCGGCATAGTCGAGGCTGCCCATGTAGGCAGCGACGATCGCGATGGCCACGATGAAGGCGAAGTCGCCGATGCGGTTGACGAGGAACGCCTTGTAGTTCGCGAAGATCGCCGTCGGCCGCTTGTACCAGAAGCCGATCAGCAGGTACGAGACCAGGCCGACCGCCTCCCAGCCGAAGAACAGCTGCAGGAAGTTGTTCGACATCACCAGCATCAGCATCGAGAACGTAAACAGCGAGATGTAGGCGAAGAAGCGCGTGTAGCCCGGGTCGTCGCGCATGTAGCCGATCGTGTACACGTGCACTGCGAGCGAGACGAAGGTGACGACGACCATCATCAGCGCGGTCAGGTTGTCGACCAGGAAGCCGATCTCCATCCTGAGCCCGTCGCTGACGCCCCAGGTGTAGACGGCCTCGTTGAACACCGGCGCCCCCGCCAGCATCTGCTGCAGCACCCACGCCGAGCCCGCGAACGCGGCGGCAACCCCCGCGATGCAGAGCGTGTGCGCGCCGGCACGGCCGATGAACCGCCCGCCAAGCCCCGTGATGGCGGCAGCGGCGAGCGGCGCGAGGACGACGACGAGGCAGACGGCGGCGAAATCCACGGTCAACCCTTCATGGCGTCGAGTTCCTCGACGTTGATGCTGCGGCGCCGGCGGAACAGCACGACCAGGATCGCGAGGCCGATCGCCGCCTCGGCCGCAGCAACGGTCAGGATGAAGAACACGAACACCTGGCCGTCGAGGATGCCGAGGAAACGCGAGAAGGCGACGAAGTTGAAGTTGACCGCGAGCAGCATCAGCTCGATGCACATCAGGAGCAGGATCACGTTCTTGCGGTTGATGAAGATGCCCGCCACGGCGATCGCGAACAGTACGCCGGCCAGCAGCAGGTAGTGCGCCAGGCCGATCATGGCTCGCGCTCCGGCGGCATGCTGACGAGTCGCACGCGGTCGGCGGCCTTCACCGCCACCTGCCGGGCGACGTCCTGCACCTTGACGCCGGGCCTCTGCCGCATGGTCAGCGAGATCGCGGCGACGATGGCGATCAGCAGCACGACCGCCGCCAGCTGGAACGGGTAGACGTAGTCCGTGTACAGCACGGCGCCGATCTCCGCGGTGTTGCTGGCGCCTTCCGCGACCGGCGCGACCGCGCCCGGCAGCTCGATGCCGAGCCTGCGCACCCACAGCACGTAGGCAAGCTCGATGACCATGATCAGGGCGACCAGGACGCCGAGCGGCGCGTTGCGGGCGAATCCCTCGCGCAGCGCCTCGATGTTGATGTCGAGCATCATCACGACGAACAGGAACAGCACCATGACCGCGCCGACGTAGACCAGCACCAGCACGATCGCGAGGAACTCGGCCTGGATCAGCAGCCAAAGCACCGCGGCATTAAAGAAGCAGAGCACGAGGTAGAGCACCGAGTGCACGGGGTTCCGCGACAGGATCACGCCGAGCGCGGCGCCGACCAGCACCGCGGAAAAGCTCCAGAACAGAATTGCGACGAGCATGTGCCTAGCGGAAGCGCGAGTCGGCCGACTTGTCGGCGGCGATCATCGCCTCGTACTTCTCGCCGATGGCGAGGAGCTTGTCCTTGGTCATGATGTTCTCGCCGCGGTTCTCCATGTGGTACTCGTGGATCCGCGTCTCGACGATGGCATCGACCGGGCAGGCCTCCTCGCAGAACCCGCAGTAGATGCACTTGAAGAGGTCGATGTCGTAGCGCGTCGTGCGGCGCGTGCCGTCCGGGCCGACGTCGGACTCGATCGTGATGGCGAGCGCGGGGCACACCGCCTCGCACAGCTTGCAGGCGATGCAGCGCTCCTGGCCGTTCGGGTAGCGCCGCAGCGCATGCAGGCCGCGGAAGCGCGGCGACTGGGGCGTCTTCTCTTCCGGGTAGTTGAGCGTGACCTTGGGCCGGAAGAAGTTCCTGACGGTCACCCTGAGCCCGCGCAGGAGCTCGACCAGGAAGACCGTCTGGAGCAGGGAGCTGATGCGCTTCATGGTTGCCTCACGCCGCCCACGGGCCGACTTCGAGCCAGGCGAGCACGCCCTCGACCGCGATCCAGACCAGCGTGACCGGGATCAGCACCTTCCAGCCGAGCCGCATGATCTGGTCGTAGCGGTAGCGCGGGAAGGTCGCGCGCACCCACAGGAACACGAACAGGAAGAACGCGATCTTCGCGCAGAGCCAGTGGAACCCGTTGCCGATGAGCGCGCCGACGACCGGCACGTCGCGGATGGCGGCGTCGGCCGCCAGGTAGCCGTCGAACGGGCTCAGCCAGCCGCCGAAGAAGAGCACGGCGGCAAGACCGGAGATCAGGATCATGTTCGCGTACTCGGGCAGCGCGAACAGCGTCGCGAAGGCGGCGCCCGAGTACTCGACGTGGAAGCCGGCGACGATCTCCGACTCCCCTTCCGCGACATCGAAGGGTGCGCGGTTCGTCTCGGCGATGCCCGAGATGAGGTAGACGATGAACAGCGGGAACAGCCATGACCAGTTCCAGCTGAAAGCCCCGCCCGCCTGCGCGAGCACGATCTCGCCGAGGTTGAGGCTGCCCGCTGCCATCAGCACGCCGACGAGCGCGAAGCCCATCGGGATCTCGTAGGCGACCATCTGCGCGGCGGAGCGCATGGCGCCGAGGAAGGCGTACTGGGAGTTGCTGGCCCAGCCGGCGAGGATCACGCCGTAGACGCCCATGGACGTGAGCGCAAGCACGAACAGGAGCCCCGCATTGATATCCGCGATCACGAAGGTCGGCGAGAGCGGCATGACTGCCCAGACCGCCATGGCCGGCACCAGCACGATCAGCGGCGCCAGCAGGAACAGGAAGCGCGACGAGCGCGCCGGGACGATGATTTCCTTGAGCAGCAGCTTGATCACGTCCGCGAACGGCTGGGCGAGGCCGCGCAGGATGGGCAGGCCGAAGAAGGTGATGCGGTTCGGCCCGCGCCGCAGCTGCATGTAGCCGATCACCTTGCGCTCGGCCAGCGTCAGCATCGCGACCGCGACCACGATCGAAAGCAGCACGACGGCCACCTTGAACGTGGCGACGATCACGGCCTGCCACTCGGGCGTGAACGCGGCCAGCAGGTCGGCGATGAATGGCGGCATGACTCAGCGACCCCGCCCCGCGCTGTCCTGCGCGGCGCGTGTCAACTGCAGCGCCGGCGCGCGGCGCACCAGCGCGTCCACGCCGTAGATCGGAAGGTCCGACGTCTCGCCGCGCCGCTGCGGTTTCCCGTCGCCGGTGGCAGCCAGGCGCCCGTCGTAGCCGGCACTGCCTGCGAGCGCACGCAGCTCCGCGAGCACGTCCGCCGGGCTCTCGTAGCCGAAGCCCTCCAGCCCGAGCTGGTTGCCCAGCACGCGCAGGATTTTCCAGCCGGGGCGCGCCTCGCCGACCGGCTGCGCACAGCCACGAAACTCCTGCCAACGGCCCTCGACGCTCACGTAGCTCCCGGAGGATTCCGCGAAGCCACCCATCGGCAGCATGACCTGTGCGATGGACATGACCGCAGGATCGGCATACGGCGTGATGGCGACCAGCCGGCCGCAGGCCGCGAGCGCCTCCTGGGCGCCGGCCATGCCGATGTCCTTCGCGGGCTCGATGCCACCGAGGAGCACGCAACCGGCGAGCGGTGACGCGAGCATGCGTGCGACGTCGAGTCCCGGGGCGGCATCCGGGCGTCCGCCCGGCAGCCGGTGCGGCAGCGCTCCCGCGAGCGCCGTGCCCGCCGCGTTGCCGCCATCCGGCAGGAAGCCGAGGGTCGCGCCGGTCTTGGCGGCGAGCATCGCCGCCGCGGCGCGGATGTCCGCGAAATGCGTGTGACGCATCGCGACGCCGCCGAGCACGATCGCGCTCCGGCCCGAGGACAACGATTCGACGACGGACTCCTGCGTGGCGTCGAGACCGTCGCCCGCCGCGAGCGCGGCGAGCTCGACCGCGATCCCGGCCGGATCGACCACAGCCTGCCGCAGGAGCGGGAAAAAACACTGCTGCGCACGGGTTGACAACAAGCTCACCCTGCAGCCAGCGAGAGCCGCCTTGCGTACGCGGTGCGCGAGGATGGGCGCCTCGTCGCGCACGTGGCAGCCGACGAGCAGGAGCGCGCCGAGCGAGTCGACCTCTCGCAGCGCCATGCCGAGGCCATGGAAGGCCGGATCACTCGCCTGGCCCGAAAAGTCGCGCTGGCGCAGGCGCGAGTCGACGTTGCGCGAGCCGAGGCCGCGCGCAAGGCGCCCGAGCAGGTACGCCTCTTCGTTCGTGGATCCCGGTGCACAGAGGAAGCCGAGCCGCTCCGCCCCGCCCTCCTTCACCGCCTCGCGCAGCATCGCCGCGGCGGCCTCGAGAGCCCGCTCCCAGCCGGCTTCCTGCCAGCGGCCCTCCTCGCGCAGCATCGGTCTCTGCAGCCTGTCGGGCGCGTAAACGCCCTCGTACGAGAAACGGTCGCGGTCGGCGATCCACGTCTCGTTGATCTCCTCGTTGCTGCGCGGCACCACGCGCATCAGGCGACCGCGCAGCACGTGGCCCCAGAGGTTGCTGCCGGTCCCGTCGTGGGGGGAGACGAGCGCGTGCTCGGTCATCTCCCAGGAACGCGCGCGGTGCCGGAACGGCTTCGAGTTCAGCGCGCCGACAGGGCAGAGGTCGATGACGTTGCCCGACAGCTCGTGGTCGACGCTCTTCTCGATGAAGGTGCCGATCTCCATCCATTCGCCCCGGCCGGTCGCGCCTAGCTCCTGCAGCCCGGCGATCTCCGCGGTGAAGCGGACGCAACGCGTGCAGTGGATGCAGCGCGTCATGTCGGTGGATATCAGCGGGCCCAGGTTCTTGTCCTTGACGACGCGCTTGCGCTCGTCGAAGCGTGACTGCGCGCTGCCGAATCCGAGCGCCAGGTCCTGCAGCTCGCACTCGCCGCCCTGGTCGCAGATCGGGCAGTCGAGCGGATGGTTGATCAGCAGGAATTCCATCGTCGCCTTCTGCGCGGCGATCGCGCGCGGCGAGCGCGTGAAGACCTTCATGCCCTCGGCGACCGGCGTCGCGCAGGCCGGCATCGGCTTCGGCGCCTTCTCCACCTCGACGAGGCACATGCGGCAGTTGGCCGCGATGGTCAGCTTCTCGTGGTAGCAGAAGCGCGGCACGTAGACGCCGGCCTGGTCCGTCAGCTGGATGATCATCTGGCCCTTGCGCGCCTTGAGCGGCCGGCCGTCGACCTCGACGTTGACCACGTCGTCGCTCATGCCACGGCCTGCGCGGGCGAATCCACGATGCTCTTCCCACCGTGGTCGATCATGTAGGCGAACTCGTGCCGGAAGTGGCGCAGGAAGCTCTGCACCGGCCACGCGGCCGCGTCGCCGAGCGCGCAGATCGTGTGGCCCTCGATCTGGTTCGCCACCTGCACCAGCAGGTCGAGGTCCGACATCTTCCCCTGCCCGGCCAGGATCCGCCGCAGCATGCGCGTGAGCCAGCCGGTGCCCTCGCGGCAGGGCGTGCACTGCCCGCAGGACTCCGCCATGTAGAAACGCGAGATACGCTCGAGCACGCGCACCATGCAGGTCGTCTCGTCCATTACGATCATGGCGCCCGTGCCGACGGAGCTGCCAGCCTTGCGCAGCGAGTCATAGTCCATCGTGCAGTCCAAGATCAGCGCCGCCGGCAGCACCGGCACGGACGAGCCGCCCGGGATGACGGCCTTGAGCTTGCGGCCGTTCAGCATGCCGCCGCTGATCTCCAGCAGCTCGCGAAACGGGATGCCCATCGGCAGCTCGTAGTTGCCGGGCTTCTGGACGTGGCCGGACACGGAGAAAACCACGGTGCCGCCCGCATTCGGCACGCCCATCTCGGCGAACCACTTGGCGCCCTTGCGCAGGATCGCGGGCACCGAGGCGAACGAGAGCGTGTTGTTGATGGTCGTCGGCTTGCCGTACAGGCCGAAGTTTGCCGGGAACGGCGGCTTGAAGCGCGGCTTGCCGGGCTTGCCCTCCAGCGACTCGAGGAGAGCCGTCTCCTCGCCGCAGATGTACGCACCGGCGCCGGCGACGGCATGCAATTCGAAGTCGACGCCGCTGCCCTGGATGTCCTTACCCAGGAGCCCGGCCGCATAGGCTTCCGCGAGCGCGGCCTCGAACCGCGGGTAGGGCTCCGCGAGGAACTCGCCGCGGATGTAGTTGTAGCCGACGGTCGCGCCCATCGCGTAGCCGCCGATCGCCATGCCCTCGATCACCGAGTGCGGGTTGAAGCGCAGGATGTCGCGGTCGTGGCAGGTGCCCGGCTCGCTCTCGTCCGAGTTGCAGACGACGTACTTCTGCACGGGTGCGCTGCGTGGCATGAAGCTCCACTTCACGCCCGTCGGGAAGCCCGCGCCGCCGCGGCCCTTGAGTCCGGAGGCCTTCACCTCCTCGATCACGGCCTCGGGCGGCATTTTCTCGCGCAGGATCCGCCGCCAGGCCTCGTAGCCGCCGAGCTTCTCGTAAACGGGCAGTGTCCAGCTCTCCGCGTGTGCGAGCGGCTCGAAGACGACCTGGTTCATCGCGCGCGCCATGATTACTTGACCCCGTCCAGGACCTTGATGGCCGACTCGGGCGTCAGGTTCTCGTGGTACACGTGGTCCACCATCATCATGGGCGCGTTGTTGCAGGCCGCGAGGCATTCCTCCTCGCGCTTGAGGTAGATGCGCCCGTCCGGGGTGCTCTCGCCGGTCCTGATGCCGAGGTGCTTCTCGACCGCGGCGACGATTTCGTCGGAGCCGCGCAGCATGCAGCTGATGTTCGTGCACACCGACACGTGAACGCGGCCGCAGGGCCTGGTCTCGAACATCGAGTAGAAGCTCGCGACTTCGTAAACCTGGACCGGCGGCAGGCCGATGTACCCGGCGACGGCGTCCATCAGCGGCACCGTCAGGAAGCCCTCGTTCTGATGCTGGGCTTCGCGCAATGCGGCGATCACGGCGGAGCGGCGGCGGTCCGCGGGGAAGCGGGCGAGCCATCGGTCGATCTCGTGCCGCGTGTGCTCGGAGAGCGCGGCGCCGGCGGAGCCTTCTGCGCTCATCGGTCGATCTCCCCGAAGACGATGTCCATGGTGCCGATCATCGCGACCACGTCCGCCAGCATGTGCCCGCGCGTGAGCTCGTCCATCGCGGCGAGGTGCGCGAATCCCGGCGCGCGGCACTTGACGCGGTAGGGCTTATTCGCGCCGTCCGAAACCAGCCAGACGCCGAACTCGCCTTTCGGCGCCTCGACGGCCGCGTACGTCTCCCCTTCCGGCACGCAATACCCCTCGGTGAAGAGCTTGAAGTGGTGGATGAGGGATTCCATGTCGTCCTTCATTTCGCCGCGCCGCGGCGGGGCGACCTTGTGGTCGTCCAGCATCACCGGGCCGGGGTTCGCCCGCAGCCAGTCCACGCACTGGCGGATGATGCGGTTCGACTGCCGGAGTTCTGCGACCCGCACGAGGTAGCGGTCGTAGCAGTCGCCGCTCACGCCTACCGGCACGTCGAAGTCGACGCGGTCGTAGGCCGCGTAGGGCTGCTTCTTGCGCAGGTCCCACGCGACGCCGGACCCACGCAGCATCGGGCCGGTGAAGCCGAGGGCCAGCGCGCGCTCGGGCGAGACGACCCCGATGTTCACGGTGCGCTGCTTCCAGATCCGGTTGTCGGTCAGGAGCGTCTCGTATTCGTCTACGCAGGCCGGGAAACGGTCGGTGAAGTCCGCGATGAAGTCGAGGAGCGAGCCCGACCTTGCGGCGTTGCGGCGCTCGAGGTCGCTCTGGCTCCGGTACTTCGCCTCCTTGTACTGCGGCATCGTCACCGGCAGGTCGCGGTAGACGCCGCCCGGACGGTAATAGGTGGCGTGCATGCGCGTGCCCGAGACCGCCTCGTAGCAGTCCATCAGGTCCTCGCGCTCGCGGAACGCGTACAGGAACACCGTCATCGCGCCGATGTCGAGCCCGTGCGAGCCGATCCACATCAGGTGGTTCAGGATCCGGGTCATCTCGTCGAACATCGTGCGGATGTACTGCGCGCGCTCCGGCGCCTGGATGCCGAGCAGCGCCTCGATCGCGCGCACGTAGGCGTGCTCGTTGCACATCATGGAGACGTAGTCGAGGCGGTCCATGTAGCCGATCGAATGGTTGAAGGGCTTCGACTCCGCGAGCTTCTCGGTCGCGCGGTGCAAGAGGCCGATGTGCGGGTCCGCCCTCTGGATCACCTCGCCGTCCATTTCCAGCACGAGGCGCAGCACGCCGTGCGCTGCCGGGTGCTGCGGCCCGAAGTTCAGCGTAAAGCTCTGGATCTCAGTCATGGCCGCCCGTCCCCGGCGCACCGGGGGTACGTTCCTTGCGGATCACCTTCGGCACCGTGACCCGCGGCTCGATGCTGACCGGCTCCTGGACGACGCGGCCGCGCCCCGGGTCGTAGCGCACTTCCACGTAGCCGGACAGCGGGAAGTCTTTGCGGAACGGATGGCCGATGAAGCCGTAGTCGGTGAGGATGCGCCGCAGGTCCGGATGCCCGCGAAACAGGATGCCGTAAAGGTCGAAAGCCTCCCGCTCGTACCAGTTTGCCGCGGCCCAGACCTCCACCACCGAATCGATCATCGGCGGCTCGCCCGCGGGGCAGTAGCAGCGCAGCCGCAATCGCGTGTTGCGCGACACGGACAGCAACTGGTAGGAGACCGCGAAGCGTCCCTCGTCCGCCGGCGCTTCGATGCGCGGTCCGCGCTCGACCCCGCGGCTGAAGCCGCTTGTGGTCGCCTCGAGCGTGGTCCATTCCGAGCGCCCGAAGTCCAGGTAGTCGACGCCCGAGAGGTCGACGAGCTGCTCGAACGCGAGGTCTGGAGCGTCCCGGAGCTCCTTGCAGACTGCCAGGAGATCCACCGGTGCGACGTCGACCGCGCATTCGCCGGGCAGGGCCGCAGCCGGCCGGGTGCGATCGCCGAACCGGGTTGCGATGGCCTGTGAAGTCGCCTCGACGCGGCTCATGCCGAACCGCGCGCGATGGTGCTGGTGCGGCGGATCTTGTCCTGGAGCTGAAGGATCCCGTAGACGAGGGCCTCTGCCGTCGGCGGGCAGCCCGGCACGTACACGTCGACCGGCACGATCCGGTCGCAGCCACGCACGACGGCGTAGGAATAGTGGTAGTAGCCGCCGCCGTTCGCGCAGGAGCCCATCGAGATCACCCAGCGCGGCTCCGGCATCTGGTCGTAGACCTTGCGCAGCGCCGGGGCCATCTTGTTGACCAGGGTGCCTGCCACGATCATGACGTCGGACTGTCGCGGGCTGCCGCGGAACACGACCCCGAACCGGTCGAGGTCATAGCGCGCGGCGCCGGCGTGCATCATCTCCACCGCGCAGCAGGCGAGCCCGAAGGTCATCGGCCACAGCGACCCGGTGCGTGCCCAGTTCATCAGGTTGTCGATGCTGGTCGTGACGAACCCGCGTCCCTGCACGACGGGCGCGAGCTCGGGGGACGCCTCGGTCAATCCCATTCGAGCGCCCCTTTCTTCCATTCGTAGATGAAGCCGACCACGAGCACGGCGAGGAAAACGCCCATCGACACGAGGCCGAATCCGCCGACCGTGTCTAGGGACACCGCCCACGGGAAGAGGAACGCGATCTCGAGGTCGAAGATGATGAAGAGAATCGCGACCAGGTAATAGCGGACGTCGAACCTCGAGCGGGTGTCCTCGAAGGGCTCGAACCCGCACTCGTAGGCGGAGACTTTCTCGGCGTCCGGGCGGCGCGGACCCAGGACCCAACCGAGCGCGAGCAGCAGCAGGCCGAAGCCGCCGGCTACCGCGAGAAAGATCAATATCGGCAGGTAGTTATGAAGCAAGCCAGCGACCGTGTTCGGGAGCGGGATGAGCCCCGCAAGCCGGCCGCATTGTAACCGTCCGGCCGTCCGCTTGGGACCCCCGGTACGGACAGCTGCATGACTCAAATGGTGCCGGCGGTCGGACTCGAACCGACACGGGTTTCCCCACTAACCCCTCAAGCTAGCGCGTCTACCAATTCCGCCACGTCGGCACTGAAAACGAAGCTGTTCCCGTCTATTCGCCATCCGGCGGGGCTTGTTCCGCCGGCGGCGCGTCCGGCAGGGCCGGCACCGCATCGCCGTCGACGCCCGAAGCCGGCGCCGGATCGGTCACGACGGTGTCGACGATGCTCTTCGGCGCCTCGACGCTCGGCCGCGTCGCGAACCAGGCGAGAGACATGCTCGTCAGGAAGAACAGCGTTGCGAGCACGGCCGTCAGCTTCGAGAAGAACGTCGCAGAACCGCGCGCGCCGAAGACCGTTCCCGAGGCCCCCGCCCCGAAGCCGGCGCCCGCGTCGGCACCCTTGCCCCGCTGCAGCAGCACCAGCGCGACGATCGCAAAGCACAGGAGCCCGTGCAGGAATGTAATCAGGTGTTGCAGCATGTCCGTCCAGCTCTTGCCAGGCCGTCAGCGGCCGGCGGCAGCGCAGATGCCCGCGAATTCGTCCGCCTTGAGCGATGCGCCGCCGATCAGTCCGCCATCCACATCGGCCATCGCGAACAGCTCCGCGGCATTCGCCGCCTTGACGCTGCCCCCGTACAGGACCCGAAGGGAAGCGGCGATTGTAGCATCTTTCTCGGCGATCCGGCCGCGGATCAGTGCATGTGCCTCCTGGGCCTGCGCGGGCGTCGCGGTGCGGCCGGTCCCGATGGCCCAGACCGGCTCGTAGGCCACGATCGCCCGCGCGAACGACCCGACTCCCGCAGTGGCAAGGACCGCGTCGAGCTGGCGCAGGATCACCTCGCGCGTCGCGTCCCGCTCCCGTTCCTGCAGCGACTCGCCGACGCACAGCACGGGAACGAGGCCGTGGCGTCCGGCGGCGCCGAACTTGCGGGCCACGAGCTCGTCGCTTTCCGCGTACAGGGCGCGCCGCTCCGAGTGCCCGACGATCGCATAGCGGCAGCCGACATCGACCAGCATCGATGCGGCAACCTCCCCGGTCTGCGCGCCGGGCTCCTCCGCGCACACGTCCTGGCCGCCGAGACCGATGGGGCTGCCCGCGAGCCGCCGGCCGACGTCGGCGAGATAGACGAAGGGCGGGCAGACGACCGCCTCGGCGGAACCCGCGCCGGCGCCGCTCGCGATGAGCGCGTCGACGAGCCGGGCCGCCTCTGCACGGCTGCCGTGCATCTTCCAGTTGCCGGCCACGAGCGGCTTGCGCAGGCCGGGATTCATGCGGCCGGGGCGGCGGCGCGCACGGCCGCGGCCAGCTCCTCGGCGTGGCGCCCGACCGACTCGGCCTCCTCGCCTTCGACCATCACGCGGATCAGCGGCTCGGTGCCGGAGGCGCGCAGCACGACGCGGCCGCGCGAGCCGAGGGACTGTTCCACGCGCGCGATGGCTGCCGCCACCGTCGGTTCGCGTGCCGCGTCGAAGCGCTTGGCCACGCGCACGTTGATGAGCTGCTGGGGAAAGCGCTGCATCCCGGCGGCGAGCTCGGCCAGCGACCTGCCGGTCGATTTCATGACGGCGAGCACCTGCAGCGCGACGATGAGCCCGTCTCCGGTCGTGGCCTTGTCGAGCACCAGCAGGTGCCCCGAGGCCTCGCCGCCCAGCACGCCCGAGTGGGTGCGCAGGAGTTGCAGCACGTACCGGTCG
>Ga0209486_10000784_pt1 | contig 13990 bp, 11 predicted proteins | sample NCCompost_FD_187518 | JGI IMG/M metagenome (GOLD analysis project Ga0209486, IMG submission 187518) | Agricultural soil microbial communities from Utah to study Nitrogen management - NC Compost (SPAdes) (version 2) | ecosystem: Environmental > Terrestrial > Soil > Agricultural land | place...
ACACGCCGATCACGGGCGAGTTGATCACGCCGGTGGCGCTGGAGAAGGGGGCCCGGTTCGCGATTCGCGAGGGCGGCCGCACGGTGGGCGCCGGCACCGTTTCCGAGATCGTTGAGTAACAGCCATGAGAGACATCGTTCACCTTGCGTGCGGCGACTGTAAGCGCCGGAACTACAGCACGACGAAGAACAAGAAGAAGACGACGGAGCGGATCGAGTTCAGCAAGTACTGCCGCTTCTGCCGCAAGCACACGGCGCATAAGGAAACGAAATAGCTGGAGACACAGGTGAGTAGCTCAATTGGTAGAGCACCGGTCTCCAAAACCGGGGGCTGGGGGTTCGAGTCCCTCCTCACCTGCCAGAAGCGCAGGCCTCAGGGCTCAGGCCTCTGGCCTCGGACGGAGTAAGGGAAGCTGAGGCCCGGGCCCTGAGCCCTGCGGCCTCCGAGATCGCAGCTTATGAGCACGCTCGAGCAAGTCAAATCCTCGCCGGTCCGAAGCGCCGATGGAGGAATTCGCGGGTGGCTGGAAAACACCCGCAACTTCTTCACCGAAGTGCGCAACGAAACACGGCGCGTGACGTGGCCGTCGCGCCGCGAAGTGTACGCGACGACGCTGGTGGTCATCCTGACGTCCACCTTCTTCGGCGTTTACCTGTGGGGGCTCGACGTGGCGTTCGACCGTATTGTTCAGTGGATCTTCCGGAATGCTGGGGTGTGATGACCGACGTCGCGACCAAGAACTGGTACATCGTCCACACCTACTCGGGGTTCGAGAAGAAGGTCGCCGAGTCGCTGGCCCAGCGCGTCCAGGCGTACGGGCTGCAGGCTGAGATCGGCGAGATCCTGATTCCCACCGAGGACGTGGTGGAGATGCGCAGCGGCCGCAAGGTCGTGACGCCGAAGCGGTTCTTCCCCGGCTACATCCTGGTCGAGATGAACATGTCCGACCATGCGTGGCACGTGGTGAAGAACACGCCGAAGGTGACCGGGTTCGTCGGCGCCGGCAGCAAGCCCACGCCGCTGAGCAAGGAAGAGGTCGAGCAGATACTCGACCAGGTGAAGACCGCGGCGGAGAAGCCCAAGCCGAAGTACAGCTTCGACAAGGGCGACCACGTGCGGATCAACGAGGGCCCGTTCACCAGCTTCAACGGCGTGGTCGACGAGGTGAACCTCGACAAGAACACGCTGAAGGTGATGGTGACGATCTTCGGCCGCGCGACCCCGGTGGAATTGGACTTTTTGCAGGTAGAGAAGATTTAAGGAACGCCGCTAAGGCGTTCCGGTAGATAGGACAGATGGCGAAAAAAGTTCAAGCAATGGTGAAGCTGCAGATTCCCGCGGGCAAAGCGACGCCCGCGCCGCCGGTCGGCACCGCGCTCGGGCCGCACGGCGTGAACATCATGGACTTCTGCAAGAACTTCAACGCGAAGACGGCCAAGGAAGACGGCCTGATCATCCCGGTGGTGGTCACCATCTACGCCGATCGCAGCTACAGCTTCATCACCAAGACGCCGCCGGCGTCGGTGCTGCTCAAGAAGGTCGCGAACCTGGCCAAGGGATCGGCCGAGCCGAACCGAAACAAGGTCGGCACCGTGACCGCCAAGCAGGTCGAGGACATCGCCAAGACCAAGATGCCGGATCTCAACTGCCAGGATCTCGAGGCAGCGGTCAAGACGGTTCGTGGCACGGCTCGTTCCATGGGTATTGAAGTCGTTGGATAAACCCCAAAACCCAAATCCCAAATCCCAAGCTGTTTGGGTTTTGGGATTCGGGATCTGGGATTTGAAAGCGTGGGAGGGCGCCGCAGGCGCCCGCTAACACCACAAGGAGGCACATGGCAAAGCACGGCAAGAAATTCACGGCAGCGGCGGCGCAGGTCCAGGACCGCCCGTACACCATCGAGGAGGCGATTCCCCTGATCCAGAAGGTGAAGTACGCCAAGTTCGACGAGACGGTGGAGCTGGCGATGCGGCTCGGCGTCGATCCGAAGCACGCCGACCAGATGGTGCGCGGCACGGTCGTGCTGCCGCACGGCCTCGGCAAGAGCAAGAAGGTGCTGGCGATTGCCGGCGCCGACAAGCAGAAGGAAGCCTCCGACGCCGGGGCGGACTTCGTTGGCGGCGACGAGCTGGTCGAGAAGATTCTCGGCGGCTGGATCGACTACGACGCGGTGGTGGCGACGCCTGACATGATGCGCGCCGTCGGCCGCCTCGGCAAGGTGCTCGGGCCCCGCGGCCTGATGCCGAACCCGAAGACCGGCACCGTCACGCCCAACGTCGCCCAGGCGATCAAGGAAATCAAGGCGGGCAAGGTGGAGTTCCGCGTCGACAAGACCGGCATCATCCACGCTCCCGTCGGCAAGACGTCGTTCCCGACCGAGAACCTGGTGGCGAACACGCACGCGCTGGTCGACAGCGTGGTGCGCGCGAAGCCGCCGGCCGCCAAGGGCAAGTATCTGAAATCAGTCACCGTGTCCTCCACGATGGGGCCGGGCGTCACGATCGACACCGCCCACATCGATGCGCGGGCGAAGCAGCACTAGGGGGACGCGATGGCTGTGACCAGAGCGGAAAAAGAGCAGGAACTCCAGGACCTCTCGGCGGCCTTCAAGACCGCCGACACGGCGATCGTCGTCGACTACAAGGGACTGAACGTCCCGCAGGTCACCGACCTGCGCCGGCAGCTCCGCGGCGCGCGCGCCAAGTACAAGGTGGTCAAGAACACCCTGGCCAGGCGGGCCAGCAAGGACACCCGGCTGGCGTCGCTCGAGGCGAGCTTCGAAGGGACGACCGCGATCGCCTACACCAGCGACGACGCGGTCGCGCTGGCCAAGGCGCTGACGGCGTTCATGAAGGGCGCGCCGGCGTTGAAGATCAAGGCCGCGGTGGTCCAGGGGCAGGCGATCAAGCCGGCCGAGGTCACCGAGCTCGCCAGCCTGCCGGGCAAACCGGAGCTGTACGCCAAGCTGCTGTTCGTGCTGCAGGCGCCGATGCAGCAGCTCGTCGGAGTGCTGGCCGCCGCACCGCGCGACCTGATGTCGGTGCTGGTGCAGTACGAGAAGAAGAAGAGTGAAGCGGGCGCGGCATAGGGCCGCCCCTTACGCAAACGTAGGGACGGGCCGCCAGGTCCGCCCGCATCAGAGAGAGAAACGCACATGGCAGAGCTCAATCAACAGCAGGTGATCGACTACATCAAGGGCATCAGCGTCATGGAGCTGTCGCAGCTCGTCAAGGCGCTCGAGTCCGAACTCGGCGTCTCGGCCGCGGCGGCGATGCCGATGGCGATGCCGGGCGCGGCGGCGGGCGGCGGCGCCGCGGCGGCGCCGGCCGAGGAGAAGACCGAGTTCACCGTCAACCTGACCGAAGTCGGCGCGGACAAGATCAAGGTGATCAAGGTGGTCCGCGAGGTCACCAGCCTCGGACTGAAGGAAGCGAAGGATCTCGTCGAAGCCGCGCCCAAGCCGCTCAAGGAAGGCGTGAACAAGGACGAGGCCGCCGCGATCAAGAAGAAGTTCGAAGAAGTCGGCGCCAAGGTTTCGATCGTCTAGGCGCCCGGGTAGACGAGGCCTTCAGGCCTCCGGCAGCGTCATAACAGGGACAGGTCCGTACGGGCCTGTCCCTGCAGTAACTTCCTGAAATTTTCGATCCGCGAGGGTCAGCCACCGATGTACAGCCTTCCCAAGAACGTCTACCGCGAACGCAAGGACTTCTCGAAGATCAAGACCACGGTTCCGATTCCGAACCTGATCGAGATCCAGCGGAAGTCGTACGAGCGATTCCTGCAGATGAACCGCCTTCCCTCGGAACGGGAGGATGCCGGCCTGCAGTCGGTGTTCAAGTCGGTGTTCCCGATCAGCGACTTCCGCGAGAACTCGTCGCTCGAGTTCATCGAGTACTCAATCGGCAACTGGGAGTGCAAGTGCGGCAAGCTGGCCGGGCTGCATCACCTGCGCAAGCCGTGCAAGAACTGCGGCGCGACGCTGATTGCCGACCCGTACGGCGATCACGAGGTGCTGTGCCCGCGCTGCGGCGTCGCCAACCAGGCGCGCGGCGACGTCTGCGACATCTGCGGCCACACCGTCGCGATGAAGCTGAAGTACGACGTCGACGAGTGCCAGGAGCGCGGCATGACCTACGCCGTGCCGCTCAAGGTGACGATCCGCCTGGTGGTCTGGAACAAGGACCCGGAGACCGGCGTCAAGACCATCCGCGACATCAAGGAGCAGGAGGTCTACTTCGGCGACATCCCGCTGATGACCGACAACGGCACCTTCATCATCAACGGCACCGAGCGCGTGATCGTGTCGCAGCTCCACCGCTCGCCGGGCGCGTTCTTCCACTCCGAGGACAAGACGCTCTACGTCGCCCAGATCATCCCCTACCGCGGCTCGTGGGTGGAGTTCGAGTACGACCAGAAGAACCTGCTCTACGTCCGCATCGACCGCAAGCGGAAGTTCCTGGCGTCGGTGTTCCTGCGCGCCCTCGGCCTGCGCGGCGCCGACGAGATCATCCGCACCTTCTATTCCGTCGATCGCATCTTCCTCAACCACGGACCGCAGCTGATGTGGGCGGTGAACGACAGCCTGATGGGGCTGCGGGCCGCCGGCGACGTCAAGGCGGGCGACTTCTCGGTGCAGGGCGGCAAGAAGATCACCGCCAACGCCATCGCCGCGCTGCGCAAGGCGGGGGTCGAGACGATCGGCGTCGCCGACGAAGCGCTCGAAGGCGCCTACGCCGCCGCCGACATCGTCGATCCGGAGACCGGTGAAGTGATCCTCGAGGCCAACGAGGAGCTGACCCCGCGTGTGATCTCGATGGCGCAGGAGAAGAAGGTCGACAAGATCGAAGTGTTCTTCCCCGAGCGCGACGAGGTCGGCCCGATCATCGGCCAGACGCTGAAGAAGGATCCGATCCGGACCCACGAGGAGGCGCTGATCGAGATCTACCGCCGGCTGCGGCCGGGCGATCCGCCGACGCTGGACAGCTCGCGATCGCTGTTCGAGAACATGTTCTTCAACCCGCAGAAGTACGACTTCTCGCGTGTCGGCCGGCTCAAGCTGAACACCAAGCTCGGGCTGAAGACGCCGCTCGACGAGAAGATCCTGCACCCGCAGGATTTCTACGAGGTGCTGAAGTATCAGCTCAAGCTGCGGCGCAACCCGCAGAACGTCGACGACATCGATCACCTGGGCAACCGGCGCGTCCGCTCGGTCGGCGAGCTGCTCGAGAACCAGTTCCGCATCGGCCTGGTCCGGATGGAGCGCGCGATCAAGGAAAAGATGTCGGTCTACCAGGAAATGGCGACGGCGATGCCGCACGACCTGATCAACGCCAAGCCGGTGATGGCGGCGATCCGGGAGTTCTTCGGCTCGTCGCAGCTGTCGCAGTTCATGGACCAGACCAACCCGCTCTCCGAGATCACCCACAAGCGGCGGCTCTCGGCGCTCGGGCCAGGCGGACTCTCGCGCGAACGCGCCGGGTTCGAGGTCCGCGACGTCCACCCGACCCACTACGGCCGCATCTGCCCGATTGAGACGCCGGAAGGTCCGAACATCGGCCTGATCTCGTCGCTCAGCTGCTACGCGCGGATCAACGAGTTCGGCTTCATCGAGTCGCCCTACCGCAAGGTCAAGGACGGCCGCGTGGTCGATTACGTGATCGTGACCAACGCCGGCGGCAATGCGAAGTACAAAGTCGGCGACGTGGTTGAAGCCGACGAGCTGGTCGGCGCCGACGGCCGGTCGAAGAAGAAGGGCGTCGAGTTCGAGCCTTACTCGTACTACCTGTCGGCCTGGGAAGAGGACCAGTACATCGTCGCCCAGGCGAACGCGCCGCTCGACGAGGACGGGAAGTTCAAGCAGGACCGGGTCAACGCCCGCCGCGCCGGCGACTTCATCCTCGCCCCGCGGGCCGAGGTGCAGTTCATCGACGTGTCGCCGAAGCAGCTCGTCTCGGTAGCCGCGTCGCTGGTGCCGTTCCTCGAGAACGACGACGCCAACCGCGCGCTGATGGGATCGAACATGCAGCGCCAGGCGGTGCCGCTGCTGCGGGCGCGCAGCCCGTATGTCGGCACCGGCATGGAGTACATCACCGCCCGCGACTCGGGCGCGGTGGTGGTGACCCGCCGCACCGGGACGGTCGACTACGTCGACAGCCAGCGGATCGTCGTCCGGGTGGAAGGGCAGGGGGAGGTCGACGACATCAGCAAGGAGATGGGCGCCGACATCTACCCGATGACCAAGTTCAAGCGGTCGAACCAGAACACCTGTATCAACCAGAAGCCGATCGTCCGCGTCGGGCAGCGGGTGCAGAAAGGCCAGGTGCTGGCCGACGGGCCGTGCACCGAGCTCGGCGAGCTGGCGCTCGGCCGGAACGTGCTGGTCGCGTTCATGCCGTGGCGCGGCTACAACTTCGAAGACGCGATCCTCGTCTCCGAGAAGATGGTGAAGGAGGACTACTACACCTCGATTCACATCGAGGAGTTCGAGATCGAGGCGCGCGACACCAAGCTCGGCCCCGAGGAAATCACCCGGGACATCCCGAACGTGTCGGAGACCTACCTGCGCGACCTCGACGACAGCGGCATCATCCGGATCGGCGCCTACGTCAAGCCGGGCGACATCCTGGTCGGCAAGGTGACGCCGAAGGGCGAGACCCAGCTGACCCCGGAAGAGAAGCTGCTGCGCGCGATCTTCGGCGAGAAGGCGGGCGACGTTCGCGATGCCTCGCTGATCTGCCCCCCGGGAATCGAAGGCATCATCGTCGGCGTCAAGATCTTCTCGCGCAAGGGCATCGAGAAGGACGACCGCGCCAAGGCGATCGAGGCCGAAGAGCTCGAGATGATGGAGAAGAACCAGGCGGACGAGATCCGCATTCTCCACGACGAGGTCAAGAAGCGCGTCGTCCAGATGCTCAACAACCAGACGCTGCGGGCCGACGCGTTCGACGAGTACGGCCGCGAGCGGCTGCTCAAAAAGGGCGACGTGCTGACGCAGGACGTGCTGCAGCCGATTCCCTACGAGCAGATGGTGCGCCTCAAGATCCAGAGCGAGGATCCGCGGCTCGAGGGCGACCTGCGGCTGCTCGAGGAACGGACCGAGCGCCAGGTCGAGGTCATCCGCCAGCTGTTCGAAGAGAAGAAGGAGAAGATCCGCCGCGGCGATGAACTGCCGCCGGGCGTGATCAAGCTGGTCAAGGTCTACGTGGCGATGAAGCGCAAGCTGTCGGTCGGCGACAAGATGGCCGGCCGCCACGGCAACAAGGGCGTGATCGCGCGCATCCTGCCGGAAGAGGACATGCCGTACCTGCCGGACGGAACGCCGGTGGAGATCGTCCTCAACCCGCTCGGCGTGCCCTCTCGTATGAACGTCGGCCAGATTCTCGAGACCCACCTCGGCTGGGCGGCGCACGCGCTTGGCCTCTATTTCGCGACGCCGGTGTTCGACGGCGCCACCGAAAACGAGATCAAGGACTGGCTCGAGCAGGCGGGGCTGCCGAAGAGCGGCAAGACCCTGCTCTACGACGGCATGACCGGGCAGGAGTTCGAGAACAACGTCACCGTCGGCTACATCTACATGCTGAAGCTCTCGCACCTGGTCGACGACAAGATCCACGCGCGTTCGATCGGGCCGTACTCGCTGATCACCCAGCAGCCGCTGGGCGGCAAGGCGCAGTTCGGCGGCCAGCGCTTCGGCGAGATGGAGGTCTGGGCGCTCGAGGCCTACGGCTCGGCGCACATCCTCCAGGAGCTCCTGACCGCGAAGTCAGACGACGTGACCGGCCGGGCGAAGATTTACGAGGCGATCGTCAAGGGCGATGCCTCGTTCACGCCCGGGCTGCCGGAATCGTTCAACGTCCTGATTCGAGAGCTGCAGTCGCTGTGTCTCGACGTCGAGCTCATCACGACCAAGAAGAAGCCCCCGGTGGAACCCGTCGTACCCGAGGGTGAACCGGTACTGGAGCAGGTATAAATGAGACCAAGCTTCCACGACAGCAAGACCTCGCTGCGCGCCGACTTCGACGCGATCCGCATCTCGCTCGCCTCGCCCGACAAGATCATGTCGTGGTCGTTCGGCGAGGTGACCAAACCGGAGACGATCAACTACCGCACCTTCAAGCCGGAGCGCGACGGCCTGTTCTGCGCCAAGATCTTCGGCCCGATCACCGACTGGGAGTGCCTCTGCGGCAAGTACAAGCGGATGAAGCACCGCGGCGTGATCTGCGACAAGTGCGGCGTCGAAGTGACCCAGGCGAAGGTCCGCCGCGAGCGGCTCGGCCACATCACCCTGGCCACCCCGGTCAGCCACGTCTGGTTCTTCAAGGGGCTGCCGAGCCGCATCGGCCACCTGCTCGACATCTCGCTGCGCGATCTCGAACGCATTCTCTACTTCGAGGGCTACGTCGTCATCGACCCGGCGGAGACCGAGCTGAAGCAGAACCAGCTGCTCAACGAGGAGCAGTACCGCAAGGCGCGCGAGGACTACGGCCATAAGTTCCGCGCGCAGATGGGCGCCGAGGCGATCAAGGAGCTGCTCAAGCGGGTCAACATCGAGAAGCTCGCCGAGGAGCTGCGCGTCAAGATGCGCAGCGAGACGTCGGTGCAGAAGAAGCTGAAGTTCGCCAAGCGGCTGAAGGTGGTCGACAGCTTCCGCAAGTCGAACAACCAGCCGAACTGGATGATCCTCGACGTCATCCCGGTGATTCCACCCGAGCTGCGCCCGCTGGTGCCGCTCGACGGCGGCCGGTTCGCCACCTCGGACCTGAACGATCTCTATCGCCGCGTCATCAACCGCAACAACCGGTTGAAGAAGCTGATGGAGCTGAAGGCGCCGGACGTCATCATCCGCAACGAGAAGCGGATGCTGCAGGAGGCGGTCGACGCGCTGTTCGACAACGGCCGGCGCGGCCGCGTGCTGCGCGGCGCGAACAACCGTCCGCTCAAGTCGCTGTCGGACACGCTCAAGGGCAAGCAGGGACGCTTCCGCCAGAACCTGCTCGGCAAGCGCGTCGACTATTCCGGCCGCTCGGTGATCGTCGTCGGGCCGGAGCTGAAGCTGCACCAGTGCGGCCTGCCGAAGAAGATGGCGCTCGAGCTGTTCAAGCCGTTCATCTACAACAAGCTCGAAGAGCGGCAGCTGGTCGCCACCATCAAGCAGGCGAAGGAGATGGTGGAGCAGCAGCGGCCCGAGGTGTGGGACATCCTCGAAGAGGTGATTCGCGAGCATCCGGTGCTGCTGAACCGCGCGCCGACCCTGCACCGCCTCGGCATCCAGGCGTTCGAGCCGGTGCTGGTCGAGGGCAAGGCGATCCGCATCCACCCGCTGGTCTGCACGGCGTTCAACGCCGACTTCGACGGCGACCAGATGGCGGTGCACATCCCGCTGTCACCCGAGGCGCAGATCGAGGCCTCGGTGCTGATGATGTCGTCGAACAACGTGCTGTCGCCGGCCAACGGCGCGCCGATCGCGGTGCCGTCGCAGGACATCGTGCTCGGCTGCTACTACCTGACCAAGGCGAAGAGCGGGTCGAAGGGGGAGGGGCGCGCGTTCGGCCACCTCGACGACGTGCTGCTGGCGCTCGAAGCCGGCGAGGTCGAAACGCTGTCGCCGATCCGCCTGCGCTATTCCGGCATGCTGCAGGATCTGACCACGGCGCGCGACGACCAGGACGTCATCCACGCCGAGGTGCAGGAGGTCAAGAACAAGATCATCAACACCACCGTCGGCCGGGTGATTCTCAACGCGGAGCTGCCCTCTTCGATGCCGTTCGTGAACGGGCTGCTGAAGAAGAAGGGGCTCCAGCAGCTGGTGCAGAAGTGCTACCTCGACTTCGGCCTCGAGCGCACCGTCGACATGCTCGACGCGCTCAAGAACCTGGGCTTCACCTACGCGACCCGCTCCGGCCTGTCGATCGGGATCGACGACCTCGTCATCCCGGGCAACAAGCCGCAGCTGGTGGAGAACGCGCGCAACGAGGTGATCAAGGTCGAACAGCAGTACCTCGAGGGCGCGATCACCAACGGCGAGCGCTACAACAAGATCATCGCCGTCTGGTCGGAAGTGACCGAGAAGATCGCCGACGAAATGTTCAGCGAGATGGCCGAGATGGACCATACCGGGAAGTTCTTCAACCCGGTCTACGTGATGGCCGACTCGGGCGCGCGCGGATCGAAGCAGCAGATCCGCCAGCTCGCCGGGATGCGCGGCTTGATGGCCAAGCCGTCGGGCGAAATCATCGAGACGCCGATCACGTCGAACTTCCGTGAAGGGCTGACCGTGCTGCAGTACTTCATCTCGACGCACGGCGCGCGCAAGGGGCTGGCCGACACGGCGCTCAAGACCGCCGACTCAGGCTACCTGACGCGCCGTCTGGTCGACGTCGCCCAGGACGTGATCATCTCCGAGCACGACTGCGGCACGCTCGACGGCATCGAGGCGCGGGCGATTGTCGAGTCGGGCGAGATCATCGAGCCGCTGCGCGACCGCATCGTCGGCCGGGTGACGCTCGAGAAGATCGTCGACCCGTTCAGCACCGACGTCATCGTCGAGGTCAACGAGGAGATCGACGAGGACAAGGCGTCGGCGGTGCAGGAAGGCGGCATCGAGAAGGTGAAGATCCGCTCGGTGCTCACCTGCGCGGCGCGCCGCGGCGTGTGCGCGCGCTGCTATGGCCGCGACCTCGCCACCGGGCGGCTGGTCGAGCTCGGCCAGGCGGTAGGCGTGATCGCCGCGCAGTCAATCGGCGAACCGGGCACCCAGCTGACGATGCGGACGTTCCACATCGGCGGCACGGCGTCGCGCGTGTCGGAGCAGAACACGCTCGACGCGAAGCACGCCGGCACGGTGCGCTACCAGAGCCTGCAGGTGGTCGAGACGCATAAGGGCGTCGAAGGCAAGGAAGGGCAGCTGATCGTCATGAACCGCACCGGATCGCTGGTCGTCGCCGACGAGAAGGGGCGCGACCGCGAGCGCTATCCGATCGTCTACGGCGCGCGCCTGAAGGTGAGGGACGGCCAGAAGGTCGAGCAGGGACAGACGATCGTCGAATGGGACCCCTACACCTTCTCGATTCTGACCGAGGAGCCGGGCATCATCCGCTTCAAGGACATCATCGAAGGGATGACGGTCCACGAGGAAGTGGACGAGGTCACCGGCCTGTCGCGGTTCATCATCGTCGACTCGCCGGATGAAAAGAAGCAGCCGACCATCGAGATCAAGGACAAGGCCGGCAAGGTCGTGCGCAAGTACCACATGCCGTCGCACGCGCACCTGATGGTGCAGGACGGCGAGAACGTGGAAGCGGGCGACGTGCTGGCGAAGATCCCGCGCGAGACCACCAAGACCAAGGACATCACCGGCGGTCTGCCGCGCGTGGTCGAGCTGTTCGAGGCGCGCAAGCCGCGCGACCCGGCGGTGATCTCGGAAATCGACGGCATCGTCAAGGAAGGCGGCGTCGCCAAGGGGCAGCGCAAGGTCATCATCGTTCCCGACGACAGCACCGAGCCGCGGGAGTACGCGCTGCCGCGCGGCGTGCACGTCAACGTGCACGAGGGCGAGCGCGTCCGCGCCGGCGAGCAGCTGATGGACGGGCCGAGCAACCCGCACGACATCCTGCGGGTGCTGGGCGAGAAGGAGCTGCAGAAGTACCTGGTCAACGAAATCCAGGAGGTCTACCGGCTGCAGGGCGTCAACATCAACGACAAGCACATCGAGGTCATCGCCCGGCAGATGATGCGCTGGGTGAAGATCGAGGACGTCGGCGACACCGAGTTCCTGATCGACGAGCAGGTGGACAAGTTCCGCTTCCTCGAGGAGAACGAGCGGGTGATCGGCGACGGCGGCCGGCCGGCAACGGCGCAGCCGCTGCTGCTCGGGATCACCAAGGCGTCGCTCTCGACCGACTCGTTCATCTCGGCGGCGTCGTTCCAGGAAACGACCCGCGTGCTGACCGAAGCGTCGATCTCCGGGAAGATCGATCACCTCCGCGGGCTGAAGGAGAACGTGACCATGGGCCGGCTGATCCCGGCAGGCACGGGCTTCGAGTGGTATCGCCACGTGCGGATCCCGGCGGACGAGCCGCCGCCGCCGCCGGCGCCGCCGCAGCCGGTCGAGGACGATCTCGATATGGACCGCGAGATCGAATACGCGTTCGACGTGGACGAGCCGATCACGGGAACGCGGGGGCCGGTGGGGGATATCGAATAACCCAAAGACACGAAGGTTACGTAAGGGCACGAAGGCTCTTCTAACCACGACGACACGACGGTCACGACGAAGAGGCGGACTTTGGTCCGCCTCTTCTTTATGTACGTAGGGTCCGGCTTCAGCCGGACGCGCAGAGTGATATCTTCGTCGTCCTTGCCTATGACGCCCCTTTTCGCCGCCGTTGTGTTGGTTCTCACGCTCGGCACTCTCTCTCTGACTGTTACGGATTACAAACTGCGGGACAACGATTACGAGTGGCTCTCGTTCAAAGGTGAGGCGTGCGTCCCACGGTGAGTCCATTCATCGAGCTCCGCCCGGTAGCTAAGCGATATGAAGACGCAGTACTACACCGCGTCCAGTCTCGACGGATTCCTCGCGACGCCAGACGATTCGCTCGAGTGGCTGTTTCCGCTTGGCGACATCAACGCGACCAGCTTTCCGGCCTTCATCAAGGAAGTGGGAGCCATAGCGATGGGCTCCGCCACATACCGGTGGATGCTGCGGCACATCGTCAGTCCCGGAGGCAGTCATCAGCAGCCGTGGCCGTACTCGCAACCGACGTGGGTGTTCACCACGCGCCCGCAGCCGACGGTGCCCGGCGTCGACATCCGCTTCGTCCACGGCGATGTGCGTCCCGTTCACGCGGAGATGGCCGCGGCCGCCGGCGGCCGTAACATCTGGATTGTGGGCGGGGGTGAGCTGGCCGGCCAGTTTTACGATCACCGGCTTCTGGACGAGCTCTTCGTGCAAGTCGGCTCGGTGACGCTCGGCAGCGGCAAGCCGCTGTTGCCTCGGATGATCACCAGTCCGCCCTTGCGTTTGCTGTCGGTGAGAGCCGTCGGCAGCGGGTTTGCGGAACTGCATTACGAAGTGCCGCGGCGGCAGAGTCTGTGATCTCGCGTCAGGGCCGGCGCTGACAATCCGCCAGGTGGAGCAGACGTCTTGGCGCTGGTGGTGTTTCTCAGAGGTGTCAACGTCGGCGGGTACAGGACGTTTCGTCCCAGCGTCCTGGCGGAAGACCTGCGCCGCCTCGAGGTCGTGAACGTTGGCGCGGCGGGAACCTTCGTGATTCGCAAGACGGCGAGTCCGGCGACGCTCCGTGCCGAACTGAACCGACGGCTCCCCTTTCGAACCGAGGTGATGACCTGCAGCGGCGCCGGTATTCTCAGGCTGGCCGCCAGCGATCCGTTTGCAGATCAACCCGCAAGGCCGGATATCGTGCGATTCGTCAGCGTGCTGGCGAAGCGCCGGCAGCCTTCGCCGCCGATTCCGTTCAGCGTGCCGTCCACCGGTAGATGGTCTTTGAGAGTCCTGGCCTGTCAGGGCCGGTTTGTCGTGGGCCTGTACCGCCGCGAGATGAAAGCGATCCGCTACCTAAGCCAACTCGAAACGATCTTCGATGTCCCGGTCACGACACGCAACTGGAATACGATCCTGGCGATCGCGCGAATCCTGAAAGGTGGACGCCGAGGAACGAAGATGGACGAAGGACCCAAAGCCAGTTAACCACGACGGCACGACGAACATCCGGTACATGGACAAGCTGGTGGATGAACTGGCCAAGGGCAGACCGATGGAGAAGATCCTGCGCAGGTAGGATGGCTGTCCGGATCGCGGCGGACTATTTCGATGGCAGAGAACAAGACCAAGCCCACCAAGGCTAGTGTCGATGACTACATCGCCTCACGAGCTAATGCGCAGCAACACGCGGATTGCCGCGAGTTGATGGCTCTGTTCAAGAGGATCACCCGTCAAACACCACGAATGTGGGGACCCAGCATGGTCGGT
>Ga0209486_10000785_pt1 | contig 13982 bp, 9 predicted proteins | sample NCCompost_FD_187518 | JGI IMG/M metagenome (GOLD analysis project Ga0209486, IMG submission 187518) | Agricultural soil microbial communities from Utah to study Nitrogen management - NC Compost (SPAdes) (version 2) | ecosystem: Environmental > Terrestrial > Soil > Agricultural land | place: USA...
GCGACGCGGCCACAGCGGCCGCACCGCAGCACTGCGGGCCATGGCGCCTGCGGCCGCATCAGACGGGCGACTCCGCGACGTCGGTCTGGCGTCCGCGGCGGGCGAGCCACCACACAACTGCGGCAAACGTGAGCGCGGCGGCGACTACCGTCGAGCCGAACAAGAGCAGCGTCCTGTACAGGATCGACTCGGGCGCCATCTGGACGCGGAGGTCCAGCGGCTCCCCGTCTGTGCGGACGGAGAGCGGCTGTTCCCACTCGAGAATGTTGCCGCGGCGCACGTGGGCGGAGCTGTTGTGGAACAGGATCTCGCTCGGCAGGTGCATCCGGAAGGCGACCAGCTCGCTGCCATCCCATCCGACGTCGCTGACATTGCGGCCGGCAGACGGTCCGACGACCTGATTGAACTCGATGCGATCGCTGTCGCGGCGGAACTCGTACCTGGACCATCCGAACATCCGGATCTGCGCCAGCCTGCGGACGTCGTCCACCTGAACGCTGACGTGGACAAACCGACGGCCGTCGCGCCGCGACGTGCTGAGTGCGACGGCGGAGTCCGGATGCGCAAACAGCGCGCGGACACGGTCGCGATCGAGCCGCGCGCGAGCGTCGGTGGGCAGGTCAACGCCGTGCAGCGCGACAAGCGCGGGCACCGACGCGTTGAGATTGAGCGTCGCCGAGCCGTCGAGACCGAGGTACAACTCCTCTTCGTACTCGTACTGCGGCTTGAGCACGCGACCGCTGCATGCGGTGGCTATCGCACTACAGCAGAGCACGACGCACACGGCGACGCGTCCTGCAATCGGCATGACCAGCAATCATATCTGAGATACTTCCTGACACATGGCCGTTCGGCTCGCTGACACTCGCGCAGGGCAGGCCCGCCGCACCCTCTTTCTGATCGACGGAAGCTCACAGATGTACCGGGCCTATCATGCGTTCCGTGGGCGCGGACTGTCGAATCAGGAAGGACAGACCACCCATGCGGTCTACGTCTTCGTCACCATGCTTCGCAAGCTGATCGCCGATCACCACCCGGAGTACATCGCGGCATCGTTCGACCTCGCCGGGCCGACCTTTCGCGATCAGCTGGTCGCCGACTACAAGGCCAACCGGGCGGCGATGCCGGACGACCTGGCCGAGCAGATCAACTGGGTCCATCAGGCATGCGAGGCGATGGGCGTGCCGATCCTGACGGCGGCCGGCTACGAGGCCGACGACGTCATCGGAACCGTGGCCACGCGTGCGCGCGCCGACGGCTTCGAGGTCGCCATCGTCTCGATCGACAAGGATTTCTTTCAGATGGTCGGCTCGGGAATCCGCGTCTACGATCCGCGCGAGGACGGCGCCTGGTTCGACAGTGACGGGGTCGTCGAGAAGTTCGGCGTACGGCCGGAACAGGTCACCGACGTGCTGGCGCTCGTCGGCGACACCAGCGACAACGTCGCCGGCGTTCCCGGGATCGGCAAGAAGGGAGCCGTCGACCTCGTCACGCAGTTCGGTGGGCTCGACGCGATGCTCGAACGGCTGGGCGAGCTGAAACCGAAACAGCGCGAGACCTTGTCCACGCATCGGGAAGACGCGCTGCGCAGCCGGGAGCTCGTCACCATTCGCACGGACGTTCCGCTCGACATCGACTTCGAGTCGTTGCGCTATCGCGGCGCGTCGCGCGAACGATGCTACGAGCTGTTTACCCGCCTCGCGTTCCGGACTCTCGTCAACGACTACGCGCCGACGGCGGACACGATTCAGAAGGATTACCGGCTCGTCCCGACGCTGACCGAGCTCGATGCGCTCATCGAGGATCTGCGGCGGGCCGGCGAGTTCGCCTTCAGGATCATCCCGGATTCGCCGTCCGCCATGCGGGCGCGCATCGTCGGCATCGCCTTTTCCACACGCGATCGCGACGCCCGCTACGTACCGCTCGGTCACCAGAACGCCGACACGAACGACGACCTGCTGGCCAGCGCCGCGGCGCCGACGCAAGTCGATGCGCGGGCCGCCCTCGATCGACTGCGGACGATCTTCGAAGATGAGGCCGTCCGCAAGGTGGGGCACGACGTCAAGTTCGAAATGATCGTGCTCGCCGGACATGCAATCGCGCTTCGCGGCGTGGCGTTCGATTCGATGCTTGCCAGCTATCTCCTCGACGCCACGCGGTCCGGTCACCCGCTCGAGGAGACCTCGCTCGAGCACCTCGGCTACAAGGCACTGACGGACGAAGACGTCTGCGGACGCGGTGCCAGGGCCGTGTCGTTCGCCCGGCTCGCGCCCGAGGCGCTCCTCAATTACGCGGGCGAGCGGGCCGACCTCGCCCGCCAGCTGTCGAACCGGCTGGCGCCGCTGCTCGTCACCGACCACCTGGAGCCGGTCTATCGCGAGCTCGAGATGCCGCTGATTCCGGTGCTGGCCGACATCGAACGCGCCGGCATCGGGCTGGACGCGGTGGCCCTGGGCGCCCAGTCGCGCCATGTCGAGCAGGAACTGGCCGGGTACACAGCGCGCATCTTCGAACTCGCCGGCGAAGAGTTCAACATCAACTCACCGCAGCAGCTGGGCCGCATCCTCTTTGAAAAGCTGCAGCTCACCCCGGGGAAGAAAACGGGGAAAACGCGATCCCAGTCCACGGCGGCGGAGGTCCTGGAGGAGCTCGCGCTGTCGCACGACCTGCCGCGCCTCGTTCTCGAGTGGCGCGCGCTGCACAAGCTGAAGAGCACCTACATCGACGCGCTGCCGCTGATGGTGCATCCCGAGACCGGCCGTGTACACACCTGTTTCAACCAGGCTGTTGCGGCCACCGGGCGCCTGAGCAGCTCCGATCCAAACCTGCAGAACATTCCGATTCGCACGGAACTGGGGCGGGAGATCCGCCGCGCCTTCATCGCCGCGCCGGATCACGTGCTGATTTCCGCCGACTACTCGCAGATTGAGTTACGGGTGCTCGCGCACATGGCCGGCGAGGAAGCGCTGATCGAAGCGTTCCGAACCGGCGAGGACATCCACGAGCGCACGGGGTTGAAGCTGTTCGGGCCCGACAGCGGGCTCGACAGGCACGTGCTGCGCAGCCGCTCGAAGATGGTCAACTATGCCGTCCTCTACGGAAAGACGCCGTTCACGCTGTCGCGCGACATCAACGTGACGCAGGAAGCCGCGCAGGAATTCATCGACGCGTACTTCGCCGGCTTTCCCCGGGTTCGCGCCTTCATCGATCGCCTCCTCGACGAGGCGCGCGTGACGGGCGTCGTCCGGACGATGGCCGGGCGCCGGCGGCTGGTGCCGAACCTCACCAGCCGCAATTTCCAGATGCGCGCGCAGGCCGAGCGCGAGGCCGTCAATATGCCGATTCAGGGCTCAGCGGCGGACATCCTCAAGAAGGCCATGATCGATCTGCACGCGGAGCTTCCACGCCGCGGGCTGAAGACACGGATGATCCTCACCGTTCACGACGAGCTGCTGTTCGAGAGTCCGCGCGACGAAGCCGACGCCGCAGCGGCGCTCGTCCGCGATCGAATGGAGAACGCGATGGCGCTGAGCGTGCCGCTGACCGTGGACGTCGGCATCGCCGAGAATTGGAGAGACGCGAAGCCTTAAAGGCAGGCCTCAGGAATCAGGGCTCAGGCCTCAGGGCTGGTCAAGGGATCGGGGACGAGGCGAGAGGTACGCAGTAACTGAGAATCGAATGTGCAGCACCTCTGGACGGCGCACGCCTCCGGCGCGGAGCGGGAGACGCAGCTAACCGTGGGCACTCGAATCGGAATCGTCAGTGAGGTCGAAGCAGAAGCGCTCATTCGTGACGCAGCGGAAGTGGGGCGAATGATCAACGGATTGGTCGCATCACTCGAACGCGGCCGCTGCCGTTAACGCCTAAAGACTTTGGGCCCGAATCACCAAAGCCGTCACTGATGTCTGGACCAGCCCTGAGGCCTGATTCCTGAGGCCTGAGGCCTGCTCATTTCCAATCCGTTTTCAGCTTTTCCCATTCGGCGCGCATGGCGGCGGCGCCGTCCGCCTGTTCACGAACCGGACGCATCCGAGCGCGTTCGGGGATGAGCACTTCCATCGCGACCCGATCGAGATCGGCGCGCAGGTCCGCGGCATCGGCGCCGAGCGCGGCGCGGACCCAGCCCGCGACTGCGGCATCCCATGCGCGATCGAGATCTCCGCTCCCGCGCGCGCCCACGACGAGCCAGTAGTTCGCGACAGCGCTGCCGGGGTCGTCGCGCAGCTCGTCCTCCATCCGCTCGACGATGCGCGCATACACGGGGCTGCGGCGATCGGCCGGACGCGCCTGGGCCTGACGGTCGAGCGCGTTCGACCACCAGTCGAGGAGCTTGCCGCGCTCGCCAACGCCGAGCAGTGCCGCACGTCCCAGTGCGTTGTCGAACACGTCGGCCGCGGCACCGAAGGCGTCGCCGAAATAGAGGGTCTGTCCGAGGCCAATGAGCAGGTCGAGTTGATCGCGCGGCGTCAGCGCGTCGATCCGTACGGCTGCCAGGCTCGTACGCGCCGCCGCCAGATCGTCGGCGGCGCCTCCGGAGCGAAAGCGCTCCAGGTGGGCGCGTCCGAGGACCAGCGACGCCGCATCCCCGACCTTCGGGTCGACGCGCGCCGCCGCGGCAGCGTCAATCGCCGCGTCATAACTCCCCGAGTTGTACAGCGCGCGAGCACGAGCCAGCGCAGCCGGCTGCGCCGCCACGGAGGCGGCCGGCAGGACCGCGAGCGCCAGCGTTACCACGAGGCGTGTCATGGTCGAATCGTAGATCACGTTGTCGGTCCGCTGCCCGGCTGCCCCGAAATGCGTTTGGTACAATTGCGCCGATGCGCGAACCGGTGATCGTGCCGCGGGATCAGCACACCATCTCGCGGAAAGAGGTCGATCCCGACGCGCTCAAGGTGCTGTACCGGCTGCACCAGAACGAATACGTCGCCTATCTCGTCGGTGGCAGCGTACGCGATCTCCTCCTCGGCCGCCGGCCGAAGGACTTCGACATTGGCACCTCCGCCCATCCGTACCAGGTCAAGCGCCTCTTCAAGAACTGCTGGATCATCGGTCGCAGGTTCCGGCTGGCCCACGTCCGTTTCGGTCCCAAGACGATCGAAGTCGCGACGTTTCGCCGCCAGCTGAGCGCCCAGGAGCTCGCCGCACCCGACGAACCCTCTCCAGGCGCGGCTGGTGGCGACGGTGGGCAGGACACCACGGAGTCGGCGGAGCGCGCGGATCGACTGCTGCACCGCGACAACACATTCGGCACGCCCGAAGAGGATGCGTTCCGGCGCGACTTCACGATCAATGCGCTGTTCTACGACATCGGTTCGTTTTCGATCATCGACTACACCGGCGGCCTGCAGGACCTGAAGGACGGTCTCGTTCGCTCGATCGGCGATCCGGTTGAACGATTTCAGGAGGACCCGGTCCGCATGCTGCGCGCGGTCGCCATGGCCGCCCGGCTCGGCTTCCGCATCGATCCGCCGATCGACGAGGCGATTGCCGCACGCCGATTCGACATCGCCCGCAGTGCACCGGCGCGGCTGATGGAGGAGCTGTACAAGCTCCTCCGATCGGGCTCGGCCGAACGCGCGTTCCGGATGCTCGCCGAACGACGGCTGCTCGAACCGGTGGCGCAGGAGCTGCAGCGCGGCGCCACCGAGCGGCTGTGGGAGTCGCTTGCCGCGCTGGACGCCTATCGGCGGCGATTCGACGACATCCCCGAAACGCTGACGAACGCCGTCCTGCTCGGCTCGCTGCTCGTGCCGCTGGGCCACGCGTTCCGGTCGTCGGCACCGCCGCCGCGCGATGGCGAACCGAGAAAGGAACCGCGGCTGGCGCTCGGGATGCTGCCGCTGCCGCGGCGCGACGTTGAACGGCTGCGGCAGATTCTCGGTCTGCAGCGCCGTCTCATCGACATGGGATTGTCCCCGCGCGCGCGCCGGGCGCTGATGCATCGCGGTCCGTTCCGCGACGCGTTGACGTGGCTCGAGATACACGGACAGGTGCCCGAGGTGATCGAGCACTGGAGAGGGTTCATCGAAGCCGCGGCCAGCTACGAAGGAGAGCCGGACGCCGCCGACCGCGCGCCGCGCCGCCGGCGGCGTCGCCGCCGCCGGCGCTCGTTCGGGAAGGAGACAGGAGATAGGAGATAGGAGATCCTATCTCCTTATCCCCGCGTCCTCTCGAACTCCCGCATGAACTCGATGAGCGCGTCCACACCCTCCTCGGGAAACGCGTTGTAAATCGACGCCCGCATTCCGCCCACGGACCGGTGTCCCTTCAAGCCGTCGAGACCGTTCGCCGTGGCTTCCTTGTTGAACAGCTTTTCCAGCTCTTCGCTCGGCAGCCGGAACGTCACGTTCATCAGCGAACGGCTCTCGTGCTGTGCCGTCCCGCGGTAAAAGCCCGATCGATCGACTTCGGTGTACAGCTTCGCGGCTTTCCGCTGATTGATGGCCGCTATCCCGGCCAGCCCGCCGAGCGACTTCAACCACTTCATCGTCAGTCCAAGGAGGTAGATCCCGAACGTCGGCGGCGTGTTGTAGAGCGAGTTGTTCTCCGCCTGCACCTTGTAATTCATCATCGTCGGCAGGTTCGCGGGAGACCGTTCGAGCAGGTCCTGCCGGATCAGGACAAGGGTCACGCCGGATGGACCGAGGTTCTTCTGCGCGCCGGCGTACAGAAGACCGAACCGGTCGAACGGCATCGGACGGCTGAAGATGTTCGACGAGGCGTCGGCAACGAGCGGAACCTGGCCGGTCGCCGGGAGATCGGTCCACTCGGTACCTTCGATCGTGTTGTTGGTGGTGATGTGGACATATGCAGCGCCAGCCGTCAGCGTCACCTCGGCCGGATTGGGAATCCGGCTGTAGTTGTCGGCCTTCGTCGATCCGGTGACGTTCACGTCTCCGACGCGTTTCGCTTCTTTGGCCGCCTTGTCTGCCCACGAGCCGGTGTCGATGTAGTCCGCTGTCCGGCCGGCCCCCAGAAGATTCATCGGGACCATCGAGAACTGCAGGCTTGCACCCCCCTGCAGCAGCAGCACCTGGTACCGGTCGTCGAGACCGGACAGCTCGCGGATGTCCGCGATGGCACGCGCGAGAATCTCCTCGAACGTCTTCGATCGGTGGCTGATCTCCATCACCGACATGCCGACACCCGGCAGCGACACGAGCTCGCGCTGCGCCTGCTCGAGCACCTGGAGCGGCATGACCGCCGGACCGGCGGAAAAGTTGTAGATGCGGTGCACTGTGCTAGAAGGCATTGGATAAGAGTCCGTCCCGCAGCTTCGGCTCGAACCACGTCGATTTCGGCGGCATGATGCCGCCCTCATCCGAAATCGACATCAGATCGTCGACGCTGACGGGAAACAATGAAAAGGCTGCCGCGGCACGGCCGGATGAGACCGCCTCCTCCAGAAATCGGGTGCCGCGCGCGCCGCCAACGAAATCGATGCGCTTGTCGGTGCGGATATCGCCGATGGCGAGGATCGGCGACAGAACATGCTCCTGCAGAAGGTCAACGTCCAGTCGATCAAAGGGTCCCCGATCCCCGATCCCCGACCCCTGATCCCCGATCCCCGACCAACGATCCCCGATCCCTATCGTGTGCCACCGACCACCGACATACATCGACACATCGCCGCGCTGCACCGGCACGGCAGGCCCCGGTTCCACACGGAACTGCTGGCGCAGCCTTGTCAGGAGCTGGTCCGGCGAAGCGCCGGCCAGGTCTTTCACGATTCGGTTGTAGGCCAGGATCTGCACCTGATCGTGCGGGAACGCGACGCCGAGAAAGGCGTCCCACGGGCCGGGCCCACTCTGCGACCGAAGCTGCTCGCGGGCGCGAGCCGCGCTCGCGGCGCGGTGGTGCCCATCCGCGATGTACAGGGCCGGCACGGCATCGAACGCCTCGCGCAGATTCCGGCTGTCAGCGGGTGCAACCGCCCAGAGGACGTGCTGGACACCGTCGTCGGCCGTGAAATCGAACAGCGGCGCTTTCGCCGTCGCGCGCTCGACCAGATCTCCCACGCCGTCCATCGCGCGGTAGGTCAGGAATACCGGCCCGGTCTGCGCCTGGATCGCCAGCATGTGGCGCGTCCGGTCGTCCTCCTTGTCGCGGCGCGTCCGTTCGTGCTTCTTGATCCCGCCCGCATCGTATTCGTCGAGCGAGAAACAGCCGGCCACGCCTGTTTGAACGTGTTGTCCCGTTCGCAACCGGTAGACGTAGAGGGACGCGTCGTCTTCCGTCACGAGCGGCGCCGCGTTCTTCAAGCTGCGAAAGTTCTCGACCGCGCGGTCGTACACCGCATCCGCGTACGGATCAGTTCCCGCCGGCAGATCGATTTCGGCGCGTGAGACGTGCAGGAAGCTGAGCGGATTGCCATGGGCGAGCGCCGCGGCCTCGCCCGTGGTGACCACGTCGTACGGCACAGCAGCGACGTCCTTCGCAGCGGCCGGCGTTGGACGAAGTGCACGAAAAGGAAAGAGCGCGGCCACTAGCCGGATTATACGTGTCGGTTATCATGAGGCTCCCCGTCTCCCGGGGATCCCACGTCAATGACGCCCCTGGTTTTCGTCGTCGCGGTCGCGATCACGGCGGTTGTGTCGGCGATCCTGGTGCGCGCGCTTGCGGGGCGGCAGCTCGCCGAAACGCGCGGTGCCATGGCGGCACAGCTGGCCGCGGTCGAGCAGGACAACAAGTGGCTTCGCGACGAGGTTGAGCGCCACAAGCAGTCGCTCGGCTCGACGCAGGAGCTGCTGGACAAGGCCGACGCACGTCTGCGTGAGGCGTTTCAATCGCTCGCGGCTGACGCGCTCAAAGACAACCGGACATCGTTCTTCGACCTGGCGAAAACTTCGTTCGAGGGTTATCACCAGCCGATCACCGAAACCCTGAAGCGGGTCGATGACCGGCTCGGCAAGGTCGAGCACGAGCGTGTCGCCGCCTACTCGATGCTGCGCGAACAGATTTCGGCTGTCGGATCGTCCGCCGAGAAACTCTCGCGGGCCCTGCGGACACCAGCGGTCCGCGGCCGCTGGGGCGAGATGCAGCTGCGGCGTGTCGTGGAGATCGCGGGGATGGTCGAGCGGTGCGACTTCGACGAACAGCCGGCGCTGCTGACAGAAAGCGGACGACTGCGGCCGGATCTGATCGTCCATCTGCCCGGCGGCAAACGCATCGTCGTCGATGCCAAGGCTCCGCTCGAAGCCTTTCTCGACGCGCAGGAAGCCACCGACGACGAGGCGCGGGCGGTGAAGCTGCAGGCGCACGCCCGTCAGGTGCGCGAGCACATGGACAAACTGGGCAGCAAGGGCTACTGGGAAGCGCTCGACAACTCCCCGGAAATGGTCGTGATGTTCCTGCCCGGTGAGACGCTGTTCAGCGCCGCCCTGCAGCACGATCTGGGCCTCATCGAACACGGCCTGCAGCAGCGGATTCTGCTGGCCAGCCCGATCACGCTCATTGCATTGCTGACGACGGTTGCGCACACGTGGCGTCAGGAAGCACTGGCGGAGAATTACCGTGAAGTGGCCGCACTCGGACGGGAGCTGTACGAACGTCTGGGTGTGCTGGCGCGACACTTCGACGATCTGCGCCGCAGGCTCGACGGGGCGGTGCAGGCGTACAACAGCGCGGCCGCCTCGTTCGAGGCGCGCGTGCTGCCGGGGGCGCGAAAGCTCCGCGACCTGAACGTGACGACGGCGCCGGAGCTTCCGGCGGCCGAACCGATCGCCACGGTACCGCGCACGCTGAAGCAGGCCGGCCTGCTGGAACTGGAAGAGGCGGGCGTCGCTCAGGCCGTTGGACTCGAGGACGTCGGCCAAGGTTGACGTACCATGATGGGAAGTGTCTGTCGCGGTTCCTCCACCCACACTTGAACTCATCAAGAGCCGAATTCACAGGCCCACCCGCGCGATCGTGACGGCAGGGATGCCGTACGCCAACGGCCCGGTGCACCTCGGTCATCTTGCCGGCGCCCACGTCCCTGCGGACATCTACGCCCGCTGGCTGCGCATGTTGATCGGCGGCGAGAACGTGTTGTACGTGTGCGGCAGCGACGACCACGGCTCCGCGAGCGAGTTGGCCGCGCTGCGCGCGGGCGTCCCGGTGACCGAGTTCGTACGCGACATTCACGCGCGGCAGAGCGCAACGCTCGAGCGATACCACATCAGCTTCGACGTGTATTCGGGGACGTCGCAGCCGGAGTGTCTGGCGATCACGACGCGGCTGGTCGCCGATTTCCTCCGGCGGATTCACGAGAACGGCATGTTGCGGAAGCGCACGACACGCCAGTGGTACGACCCCGTCGTCAAGCGATTCCTGCAGGATCGACTCGTTCGCGGACGCTGTCCGAATCCGCAGTGCGACAACGACAGCGCGATGAGCGACGAATGCGACCGGTGCGGCGCCCGCTACGACCCGAGCGATCTCGTTGACCCGCGTAGTGCGATCAGCGACGCCGTCCCGGAGCTGCGCGACACCGTGCATTGGTGGCTCGACATGTGGCATGTCGCCGACACCCTGCGGGCGTGGATTTCCGGCAAGGCTGGTCAGTGGCGCAGCGTCGTGTACAACGAAGCGATCAACACCGTCCTGCCGACGCTCGCCTTCGACGGCGGGTCGGAAAGCGCGTACACGGCCCTCAAGGCGGCGCTTCCCGTCCACAAGCGCCAGTCGGCGCCACGCCGACAGATCGCGCTGCAGTTCGACAGCACGGATGCCCTCGCACGCGCGCGGACGATGCTCTCGGAGGCCGGCGTGGCAACGGTACTGCTCGATGGCTGGGCGCACCGCTCAATCACGCGCGACGTGGCGTGGGGTGTGCCCTTGCCGGACGATCTCGACCCGGAGATGGCGGGCAAGACGCTGTACGTCTGGCCCGAATCGCTGCTGGCCCCAATCGCGTTCACCCAGCTTGCGCTCGCGCGGCGCGGCGAAGACCCGGAGCGATACGCCGAGTTCTGGAAGAACCCGACGGCGCAAGTGGCACAGTTCATCGGCCAGGACAATGTCTACTTCTACGTCGTCATGCAGGGCGCGCTGTGGCTCGGGGCGCAGAGCGACCCGCACCGGCTGCCTGGCGCAGGCGACCATCAGCTGACGGACGTCGTCGGCTGTTATCACCTGAAGGTAGACGGCGAGAAGATGAGCAAGTCGCGGGGGAATTTCGTGACCGCCGATCAGCTGCTCGATGACTTCTCGGCCGATCAGGTCCGCTATTTCCTGGCGTTGTCGAACCTGCAGGAAAAGGCTGCGAACTTCGACCTCGACGCGTTCCGCGATCGCAACCGGTTTCTTGCCGGCCCCATCAACGCGGCGCTGGAGCGCCCCATCTCGGCCGCACACTCGAAGTTCGATGGCATGGTTCCGGATGGCGTCCTGAACGAGAAGGTCGTGGCCACGACCGTGAAGATGGCACAGCGATACGTGAAGGCGATGTCGCGCGCCGAATATTCGACGCTGCTCTATGAAATCGAGACCTACGCGCGCCAGATCAACAGTCTCTTCACGCAGTTCAAACCGCACGACGATCGGCACCCCGAAGAGAGCCGCCGCAATGGACTGTATTCGGCGTTTTACGTGCTGAAGACGCTGATGATCATGCTGTATCCATTCGTTCCGGAAACGATGGACCGCGTCCGGCAATCGCTGCGTCTGCCTGCGGAGGTCTTTCGCGTCGACGAGATGGGAGTGCCCATCCCCGCCGGCCACCGCCTCGGCGCCAAACAGGCGTTCTTCCCCGCCGTGCCGCAGAAGCCGGCCGAGCTCGGAACAACCCGCTAGAACATCTTCCAGATGCGTGTAGCGCGGGTTCGCGCCACGCAATCGAAATCCGCGCTCTAGTACTACTTTGTAATGGCCTTCGGCTGCGCACCGCCGGGCGTGCTCATGCGTCGGATGGCAACCGATCAATCGTCAGCGTGAGCCGGCGCCGTACGTTATCCGGTGACAGCAGCTGCAGGACTTCGAAGAGTGGCGGCGACATCGCCGTCCCCGTGACGGCGAGTCGCAGCGTCATGAAGACCTTTCCCGGCTTGAGGCCGATCCGAGCGGCGTAGTCACGCACGAATGCGTCCCACGACGCCTTCGACGTGACGAGCTGGTCGTGACGCTCACGCATCACTTCGAGGAATGCCCGCACCGCCGACGGAGCTTCCATCTGCGCCGTCAGCTTGTCGGCCGCCGGCGGCTCGAAGAACTCATCGTAATAGACGCGCCCCTGAATCAGGACGTCGACCAGACGCTTGAATCGTTCGGGCTCCAGGGAAAGGATTCTGATCGCCTTGGCACGGTCCGCGGTGAACGCCGTGATGAACGTCTCCAGCGCCTCGCGTGTAATCACCTCGCCGGTGGCGCCCTCGAAGGTATCGGCAAAGCCCTCGCCCTGCGCCGACAGCTCCCGCAGGTGTGCACTCACCCGTTCGAACAGGACGTCCGGTCCAAGCCGTCGCATGTACAGCCCATTGATGTGCAGGAGCAACGCCGGATCGACAACCGGGCCGGACACGCTGAGCTGCCGCAGCTCGAAGTGCGAGGTGAAGTCCGACGGGTCGTAGACGTCCTTCGACTCGGGATGGAACCACACGATACGGGTCAGGAAGTTACGGAACGCCTCCGGCAGGATGCCCTGCGATCGGTAGTATCCGATCGAGGTGTCACCGGTGCGCTTCGAGAGCTTGCGCCCTTTCGCATCGCGCAACAGCGCCGTATGCAGAAATCGTGGGGGCGTCCAGCCGAAGGCGCGATACAGCAGGATGTGCTTCGGCGTGGACGAGATCCACTCCTCACCCCGGATGACCGTCGTGACGCGCATGAAGTGATCGTCGACGACGACCGCGAGATGATACGTCGGAAACCCATCCGACTTGAGGATCACCGCGTCGTCTACCTCGGTGCTCTGGATCGTGATGGCCCCGCGCGCCAGATCGTGAAACGTAATAGCCTCGCCGCTCGGAACGCGCATGCGAACAACCGACTGTTCGCCGCGGGCGATCCGCTCGGCAACATCGGCCGCGGTCAGCGCGCGGCACATGCCGTCGTAACGCGTGGGCATCCCCCGCGCCGCCTGCGCCTGCCGGACGCTCTCGAGTCGTTCAGGCGTGCAAAAGCAGCGGTAGGCGTGACCGTCGGCAATGAGCTGCACCGCCGCGGCGCTGTACAGGGGAAGCCGTTCGCTCTGCTCGTACGGTGCGTACGGGCCGCTGCCAGCCGGTCCCTCGTCCGCCTCGACACCGAGCCACTTCAATGCCTCAATGATCTCGGCGACCGCACCGGGCACCAGCCGGGCGCGGTCGGTATCTTCGATCCGCAGGATGAACACGCCGCCGCTCTTCGTCGCCAGCGCACGGTTGATGACCGCCTGCAACGCCGTCCCGATATGCGGTCGGCCCGTTGGGCTTGGACCTATGCGTCCGACTTCCGCATCTGGCGGAAGCTGCCGGGGAGGGTAGCGGCGATCATAGTCGTCGAGTGTCAGCACCATCGCTGTTCGAGGCTACCATGCTGACTCCGAATCGCCTGTGCCGCCTTGCCCGCTCGAGCGCCCGGGCGGCAACGCTCATCGCCTCGGGCTCGGTGGACAAACAATCGGAAGGCCACGGCAGCCGCCACGTCCAGTTATCGTCGCTGACCGTGGCCGGCCGGTTGATGCGGTCTCGCCAGCCGAACAGATCCTGGATGGGCAGGATGAGCAAGTCGGACCCGGAGGCGTTCAGCGCCTCCAGCAGTGCCTCTCTCATCGCGGGGGAAAGCGTCGAATCCTCGCCGGGGAGCGCCTCCGCGGCAACGCGATCTCGAACCGATGGCACGGCGAGTACGCTGGCCTTCTCCTCTGCCGGCGCCTGCTCCCACCAAACCGCCAGCGGTTCGGTGTCGTGAGTCCCCGACGTCGCCACGGAACTTTCCGCGTACTCGGCCGGTTCTCTGAACGGCTGCCCGGGTTCGTCCCAATGGCGTTCCCAGCGAAACACCTTGTATCCCGGCACGCCGAG
>Ga0209486_10000786_pt1 | contig 13963 bp, 10 predicted proteins | sample NCCompost_FD_187518 | JGI IMG/M metagenome (GOLD analysis project Ga0209486, IMG submission 187518) | Agricultural soil microbial communities from Utah to study Nitrogen management - NC Compost (SPAdes) (version 2) | ecosystem: Environmental > Terrestrial > Soil > Agricultural land | place...
GACCTGGTTTCGATCAGGTCATCGGGAGCGTCCTTGCGGGACGGCCGGTGAATCCGGCCGGCCTGCTCAGTCGTTTATCAGGTGACGAGTTGTAAGCCCATATGGCGGTGAGTTGTAACCCCATATATCGTATGCAGTATCCCCCTTTCCCGAATACCCATTGCCGGACCTCCTTGAACAGCTGAAGGTCGCTCTAAAAGATCGCTACGACGTCGAGCGTGAGCTGGGCAAAGGGGGCATGGCCACGGTTTTCCTTGCCAGTGACGTCAAGCACGGTCGCAAGGTGGCGATCAAGGTCTTGCATGAAGATCTGGCAATGGCGCTGGGTGCGGACCGCTTCCGCCGCGAGATACAGATCGCGACCAGCCTCAGCCATCCGCACATTCTGCAGCTGTTCGACTCGGGTGAGGCCGACGGCCAGCTGTATTACGTCATGCCTTTCATTGAAGGCGAGTCGCTCCGCGACCGGATCGATCGGGAGAAGATTCTCCCCATAGAAGACGCGCTGCGCATCACGACTGAAGTCGCAACCGCTCTCGATTTCGCACACCGGAAGAACATCGTCCACCGGGACATCAAGCCGGAGAACATCCTGCTGCAGGAAGGGCACGCCGTCGTGGCTGATTTCGGAATCGCGCGCGCCGTGAACAGCATGAACAACGCGGCTGCGCTCACTCAGACCGGCGTTTCTCTCGGCACTCCGACATACATGAGCCCGGAGCAGGCATTCGCCGAGAAGGACATCGACGGCCGAAGCGACGAGTACAGCCTCGCGTGCGTTCTATATGAGATGCTGACCGGACAGCCGCCGTTCACAGGGCCGAATGCGCAGGCGATCATGGCACGCCACTCCATGGCCGCCGTTCCTTCGATGCAGATAGTGCGCAATACGATCCCGGACGAAGTTGAAGATCTGGTGCAGCGCGCGTTGGCGAAGTCTCCCGCCGATCGCTTTCCAACCCTCGCCGAATTTGCGCAGGAGCTGCAGGAGTGCGTGATCGATCATGCGACCGTCACGCGGAGAATCGACAGGCGCACGCTCGCTCGTCCGGTTCCGAAAGCAGCTCAGAAGTCGAACAGGAAATACATAATCGCCGCAGCGGCCGCGGTTCTCATACTCGCGGGAGGCGCCGGCGCATGGAGATTTTTTGGAAAATCCGCCTCGGCCGCCAGCACTTCGACAGGCGGATTCGAGCCCAGCCGCGTTGCCGTGATGTATTTCGACGACGTGAGCCCCAACCGCCAGCTCGCGTACATGGCTGACGGGTTGACCGAGAGCCTGATCGATCAGCTCAACCAGGTGCAGGCGCTCGACGTCGTATCGAAAAGTGGCGCCAGCATGTTCAAGGGATCAGACGCGTCAGCCGACAGCATCGCGAAAACCCTGAGGGCCGGGACACTCGTGCGTGGAACCGTCGAAGAAGTGGGTGACAAGCTGCGCGTATCGGTCCGGCTAATAGACGGTAACAGCGGGGCCGATCTAACTGACCAGCGTGTGGCGTTCGAGCAGCCAAAAAGCGACGTCTTCGGGGCTCGCGAAAATCTGGCTCAGAAAGTCGCGGAATTTCTGCGGTCGCGCGTTGGAGACGAGGTTCGTCTGCGAGAGGAGCGGTCGGGCACCACCAATACCCAGGCGTGGACGCTCCTCCAGCGAGCGAACACCGTAAGAAGAGACGGCGAGAGTCAGTCAGCCAACGCGGACACTGCAGCGAGCCAGAGGAGCTTCGCACTCGCGGACTCGCTGATGGCGCAGGCTGAGCGACTGGATCCAAAATGGTCCGATCCGATTTCTGCACGTGCCGCAGTTGCTCTGGCGCAGGCAAGGAGAGCCGGCGGAGCCCTCGGCGCAAAGCCATGGATCGAGCGCGGAATCGGACATGCGGATCGTGCGATTGCGATTAATTCGCGCGACGACCAGGCCTTCCAGAACCGCGGAACCCTGAGATACACGAAATGGTCTCTCGGCCTTGCGGAGAATCAGCGCGAAGCTTCCGCTTTGCTCACCGATGCCGAGAAGGACCTTCAACAGGCAGTCGCTATCAAGCCGTCAAACGCCGCCGCGTGGGCCCAGCTGAGCCAGATCTACAACCAGAAGGATGATTTCACTCAGGCGAAACTCGCTGCACTGAAGGCATACGAAGAGGACGCCTACCTGAGTGGGACCGACCGGATTCTCTGGCGGCTGTATGCGACCTCATACGACCTCGAGCAGATCTCCGACGCAGTCAAATACTGTGAGGATGGCGGCCGCCGGTTCCCGAAAAATCCCCTTTTTGTGCGATGCCGTCTCTGGCTGCTCACACATCCTCAGGTAAAGCCGGAGATTCCTACGGCGTGGGCGGATTACGCCAGGCTTCAGTCACTGACGCCGCCCAAGCAGTGGCCATACCAGGGGGCAGAAGCGAAGATGCTTATTGCCGCCGGCCTGGCGCGAGCCGGGATGCAGGACAGTGCCCGACACCTTCTCGTTGCCGCGCGTCCGGACCGGTCGGCGGACCCCGAAGGGAATCTGCTTTCGATCGAGGCGTTTATCCGAACCCTGTTCGATACCAGGGAGGATACCGATGAGGCGTTCCGCCTGCTCGGGCGATTCCTCTCGGACCACCCGGCGCACCTCGCCGGGCTGAAAAAGAGCCAATCCTGGTGGTGGAAAGAATTGAGGCAAGACGCTAGGTTTCAACAACTTGTCGGAGGCGCCTGAGGTTTTTTCCAGGTCGCTCCGATCATCGGACAATTCCCTTGTTTCCCGCACGGAGCCCGCATGCGCCTTAGAACGCTCCCCGCAGTTTCGCTTTCCTGCCTTTTCCTCGCCGCGTGCGACAATGACACGTCGGTTTCGACTACCGGTCCCGCGATTCGATACTCACATACGCCGTCCGCGCCGTGCGATGCGGCGCTGGGGCGCGAGATCAGCCAGGCGCAGAACTCTCTCTTCAGCCGCGCAGTGCTGACCGCTGCGCGCGCGGCGTGGTCACCGGTAGTAAATAACTGCGTCAGCAATCTGACTCAGGCAAGGGAGCAGATGATGAGCTACGTCCAGTTCGTCATCGATGCTTACGAGGCAGGCAACGTCGCCCAGCCGCGGGTGGGCACTAAAGAAGATGCGGTTCTCGCGCACATCAATGCGGACTTCCGGTACGTCGGCTACGCGGCACCGAACCTTCCTGTAGCAGTTTTTGGCGCCGAGGGCGCACTGGGTGTGATCTCCCAGAGCACCACCAATCGTGAGCTTGCAGCAGCCCATGCTGCGATCACGGTGCCCATACAAGCGGCCACAGGCGATCAGCGAGCGCATCTGTACTCGATTTATCCCCTCACGGCGGGCTGCCTGACTGGAACGAATCTCGTTCAGAACGGCCCGTGCTTCGACATCGCCGCACATCCCGCAATCGCCCCGAAATTTGATCCTCTGGGCAAGGCGGGGATTTGCCAGCCCGTGGATGAAGATGATGTCCTTCCGGGCAATGTTCCGGCGCTGGGACATCTGCAGGATGCCGGCAACACAACGATCACGGGAGCGACGGGCATTTACCCGACGTTCTGTCCGCACGATCAGTACACCGGCTCGTGGACGGGCGGGTTCGGTGACATGGCAACGCGGCTCGCATGGCTTGCGAACAAGGCGCTGGGCGTCAAGGTCGCGTATGCGGCAAACGGCGGCCTCGGCGGTCTGGATACAGACTTCCTGAGCCCGTTCGGCGCAGTAGATCTGCTCGTCTTCAAGGCGACGTTCACCGACGATGCCGTTGGCGCGACGCCTGTGACACCGGATGTCGGAACCTGGAACCCGGTAACGGCCACGCACCCCGGCAGCATCAGCGTGCAGAGCTCGCTTGGCGACATCGGCGGTCAGCCCGTGGTACTCAGCCAGGGCGGCGGCGCCTGCACGAACTGTGGCGGTCTGCAGCTCCAGGGTAACCTCGCCAGCGCGGGGCCTTTGGCGACCGACGGAAGGTATCATGTCGAGTGGACGTCGGTTCAAGCCTCACCGTCGGTAAAGGGCGCACCGTTCGTCCTCCGCAGCAGCACCGGAGCCGAGATCGCGCGTGTCACGTATGCAACAGTCTCGAGTGCGAACGTTCTGAGCTACAATGGCGTCACGTTTGGAACGTGGACACGCAACGTCTCGGATCATTTCGAGATCGTGGTCGATCTCAACGGCAAGAGGTCGACGCTCAAGGTAAATGGCGATTCGGTCGCGTCGGATACCATCACGGCCGCGAACTTCGCCAGCGTCTCTGCGGATTTCACCGGAATTGATTCCGGGGTAATGGGGTGGGACGAAATCTTTGTACGGCGTCTCTCGGACAAGTAATCGATCGCGTTTGCAGAAAAGAGGGGCGGCCACGTGCCGCCCCTCTTTTTTTGTCTTTGCAATACGTGACAGGTGTTTGGAACGGTGGTCGCTTGCTGGCGTGTTTCGTTGACTCTAGTTTGATACGCTTGCTTCCCTCTGATTACCTCCTGAATGGCTGAATACAAGCTTTCGAAAGTACCTCGCAACGGCGAGCGGATTTCATACGCCGACGGAAAGCTCTCCGTGCCCTCCAACCCGATTATTCCCTTCGTTGAAGGCGACGGCACCGGGCCGGACATCTGGCGCGCGTCCGTTCGTGTGTTCGATGCAGCGACCGAGAAGGCATACGGTCGCGAGCGGAAGATCTCGTGGATGGAAGTCTACGCGGGCGAGAAGTCATTCAAACAATTCAATCACTGGCTGCCAACGGAGACGGTCGACGCGCTTCAGGAATTCCGCGTATCGATAAAGGGTCCGCTGACGACACCTGTCGGAACGGGAATCCGCTCCCTGAACGTGACTCTGCGCCGTGTGCTCGATCTCTATGCCTGCATTCGGCCCGTCAGATACTTCGAGGGCGTCGGCGCGCCGATGAAGGAGCCCGAAAAAGTCGACATCGTGATCTTCCGCGAGAACACGGAGGATGTGTACGCCGGGATCGAATGGCGCGCCGACTCTCCCGAAGCCGCGAAGCTGCGGGCTTTTCTGAAGACAGAATTCGGAAGCGAGATCCGTGACAAGTCGGCCATCGGGATCAAGCCGATGTCGGAGTTCGGCACGAAGCGGCTCGTCGAGATGGCAATCAGGCACGCGATTGCGAAGAACCGCGAATCGGTGACGCTCGTGCACAAGGGCAACATCATGAAGTTTACCGAGGGTGCGTTCCGCGATTGGGGCTACGAGGTTGCCGAGGAAAAATTCCGCGACGCGACCTGCACCGAAGCTGATGCAAACAAGAAGGACCGCGACACTCGCGCCGATGCCATCGTAATGAAGGATCGCATCGCCGACTCGATGTTCCAGCAGCTGCTCCTGCGCCCGTCGGAGTATTCGGTGATCGCCACGCCGAATCTGAACGGAGATTATCTCTCCGACGCTGCCGCGGCGCAGGTCGGGGGCCTGGGTATCGCGCCCGGGGGAAACGTCGGCGACGGCATGGCCGTGTTCGAGGCGACGCACGGAACTGCTCCAAAATACGCGAACCAGGACAAGATCAATCCAGGCAGTGTGATTCTGTCCGGAGCGATGATGCTGGAGTATCTGGGTTGGAACGAGGCGGCGAATCTCGTAATCCGGGGAGTCGAAAATGCGATCAAGGCCAGGCGGGTGACGTACGATCTCGCCCGTCAGATGCCTGGAGCCACCGAAGTCTCCACATCGGTGTTCGGTGACGCAGTGATCGCAGGCATGCGGCAATAGTGGCGCCCGAGATTCAGCTCAGCTCCGCCGCCGTCGCGGAGTTTTCGACTGCTCTTCTCGCTGTTGCGATGGACGAGAACCCAGGTGCAGCGACGCTCGACGATCTCGACCGCGCGCTGGGAGGCGAGCTGCGCCGCTCCATTGCTGCGCGCGAGTTCCGCGGAGCACGCGACGAGCTGCTGCAGTTCACCGGCACGGCGACAGGAGCGCGCCGCGTCATGCTCGTCGGGATGGGAAAACCTGGCGACAGAGCCGGTGGTCTACGACGCGCGGCGGCGGTTGCTGCACGACAAGCGGGAAAGCTCGGATCAGGCGACCTTGCGTTTCACGGCGGCGTTCTCGGCGAGCGCGAAGTCGAATCGGTGACAACGGGGTTGCTCGCCGGAGCGTGGGAGTACAAGGACCTGAAGAGTCCCCCTCCGGAGGAAGAGCGGCGTGCGCCGCTCGGCCGCGTAACGATACTCGCGGCCGATAATCCGGAGAACCGCGCAGCGATGGACGCGGGACAGGCAATTGGCGCGGGGCATTCTCTGGCGCGCACGCTCGCCATGATGCCGGGCAACCTTTGTACTCCTCAATTCCTCGCTGACACCGCAAAACAGCTCGCCGACCGTCACGGGTTCAAGCTCACTGTGCTCGGACGCGCTGAAATGACGGCCGAGGGGATGGGCTCTTTCCTCAGTGTTGCGCAGGGTACGCCGCAGGACCCGAAGCTGATCGCCCTCGAATATTCAGGCGGCAAGCGGGGTGAGAAACCAATCACGCTCGTCGGGAAGGGGCTGTGCTTCGACAGTGGCGGAATTTCGATCAAGCCCGCGCAGTCGATGGAGGACATGAAGTTCGACATGTGCGGCGCCGCAGGAGTGCTCGGGGCATTCGACGCGATAGGTCGAATGAAGATTCCCGTCAACGTCGTGGGTCTGATCGGTGCGACCACGAACATGCCATCCGGAACGGCTGTCAATCCGGGTGACGTCGTGAAGAGTCATCTCGGCAAGTACATCGAAGTCATCAACACCGATGCCGAAGGGCGACTGGTCCTCGCTGACGTTCTCTCCTATGCGCGCCGCTTCGATCCAGCGGTCGTCATCGACGCAGCGACTCTCACCGGCGCGTGCGTCATTGCGCTCGGACACACGGCGACCGGAGTTTTCGGGCTCGACGACGCGCTCATCGGCGAAGTGATCGCCGCCGGCAAACGCGCGGGCGAGCCAGGATGGTCTATGCCGCTTTGGGATGACTACCGTGACCTCATCAAGTCGGAGGTCGCCGACATCAAGAACTCGGGTGGGCGGCCCGCCGGTGCGATTACAGCAGCGATGTTTCTCAAGGAATTCACGGAGAGCTATCCCTGGGTTCACCTCGACATCGCCGGCACGGCATACTCGGACGCGGATCTTGGCGCGATCCCCAAAGGCCCGACAGGAATTCCAACGGGAACGTTCATCGAGTTCGTGCGGGGAAGGGTGACCTGAGCGTGCTGCAGCATCATCGCTGGGGTCGTGCTCGCCTCGGCCTGCTGGCCGGGGCGTTTTTCGTCGCAGTACCCGTGGCCATGGGCGCACAGGTTGTTCCTCCGCCGGGAAGTGAAGTGCCCATTCCACCGAAGCCCGAAACAGACTCCGCGGCGCCGAAGCGTGACACAATCAGAGCACGCTTCGGCCGCTCCCGTGATCCCGTCACCGCGGACATCGGACCTCAATACACCTGGGACCGCGAAGAGCTCTTCGCCAGCGGCGCGCTGACGGTGGCGGACTTACTGGACCGTATTCCCGGAGCGCTTACGTTCCGGAGTGGCTGGCTTGCATCGCAAAAGTTCGTCGCGGTGAACGGCGCGCTCGATCGTGTGCGCATTTTCTACGACGGTCTGGAGCTGGACAATCTCGATGCGCGAACGGCTCCATTGCTCGACCTCAACACCGTGCAGCTCTGGACGCTCGAGCGAGTGAGCGTGGAGCGTCTTGGCGGAGAGCTTCGGGTGCACCTGCGGAGCTGGCAGACTGAGCGCACCATACCGTACACGCGAGTCGACGTATCGACGGGCGATGAGGATTCAAACCTGTATCGCTGTTACTACGGAAAGCGCTTTCAGAACGGCGGCGTGCTTCAGTTCGCCGGACAGCAATTCAACACGACGTCGGCTCGCTTCGGTGGAGGGGGCGACGGGCTGTCATTGCTTACGCGCGTCGGAGTCGGCCGTCCGCAGTGGAGTGTGGATGCCTTCGCAATCCGGGCAGCGCGCACACGTGTCGTGCAGCCGACATTTGGCGCGGGTCAGTCGATTCCGGGTTACAATGGAACGCAGACGCTTGCGTACCTTCGCGCCGCGTGGGGCCAGATTGGCATCGGCCCATGGGTGGAGGCGCTGGCATCGGTGAACCGCCTTCACGAGGAGAGCAGGCACGTGACCGCAGCGACGGCTGCGACGCTGCGCATCCTTCCCGACAGCGCAGACACAACGAGCCGCGTCCAGCAGTATGTCCTGTCTGGAGGATTCACGCGCGGACCGGCTCGATTATCGGCCCTGCATCGCATTCGCAGTCGCGATGGAGTTACGACGCACTCACCCAGCGGCCGCTTCGAGCTCGACTGGCGTTACGTGCTGGTGAGTGTCTTTGCGGAGCGTGACGGTTTTGACGAGGCGAACCGCGCGGACATCGTGGCAAGGTTGACGCCGGTGCCGTTCGCGGCGATCACCGGCGCGCTAACACGGACAACAGGAACCGGCGACGAATTGATGCGCGGGCCCGATTTCACTTCGGCGCGCATTGAAGCCGGGGTAAGGGTCTTCAGAACCTGGGTGTCAGCAGGGTTCATGACACGGGACACCGCCCTGCTCCAGCCGCTGCGCGTTTTCGATACGGCCTACGTCGCAACCATCGCCGGCGTTCGCAGCGGTAGCTTCGTGGCGATCCGCGGGCCGATCATCGGCGCCCTCGGTGCTGACATTATTGCGACGAGATGGGCGGCTTCCGATGCATATCGTCCCCTTCAGCACTCGCGCGCCGAAATCAATTTCATCACGAAATGGCTGTCGCGCTTCCCGAGCGGAAACTTCGGAATTCACGCGGCGGTCATTCACGAGTATCGCGACATCGTACGTTTTCCAGTTGCACAGGGTGTTCGAACCACCCAATCCAGCAACGTCTTCATGGGACTGCTGGAGATCAGGATCCTTCGTGGTATCGTCACCTACCAGGTGCGGAACGTCGCAGGTTTGCTTCACCAGATCGTGCCGGATTTCTACATGCACCGGGCGATCAATCTCTATGGGGTCAGGTGGGAATTCTGGAATTGACCACGCGATATCCCGTCGTAAACTTAGGTAACCCCATATGATATCCAGCATGACGGGGTTCGGGTCGGCAGAAGGCAAGGTGGGGACCCTGCGAGTCAGCGTCGAGCTGCGGACGGTGAACCACCGGTTCTTCAACCCGAGCATCAAGCTTCCGGCCTCCTTCAGCAAGTGGGAAGGGGATGTGCGAGAGATCCTGCGGCAACGGATCGCCCGCGGGCATGTTGCGCTCACCGCCCGCGTGGATCGTGACAGCGCGCCTGCCGGCGGGATAAACGAGACGCGCTTTGCGGAGTACATCGAAGTTCTCCGCGGCCTGCAGCAGCGACACGGGCTGACGGGGGGCCTCGACGCTGCCACCGTGCTCTCGCTGCCTGATGTAGTGAGTCTCGTGAGTCACGACGTCGACGAAGGAACGGTGGACGAGCTTCTCGCGGTTGTCGAAACGGCAGTCTCGGCACTGCGAACCATGCGCGCGGAGGAGGGTGCGCGACTCTCCGGATTTCTGCGTGAGAGAATGAACCTCGTTTCCGGTTCAGTGGACAGGATTGGCGAACGCGCCCCGATCCGGTTAACAGAGCATGCAACGCGGCTCCGCAAATCGGTTCGCGAGCTGGCGGGCGCCGCGAACGTCGATCCCCAGCGACTCGCGCAGGAGGTCGCGATCCTCGCCGACCGGATGGATATCTCCGAGGAGATCGACAGGTTCAGGGCCCACATCGAGTCTTTCTGCACAACCCTGGACGAAACGGAAAGCGAAGCTGTCGGCAAGCGGCTAGGCTTCCTGTTGCAGGAAATGGTCAGAGAAGCGAATACAATGGGAAGCAAGGCAGCCGATGCCCCCATTCTCGGCGAAGTGGTCAGCATCAAGGAAGAGCTTGAGAGGATCCGCGAGCAGGTAGAGAACGTAGAGTGAGGGGTTTTCCACTCATTCTTTCATCACCATCCGGGGCCGGCAAAACCACCATCGCGCGCGAGCTTCTGAGGCGCCGCGAGGACATGGGGTACTCGGTTTCCTGCACCACCCGGCCGCCGAGACCAGCCGAAATCGACGGAACCGATTACTTTTTCCTGACGCCCGAGGCGTTCCTCGCCGCCCGCGAGAAAAACGAGTTCGCGGAATCCGCCGAGGTGCACCAGCATCTGTACGGAACGTTGCGCAGAGAAGTTGACCGGGTGCTTGCGAGCGGCCGGGACGTAGTGATGGACATCGACGTACAGGGGACGCGCCAGTTCATCGAGGCTTACCCGAAGTCGGTGCTTGTGTTCGTGCTCCCCCCCAATGCGGGCGTTCTGCTGGAGCGGTTGAAGGCACGGGGAACCGAGAGTGCGGATTCGCTGGACAGGCGCTTGCGCACAGCGGTAGCCGAGCTCAAGGCTGTAGGGATGTATCATTATGTAGTGGTGAACGACGATCTCGATCGTGCGGTTGACGCGGTATCGAAGATCGTGGACGCAGAAAAGATGCGCACATCGAGGATCGCCCGGCTGGGCGAGCGTGTCGGAGAGCTCGTCGTCGGCCTCGAGGGTGAAATCGAAAACAACAAGAGGAGCAGTTAGAAATGCAGGTTTTCATACCGAACGACATTGCCAAGCATGCCACGAACAAGTACCTGGGCGTTCTGGTGGCCGCAAAGTTTGCCCGCGTCATCAATGAGTTTCCCCGCGACCGCTCAGCCACTGGGGAGAAGAAGCTCACGACGCGTGCGCTCGAGGAGCTGGCGCGTGGTGAGATCGAGTATCGCGTCATCCCGCGGCGCCGCACGGAGTAGGTGACTTTGCGGCCGTTCGATGGCCGCCGCATTCTCCTCGGCGTAACGGGGGGAATAGCAAGCTACAAGACCGTCATGCTGGCGCGTCAACTGACTCAGGCAGGCGCCGAGGTTGACGTGGTGATGACGCGTGCGGCTCTCGAATTCGTTGGAGCTATAACGTTTGAGGCGGTGACCGGCCGCCGCAGCTACAGCGAGATCTTCGGCGCCGGCAATGCCCTCGATCATATCCGGCTCGCGAACGAGGCGCACCTTTTCGCGGTCGCGCCGGCAACGGCGGACTTCCTCGCGCGCGCCGCGCACGGCCACGCAGACGATCTGCTCACGGCCGCACTGCTGGCTAACACTGCCCCGGTGCTGCTCGTGCCCGCGATGAACGACCGCATGTGGGCCAACGCGCAAACCGTAGCAAACGTCGCGAGTCTTCGGAAGCGCGGCTATATGGTCCTCGATCCCGATGAAGGGCCACTGGCGGCCGGGGAGGGGAGCGGACCGGGGCGAATGCCCGAGCCCGGGACAATCATGTCGCACATTGCGCGGATGCTGGAGCCTGACGGGACTCTTTCGGGAAAAAGGATAGTCGTCACGGCCGGTGCAACTCGCGAAGCGGTCGATCCGGTGCGATTCATCTCCAATCACAGCAGTGGTAGGATGGGAATCGCGATCGCGGAGGCCGCCTGGCGCCGCGGAGCTTCCGTCACGCTCGTGCTCGGCCATGCAGAGGTGACGGTGGGTGCCGGTCCTGTCGTCGTGCGCGCCGGGAGCGTCGACGAAATGGCCGCCGCAGTCGCGTCCACGTTGCCGACTGCGGACGCGCTCGTGATGGCGGCTGCCCCCGCAGACTTTCGCCCTTCCCGGCTCGCCGATCGAAAGCTCAGCAAGCGCGACGATGCAGCAGAGATGGCGATTCGTCTTTCGCCGACGACTGACATTCTCCGTGCAACGCTGCCGCTGCGACCGCCGCACGCGGTGATTGTGGGGTTCGCCCTCGAAACGGGCGACGCGCTCGCAAAGGGCGAAGCAAAGCTGCGTGAGAAATCACTCGATATGATCGTCGTAAACGATGCGCTGGAAGAAGGAGCAGGCTTTGGCGTCGAGACGAATCGGGTGACGATCGTCACTCCCGGCTCCGAGCCGGAAAGGCTTCCATTGATGACCAAAGCCGCACTGGCGGATGCAATTCTCGACCGCGTGGAGCCGCTGATGAGTGGACGCTAGAGATCAGCTTCGCCGCTACCTCGAGCAGCGCCGGGACATGGGCGAGACGGAGTTTCTGCTCGACACAATGACCGTTGACGACGTCATGAAGGCGATTGGTGCGATCAATGCTGGTGGATCAACGACCGAAGACGCTGCGGTGCCTCGAGGCGACTGGCGCGAGGTGCTCGGCGAGAAGCCGACCCCCGGTCAAGCTCTGGAAGCGCCGGCCGATAGCATCGGGCTCTTTGACGACGACGTCATGCGACTAGTATCTCTCAAGGCAATCGAAAAATCAGTGGCGAAATGCACCCGCTGCCGCCTTTACAAGACTGCTCTCAACCCCGTGCCGGGCGAGGGTAACCCGAAAGCACAGCTCGTCTGCGTTGGCGAGGCCCCGGGTGGCACCGAGGACGAAACCGGGCGGCCGTTCGTTGGGGCCGCAGGGAATCTGCTCAACAAAATTCTCGCGGCGGTGGAGCTGCGGCGCGAAGACGTCTTCATCTGCAACGTGCTCAAGCACCGGCCGCCCGGCAACCGCAACCCTCTGCCTGACGAGGTCACGGCGTGCACTCCATACCTCATCAGGCAGCTCGAGCTGATCAAGCCGAAAGTAATCGTTGCGTTCGGGGGCTTCGCCGCCCAAACTCTTCTCGACACCAAAACGCCGATCGGAAAACTGCGGGGAGCGGTCCATCAGTATCGCGGCATCCCGCTCGTCGTCACGTATCACCCTGCGGCACTGCTTCGGAATCCCGCATGGAAACGCCCAACATGGGAAGATGTCAAGCTCGCCCGTCGAATACTCGATAGCCCCCCAAGGGCGTGACCCGTACTCAGAGCGGCGCCCTCCGTATTCGGAGGATGCCGAGCAGGCAGTGTTGTCCGCGATGCTCATGGACAGAGACGCAATTCTGCGCGCGAGCGAGTACGTGGACGAAAGCATGTTCTACCGCGAGGGGAACCGTCGAATCTTCCGGGCGATGGTCACCCTGTCGGACCGCGGCGATGTAATAGATCCGCTGACGCTCACCGAAGAGCTGAGCCGCACGGGCGAGCTCGAGGCAAGCGGTGGGCGGGACTACATCAGCTTTCTCGTCGACGCCGTTCCCACCGCGGCGAACGTCGAGTATCACGCCAAGATCGTTCGCGAGAAGGCCCTTCGCCGCAGGCTTATAGAGGTTTCTACCGCGATCGTCAGCGAGGCTTTCGAGTCCGCCGCATCCGCCGGCGAGCTGCTCGATGCCGCGGAACACAGGATATTCGAGGTAAACCAGAGCCGTGGCGCCGAAGGATTTACGCGCATCAAGGAACTGCTCTGGCCGACGATGGAGCGCATCGAGCTCCTGCAGCGCGGCGGCGAATCGATTACAGGTGTGCCGAGCGGGTTCAAGGATCTGGATGACATCACGGCAGGTTTCCAGCCCTCGGACCTAGTCATCGTTGCCGGCAGGCCATCCATGGGAAAAACGGCGTTCATTCTCAACATCGCGCAAAACGCCGCGCTCGATAATGAAGTTCCCATCGCATTCTTCTCCCTGGAAATGAGCAAGGAGCAGCTGGTTCAGCGGCTTCTGACGTCGGAAGGCCGCGTGGACGCACAGCGTCTCCGCAAGGGAAAGCTTCACGACGACGAGTTCGTCCGCCTCGGCCGCGCCGCCGGAATGCTCAGCCACGCACCAATCTGGATCGACGACACGCCGGCGATGACACTGCTCGAGATGCGGTCCAAAGCGCGCCGGCTCAAGATCGACAACAACATCGGCATGATCGTCGTGGACTACCTGCAGCTGATGCAGGGGCCGACGAACACCGAGAGCAGGCAGCAGGAGATCAGCTACATATCGCGATCCCTCAAGGCGCTTGCCCGCGAGCTCCGCGTACCCGTGGTTGCGCTGTCGCAGCTCTCGCGCGCGCCCGAACAACGCACCGGAGAGAACAAGCGGCCGCAGCTTTCCGATCTCCGCGAATCCGGCGCAATCG